>Ga0316217_10000607_pt1 | contig 49743 bp, 36 predicted proteins | sample 1anoAmetaG_FD_203633 | JGI IMG/M metagenome (GOLD analysis project Ga0316217, IMG submission 203633) | Freshwater microbial communities from Trout Bog Lake, Wisconsin, USA - 1anoA | ecosystem: Environmental > Aquatic > Freshwater > Lake > Hypolimnion/Profundal zone | place: USA: Wisconsin...
TGCACCGTCCGGGAACGCCTTCGGCAATAAAACAGGTAACAAGTCATATACTACAAAATAGACTTGCCCGCCGATTTCCCGCAGATGCCGGTAAAATGCAGACTGCACCGGTACAACATCGGGCTGAAGATCAAGTCCCAAAAAAATATCGCCATTGAATACTTCGACTGGTTCATCTTCCATTTCCGGCTCAACAGCATGAAAAAATTGCCTGGTAAATTTTCGTGCAAAGCGATAACCAGGCTGATCGATTGTCGCATAAACAGGCGCGACGCTGAAGCCCTCGGGCGGATTGGCAAGAAGCATGGCCAACACACTCCTGACGACACGCTGGATACCGGTTTTAGCATCACGATGTACCAGTTCGGAGATGTCTACCAATAGCTTTCTTTCGGAACTGGCTGGATGGTTTCGAGCAATGGATCTGGCCGTTAATAGCCAGTCCTGCTCATCTATCGGTTGGCCTTCCAAAGCAACGACCGCATCGATAAGAGATGAAACCAAAAACTTCCGTGAAACCGGGTGATGGGCTCTAGTCTCTCTCGCCCTCTTGCTAAGGAATTCCTCGAATGCCGCAACGGCTCTTTTGGCGCTGGCATCCCAGGAGAATTTCTTGCATTGCTGCAAGCCATGTTGCGACAAGGCCAAACTAAACACCTCGTTTTCCAGGACTTGGCGTATTTTTGAACTGATCGCTATTTCGTCAAACGGGTCAAACAGGGCATCTTCTCTCCCTATTACCTCCGGCAGGCTGGTGGTATTGGCACCGATGACCGGCGCCCCACACGACATGGCCTCCAATGCCGGCAAGCCAAAACCCTCATGCCAGGAGGCAAAAACGAAGAGTCTGCAAAAATTATAAAACTTGACCATCTCCCCATCAGCGACGCGGCCGGTAATCACAACATCATCAAAATCCAAACCACACCGCTTGATATATTCCTCAAACCGTTTCCGATGATCTACAGGCATGCCGCCGATGATCGCCAACTGGTGAGAGTCCCTTAGTTCGGCAGGCAACAGGGAGAATGCCTTGATGAGACGAAGATGGTTCTTACGCTCGTCTGTAGCCCCCGAATACATTAAAAACGGGCGAGTCAGACCAAAGCGTTTCAGAAAGGAGGTTTTATCCGCACGGGTACTTTTCATAGGCTTGAAATATCCATCAACTGCCGATGAAATGGTAACCACCCCCTCAGGTCGCCTACCCAGATGACTTATCGCTTCCTGACGCGAAGATTCGGAATTGGCGAGATACAGATCGGCGCGCAGGAGATGGGATAGCTGCGCCATGTAAAATCTCTCATAAGCCGGATTCGGCGTCAGATACACATCGCTGTGTATGAGCGGTATCAAATCGTGCATTATCACCGCCGTGGGGATAGACGATGAAAACAGGCCGATGCTGTGGACCGCATCATCTTCAAACCCTTCAAACAGGCTGGTGATCAGGAGCACGTCCGGTTGCAAAGCGACCAAAAAAGCTTCGCGAACCAACTCTGCGGTTTTTCTCCGCCACGTATTTGAAGTTTCAAGAGCATGAATAGGGCCACGGGCACACCAGACACGAATATTCCCCTGGGGCAATAACCCCTCGAAAGCGGCACGAATCGGTTCGATGGTGTCAGGGAACAGGCCATTAAGAGCTATCATGACTTCATGATCGCCACGGTTACGGACGATTGCTTGCGCTATCGAGAGGCTGTAACGTCCAATGCCCCGAAACCGGCTCGCACCTTGCGCCCCTTGCAAATCAATGACGATACGCACTATGCACCCCTTGCAGCTTGTGCACGGTTAACAGCTGCATCTTTTATTTGAAAATAAATCTCTCTGGCAGACCGGGATAGCTGACTGAGTCCACAAGACTCTGGCAGGTGAATCGGATGAATATCTGCATGGTTTTGCGGAATCCCGCCCGTTGTCGCTGGGATGTTTTGTGCTTGTTGCAGCACCAGATCATGCAATTCAGCCAATGCGGCGGTCATTTGGTCAAAGCGGTGGTTGCTTTCGCCCATCAGCAAAAAAACCTGATTTTCTATCCTGCGCAATTTGCGTTCTCTGCCGGTATTGCCGTCTAGCACTGATTCCAAATCAAGAATGGAATCAAGGCGGCGAGGATTGAGGAGCCGAAGACGAGCCGAGGACAGGGTCTTGATTTGGAAGCGGCATATGAGATAAATGCACCTGAACAGCCAGCCCATAATCGGGAGTCGGCAGCGCTTGTAGCACTTGATGGCGACATCAAGCCCGGGTAGACAAGCCTTATGCTCTTTGGCTTCCGAAGATACGCGCAGTTGCCCTAGAAGTTGTATTTTGGGGATGCCACTGCGTAACCGCCCAAGGTAATAAGCTTGCCCCCCAGGGTCAGGTTCTCTGCCCAATAGAATCCGATATGCGGCATGAATGAACGGCTGGTCATGCAAGGCTAATAGTTGAGTCACATTCTCAACCGGGAAGTTGTCAAGCGGTTGAAAAGCTTCATCAGGAAGATTGGTTGACACTGCGGGCGGTGGATATGTGCTTGAGGGTTCATTTGTTTTTCCGGTTTTCACCAAACGCCGCGTGGTAACCCAGCGCAGTGGTGCCGTCAGCTTCCATGAAAAACTGGAGCGGATATGTTGCAGCTCATTTTGCGACTGTTCCAGAGACTCCCGGAGCTGCAAGACATGCTGTTGGTTCTGAAAATGAAGTGCTTCATCTACCTTTTGCTGCTCAACAGTCTTTTGAAGTACCCGCACCTGCTCAGCCTGTTCCTGCTCCAGGTTCCGCATCTCTCTGGCAACGGTTTCGATCCGCAGCATTAGTTGGCGCTCGCGGAAGGCAGACTGTTCCGACGCCTGGGCAGAAGCGGCGTTCAGTTCGCTGCGCAGGGCCTCAAGCTGCGCGTGTGCATTGCACTCATGCTCGGCAAGCTGTTTCAAGTATTCCTCCGAGCGCAGGTGAGTTGCTTCCCGTAGCGCCGCGGCATCTGCAATCAAAGCCCGTTCCCGCCCGGCCTGTTCCTGTTCCAGGCGGCGCATCTCGCCGTGCAGGCTTTCGATCCGCTCCAATAGCGCCTGCTCGCGGGCAGCAGACTGCTCTGCCGCCTGGGCTGACTTGGTGTCAAGCTCTATGCGCAGGTGCTCAAGCGCCTCCTGCGCGCTGCGCTCTTTCTCCGCAAACTGCATGAGATGGTCCGAGATATACTCATGTGCCGTATCTTGAACCTGAGAAACAAGTGAGGCAAAAGCCCGCTCCCGTTCAGCCTGCTCACGTTCTATACGCTGCGTCTCGCCTTGCAGGGTTTCGATCCGCTCCAGCAGCGCCCGCTCGCGGGCAGCAGACTGCCGCGCATCCTGGGCGGACTTGGCATTCAAGTCGCTGCGCAGAGCTTCAAGCTTTTCTTGTGCGCTACGTTCCTGCTCAACAAGCTGTTGAGTGGTTTTCTCGTATTCGGACCTGATGCCATGCAGCTCGCCGGTTACAATCTGAAGTTTCTTCCGATGCTCTTCATATGCCTTTCTTGTCGAAACGACATCCTGCCTTAACTCTTTTTCCTTACTCAAGTATTCATTCTGCAATTTGGAGCAGAAAGGGTTTGAAGCCCCGCCGTTAAAGGTGAAACCATCGAATACGTTGGGTGGAGTCGAAAATGACTGGAGCAGTTCAGCATGGTTGGTGGAAACATAAAAGCGATTCAGTCCATCAAAATAAGCGAAGCCGTATCCCTTTTTCAGGATGATCGGTTCCCATTTTTCATAGGATTCTATTTGCGTCAGAGGCAGGGTGGACTCAACAACAACAACCCAGGGACGTATTTTTGACCGCCCCCAGCCTTCAAGCAGCTGCTGTTCCATCCCTTCGACATCAATCTTAAGCCACTGTATTTCTTTACCGTTTGCCTTGCGAAAGATATCTGCCAAGGTCAGGCAGGGAACGTTTATCACATTGACCGTAAATCCTTTCTCCCTATGTGATGCGACAAGGGCAGGATCGCCTGTTGATATGCCGGTATCAGGGATTTCATAAAAGGTCGCCAAGCCATGCCGGTTTGAAACCACTGCCTGCAGCACCAGTTCGTCCGGTCTGGCACGGCGCAACAGTTCCGCATAATGTGGCGTTGCCTCCACGTGGACGCCACGCCACCCTTTTTCGTAAAAAGCCAGGCTTACCGAATCGGTTACCGGATCCTGTGCGCCGATATCGATGTAAAAGCCATTCTCTATATGGCCCAAGGCCCGCCAGAGCATGACATCCTCAAAGTTTTGCGCGTAAGAGATTATCATAATGTCACTATACAATTGCTCAGTTGCCTGGCGCTTTCATGCCAGGTGAGACATACGTCAACAAGATCCTCTGGTTTTACCGATGGAGGTGCTGTCAGAAATCTCTTCATGCTTTCGGCAAGCAGGCCGTGCTCAAAATAGACGACATTCTCGCCCCCAGCCTCTCTGTATACCGGTATATCCCTGGCCATTACCGCTTTTCCGTGGCGCAGCGCCTCTACCAGCGGCAATCCGAATCCTTCCGCCTCTGAAGCCAACAACACCCATTTTGCCCCCTTGTACAAATCTTGCAGAAGTTCATCAGTGGCTTGCTCGAACCAGTATAACCGGCCATGCCTTTCTGCATGAGAACGCAGACCTTCCTGAAGCGCTTCCGTTTTCCATCCCGGCTTGCCGACAATCACCAACGCTGTCTGTTCCCCTCCGGACCAGAGCTGCTCAAAGGCGCCCAGCGCCTCGGCATACCCCTTGCGCGGCTCCACTGTCCCTACCATCAGGACGAATTCGCGATTCAGCAGGTGTTCGAGCATATTCCGCTCTTCCTTCGTACATCCGCTACTGGGCATGGTGGCTTCCAGATCTGCCCCCAAGGGTATGGTATGAAGCCGCGGCACGCCGCAAGGCAGTCCGTAGCGACTGGCCAGCATGTGGCATAGCTCGCCTCTCACCGTTTCCGAGATGCAGAGCAGATCGTCGGCATAGATTACAAGGGTTTTAAGCCATTTGCTGAAGGTTTTGTATCGCACCGGCTTGAACCAGTGAGGATGCAAGAGGGGCAACAGATCGTACACCAGGACACAGATTCGCACTCCGCTGCGTTTCCAGTGCAGCAACTGCCCCTGATGTCTCGGCAGGAGGTGGGCTGCAAGATCAAGTCCCAGAAAGATATCTCCCGGACGTACAATCGCCTGCTGCGCACTGGCCCGCTGGGCATCGTCAGCCTGCAGACAGGCCGTGTTGACCGGTGCGTATCTGTACCCTTGATGGCGTTCCGCAAAGACCGGTTTAACCTGATACCCTGCCGGAGATTCCGTCAGCAATTGCAGCAGCATGCCCCGCACTACCCTCTGAATGCCGGAGCTGGCATCGCGGGTGATGATTTCCGATATATCCACCAGGAGCTGCCTCGACCCGTCGGCAGGCTTCTGACTGGCTGAAGCAATATCGTTTCCGTGTACCAGTGTCCTACCCACCGCTACCGGTAGCCGCGCCAACAGATATGCCGAAACACGGTGCATCATACGGTTGCCGAATGTTCGTTGTAAAATGTCATGGCTTCGTCTATCCGCTCAAAGCTGTGCAGTTTGCCGGCAACAAGGACAGCGGCATGATTGCAATGTTTCATGATAAAGTTCGAATCATGGGAGACAATTATCATGGCCCGATCTTTCCGTTTCTCAAACAGTTCGTAGTTGCACTTGTCATGAAACCGGCTGTCACCCACTGCCATGATCTCATCTATGAGGAAACAGTCAAACTCCACCGCCATGGATATGGCAAATGCCAGCCGGGACATCATGCCTGAAGAATAGGTTTTAACCGGTTCCTTCAGATACTTGCCCAGCTCCGAAAAATCCTGCACATACGGTATGCGGTTTTCAAAATCAACACCATAGACGCGACAGATAAAGCGCAGGTTGTCCATTCCGGTAAGCGAACCCTGAAAAGCGCCGCTATAGGCCAGCGGCCATGAAACGCTCATGGTGCGCCGAATGGTGCCTGCTGTTGGTTGTTCAGCCCCGCTGATCAGGCGGATCATGGTGGATTTGCCGGAACCGTTCCTGCCCAGGATGCCGATCTTTTCCCCTTTTTTTATGGTCAGGTTGACGTGATCCAGGACGGTCACCTTCCCATGGCGGGTCGGGTAGCGCTTTACCAATTCTGTTATCCGGATCATTCGCCCTCCACCCGCGCGGCAATGTATCTGATAAGCAGCAAGCCAGGCAGCATCAGCAGGATGTTGACAATTGACAGATAGCGGATGCTGTAATGGGCATGGACCATGCTGCCGAAAATCCCTTCCCGCAGCAGTTCGGTACAGTTCACGGTCGGAACCCAGAGAACGAGTTTCTGAGCGTATTTAGGCATCCAATCGACCATGAAAAATGCTCCGGACACAGGCAGGAACAGGTAGGTCAGCACGTGCCACACACGTTCAACCGCTTCGTTCAACACACTGAGCGAGCCGATGATCAACGCCATGTCGAGCGAGAACCAGGCAAGCAAAAACCAGGCGACAATCATCTTGAGGACATCGTCTACGTGTTCGATCTGACCGATAACGCTGAAGAATATTAATAGAATGATGAACGAGATTGACGCGCCTGCTATTTCGAGTAAATTGCGTGCCAGAAAAAGATCGATGACACGCACGTTGCGATGATGCATCAGGGCGCGGTTGGGCTCTACGGCGTTGCCGCAGCGGTTGATGGTGTTGCGCCAAAGGAGAACGGTCGCATAGCCACTCAGCGTAAAAGGGACAAGAGGCAATGCCGTCTTGTGAAGGCCAAGAAAGGTCCATAAGGCGATAACCCCCAGGGTAAACATCATCGGCTCGACAAAAACCCACATGAAGCCGATGTTATGGCGGCCGTAACGGGTCAGTATCTCGCGCAGAAGCAGTGCACGGACGATCTTCGACTGAATTATCAATGATCCTGTCAAACCCTCTGAATTCATGAGCATCAATCCCGATGTTCCTTTATGGCGGCAAAAAGTAGCGACAGCACTCCCCACGATATGAGACCTAAAAATAGCGCTGCAACGATATTTCTGGCTCGCTTGGGCTCCAAAGCCTTGTCCGGCCTGCTGGGTTGTACAACACGCTCCAGGTACAACTGCTTGCGCATGGCATCGTTTCTGGCCTGCTCCAGCGTGGCCAGGGCGGTGGCAAGCTGTTTGTCGGCAAAAGACTGTTCCAGGACCAGACGCTCGTAAAAGGCGGCCTGACCGCTCAATGACCGTTCGCCGCCAGCCACCCTTGCCGATTCCGCTTTAATCTCCCCCTGCAACAACTCAATCCGCTTCTGAAGCACCGGCACCTGCGGATTGTTTCCGGTGACGCTTCGCAGCTGGGCCAACTGAGTCCTGGCGCCAATCAGCTCGTCCTGCAGCCTTGCCACCTGCTGCAACTGGATGGTTGACTGCTTTTCCGGGTCAAAAATCCCTTTCATGTTGCGATATGCTGATAGCGCCAGAGAGGCAGCCGTATCCTTCTTTTCCGCTTCTGCAACCTCCTTGGCGGCAAAGCGGATCATGTCCTGAAGGCCCTGTTCATTCATCCTGTTCACCAGCCGTTCACTCATCTGCAACAACTGCTCGTTGATCAAGGTAGCCTGTTCCGGCGAAAAGGATCTGGTTTCCAGGGTGATGATGGATGAAGAGGAATCCTGACTCACCTTGACGATTTTTTTCCGATAGTAGAGATGCAGAGCTTCAAAGCTTTTATCACCGAAGTCAGTCCCTCCGAAGCGGCTGATGCGGTCAACGCCCGCTGCGCCATAGGCCGCCGCTATGGACTGTTTAACATTGAGTTCCTTCAGTGCGTCGCGGGATTGGATGAAATCCTGTACTGTGTAGGTATCATCCTGGGAACGGGTAAAACCGGCTCCTTTCAGAATAAGGCCCAGGTTGGAGACACTCTGGCGATCCGGGCTGCGGACGATGAAGCGGGATTCCGAGATATAGACATCGGAGGCCATGAAGCCGTAGTAGATGATCGCCAGTATTGTCGGCAGAAAAACCGTAACCAGAAACAGGCGATCAATACTAAGGATACGTTGCCTGAATCCCCGGACCGGCGATGCTTCCGCCTGCGACTGGTATTCTGTTGCGTCGGATGATTGCATTACGCGTTTGTCCTTATCAGTCCTTAATAAGGTTCCGACAATATGTCTCGTGCGATTCGTGCCATAAGAAAAGGATAACAGAAGCGATAGGACTGTCAAATGGGACTGTAAAGATTGTAAATGAGCTGTAAAATGGATTGTAAAACGAGCTGTAAACGCCAGGTGCCTTTACACCACTGCCTCAAGGGGTATCGTCACCATCCGAAGAATCCGGATTTGGTCTTACAGGATACGAGGGGTATTTGACTGGGAAATCGTAGTAGGAGTGAGCTGCCTGTTTACAACAATTCCTCTAAAGGAGAACGTACCGCGGTGAGACTTGTCAGCGAGTTTTCAACCGCCAACTGGATGCCTCTGGTGCAATAGAAACTGCCGTTTACCTGGCAAGTTCGAAGTACAACAGACTTGAAACAGCGGAACAACTCTTCATCGGGAGGTGTTGTGGCCTGCCAGAACTGATCGAGTGTCCCTTGAAAGGTAAGGCCGGGGAGATTATATATCGAGTTGCTGAGGGCGATCGTAGGGCAATTGTACTGCAACGCCACGCTGCCGGCCGTGCTGTTGACGGTAACGCTGCCCCGGGCATGTCGGACAAGCAATTCCAGGTTTCCGGTTTCCAGGTAGGCGACTCTCCCTGCAATATCGAAGCGCTTTTCAAGTTTTCGAATGACACGGGGATAATTTACCAGTCCCATGTCCAGGGGGTGGTTTTTAACAACCAGGAGGCTGTCTGGCGGTGCATGAAGGGCAAAGGACTCCATGGCGAATTCAAGCACATCCGACATGTGCGCGAAGTTGGAATGATCACGGATCTGGGCGTCGCTGTTCAGTTGCAAAGGGAGCAGATAGTATGGGGTTCGTGATTCGATCAATGCCGTGATCGCCGCATTGTCTCTTTTCTGATGCCAGGGCTTGAGCGCAAAACGTTTTACATAGCCGGCAAACATGACCGGGGCAATAAAGGGGGCGTGGGTGCGGTATCCGGGGAAGAGAACCGGGTTGGCAGAGCATCCGAGACGATACAAAACAGCATGCATTGCCCTTGTTAGAAATTGTGTCCGAAACGTCTCGAATTGCTGCGTACCCGCCAAGAGCCTGCCGGTCCGCCGATACCAATCGGGATCCCGGGGGAGCAGCGAAAGAGCATTTACCCCATCGCGTTCAAGGGTTACCCAATAGGGGCGGAAATAACCTTCCTCGAAAACATGTACGCGTATGCCATGCTTCTTCGCAAGTTCAATGGCCGGACGATGCACCGGGCGGCGGTCCCCGAAAAGGATTATATCGGTTACTCCAGCCGACCGATATCTTTCTTCAAGAAAGGGTACAAGCTCTTCCAGCCGCCACCTGAACAACCAGGCTGGGCGATTTCCCCAGTAAACACAATCGCCGCCATTAAAATTTATCTTCGAGACACAATGCCCATCGGCAACCAGGCGATCTGCCAACCGGGAGAAGAATGGCGAACAGACTCCTTGTAACAATAAAAAAGACCTACGTGCTTGATTGCCGTATAAAAGCATAAAAACTCAATTTTCGGGAGTTGGCTGAATCAATGGGCTGTTGTCATCCGTTCCATCAGGCCGGAGCTAACAACAATATGGCAATAGACATCAAGGATGTTGCCTTCTTAAGCAAAAGACCTGACAACACCTCTTCCGGCCTGTTTTGCGCTGTACATGGCCGAGTCCGCGGCTCGGATCAATTCCACGCCGGTTTCGGCATCCTGCGGAAAATTGGCAACCCCAAAGCTTGCGGAAAGCCGGATCGGCTTGCCGTCGTCTGAATAAAATTCAGACGAAAGCATGGTAGCCAAAAGCTTGTTGGCCAGGGCAAAGGCCTCAACGCTGTTGGTATCAGGAAGAACGACAGCATACTCGTCGCCGCCGTAACGCGCAGCCATGTCGCTTGTACGGATATTTTCCCGGATCAGCCGTCCCAGTTCGCTCAACATCCGGCTGCCTACCAAATGACCATGGGCGTCGTTGATTTTCTTGAGATGATCCAGGTCGAGAAACAAAAGTGACAGAGTTGTGCGGCAACCCATGGCTCGCTCTATCTCGTTATCGAGTAATTGTCCGAAATAGCTGGAATTATACAGCCCTGTCAAATCATCGGTAATGACAAGCTCATTGATACGGTCAAAATTGCGGGCGTTTTCCAGAGCTATGGCGGCAAAATCGGCTATGGCTGAGAGTATTGCAAGATCGGCATCATTGAAAATCAGTTCGTCATAACTGTTGATCAATTCAATAACGCCAATAACACGCTCTTTGATTACGAGCGGCACACAAACGATCGATTTCGTGGTGAAGGACATCTTTTTGTCGATATGCGATGCAAACCTTTCGTCTTTGTGCACATCGGACAACAATAACGGTTTGCCGTGCAATGCGACCCAGCCGGCAATACCCTCACCCTTTTTCAGCCTGATTTCCTTGAGGCTTTTCGCCACAGGGGATACCGCGATCTCAAAAACAAGCTCGTCGGTTTTCTCGTCGATTAGCAGCAGAGACCATACTTTAGGCTTGATAAGTCGCTCTACTTGTTTCATAAGCAGTGCCAATACTTCATGGACATCAAGACAAGATGTCAGCACTTTGCCTATTTCTATTAGAGATATAAACTCGTTATTCTTTGCTTTAAGACGCGTTGCCGCGTCAGCATCGCTGTTTGGATCCATTGCTTTACCCCTGTCGAATGTTGCCCATTTGCTCCTTCTTGCTAATTTATGCAAACCTTTCGTACTTCCTTTAAGTCCGTCAGGCCTTGGAAGCATTTCAGAATCCCATCTTGCTTCAGCGTAGTCATCCCGTCAGCGACCGCTTGGCGTCGAATCATCTCCATCTCGGTTTTGCGCTTGATCAGCGATTTCATCGGGTCGGTTCCTTCCAGGAGTTCATGAAGGCCAAGACGCCCCTTGTATCCTGAATCACCGCATTTGGGGCACCCTATAGCCTTGTGCAGCGTGATTTCGGCCGGATTGATACCGGTTTTCTTGAAAGCCTCAACGCCATATTCAATGATGATATCCTCGATCTCCTTTTGACTCGGCGCATATCTTTGCTTGCAGTCGCTGCATAGGCGTCGTGCCAGGCGCTGAGCCAGGATACAGAGTACGGCATCGGAGAAGCTGAAAGGGTCCAACTCCATTTCAAGCAGGCGGGTAATTGTTTCAGGGGCCGAGTTGGTATGAAGGGTCGAGAATACCAGGTGCCCGGTAAGGGATGATTCAATGCCGATCGCCGCGGTTTCCTGGTCGCGCATCTCGCCGACCATGATAACGTCCGGGTCTGCACGCAGAAAAGAACGCAGTGCGGCGGCAAAGGTGAAACCGATCCTGGGGTGTACTTGTACCTGGCGCAGGCCTCGCTGGGTGATCTCAACCGGGTCCTCTGCCGTCCATATCTTGGTTTCCGGCGTGTTGATCACCGAAATGGCCGAGTGAAGAGTGGTGGTTTTGCCTGAACCGGTAGGCCCGACAACCAGCACCAGTCCGTAGGGTCGTTTGATGCATGTTTCCAAAACACGGGCGTTGCGTTCCGTAAGCCCCAGCTTGTCGAATGGGAGCGCCGCCTCGCCCGAAGAGAGAACACGCATTACCACATCCTCCAGTTGGCCTACGGTAGGAACGGTGGCAACACGCAGCTCAACGTTGAGCGGCCCGAATTTTTTGAAGTCGATCTTGCCGTCTTGAGGCTTGCGGCGTTCGGAGATATCCAGGCCGCACATAATCTTGATGCGCGAGGGGATAGCGTACTTGTACTTGTAGGGGATATGCTGATAGACCTTGCAGCGTCCATCGATGCGCATGCGCACCTGTATGTCTTCCTTGCCGGGATAGGGCTCGATATGAATATCGGACACCTTGCCATGTACGCCATCCATGATGATCTTGTTGACAAGTTGGACAATGACGCTGTCCTGTTCCGAGACCTTCTGCGACTCGGTCTCGATTTCCGGCTCATCGGATGAATCCAGCTTGTTGATCAGGTCGTTGATGCTTCCGGCGGCCGCCGAAGAGCTGCCATTGTGATAAAAGAGATTGACATAGTTCTGAATATCATCCCGGAACGCACCGGTATAGCTGATGCGCTTGTACTCAGGATAGACGAACTTGATGACGTCATGACGGCTTAGGTCGGTGGGGTCGTCCAGAATGATATGAAGAATGCCGTTTTCGATTTTGAAAGGAACCCACCACTCCTTGAGAAGCCTTTCGGGTCTCACCCTCTTGAGCAATTCATTGTCAAGCGGTTGGGCTTCGGGATCGAAGCCGATGAATTCCGTCCCAAAATAAAAAGAGAGGTTTTTGGACATGTCCTCCCTGGGCACCCCGAACTCGCGCATCAGAACCCCGTCAATCCCTATCTTGGCCACATCCGGATGAATCCGTGCCTTTTCAAGCGTCCTGTCGTCTATCAGGTTTTTATCGAGCAGGTAATTGTAGCGGGCTTTCTGACGTATGGTCTTGGTTGTTACCGAGAGGCGGTAGATATTGTGGATGGCGATAGAGAGCGATGTGGCCAGCTCCATGGAATAACTGACGTCCGTATCGGAAAAAGGGGAATCATCCTTTTTGTTGATAATCTGGATCACGCCGATCAGGATATTCTGGAACTTCATCGGTACGCACAAAACCTGTTTTGTCACAAGACCGGTCTTTTTATCCCAACTGGCGTCAAATTCGAGATTGCTGTTGATCATATGCAACTCATGCTCGTCATAAGCATTTTTGATATTGAGCAGGGTTCCGCTGATGGCGCAGCAACCTGCCAGGCTGGCGTTACTGATTGGGAGGGTGATCTGTTGCACCTCCGTGCCGCTCTTGACCTTTGAGATGAGCAAATTGCTCTTGCCGTCCGCAATGTAGATTGTAATCCGATCCGCATTAAACAGCTTGGCAATACCCTCCTTCAACTGCATCATGATATAGTTGAGAGTGTCGGCAGAATGGATTTCGTTGATCATATCCATCAGACGCTTGCGGCATTCCAATTGTTGCCTGAGGGTTTCCGTTTCCTGATTCATGGCACGATCCTATCTGTACTCAGACTAGTCGAATGACAATAAACTGTATCGGAACGGGCGGCTCATTTAGCCGGAGTTTCCTGGGAGTTTTTTGTGATATCGGCAATGAGGGTACGTATCTTTGCCGCGGACGCGAAATCCCCTTCCTGCTCATGAATCTCGGCGATTCGCGCCAGGCTCGCAGTGGCAGACGCCGGATCAGCACCGGCCAGACTTGCGTTGGCGGCTCTTTCCCAAAAATCCACTGCCTTCTTGCGCTCTCCCGCTTTTTCGGCAACCCGGGCCAATCCCTCAAGGTCGATGGCAATCTTGGAACTTGCCGCCAATTCCTTATCAAGGGACAAAGCCTCATGGAACCGGGACGCCGCCATAGGCATCTCGCCACCTTCCAGGGCAAGTTCGGCAAGAAGCCGTTGGGCATTGGCGGTTTCCTGGCGGTCTTTCGCCCTTTTGGACAGTTCCAGGCCCGTGACCGCCAGGGATATGGCGCGTTCCCGGTTTCCCAAACGGCATGCGATATCAGCCACCAGATTGGTCGTCCGCCCTCTTGCCGCTTCATCGGCCAAAGTCAGCGCCCGTTCGCCCCACGGCAGGGCCTCTGCCGCCTTTCCATCCCGCAGCAGCAACTTGGCCTGTTCGAAAGAGAACTCGGCTGCCAGGGACGGGACGAAATCGATCATGTATCGGGCCTTTGCAAGCGCTTTACGCGCCGCTGCAAAGTCCCCTTGGTTCGTACTGACACGGGCGATGTTAAGGAGCGCCGTCACCATTCCTGGATAGTGCTCTACGGCAGCATAGCCACGATATGCTTTTTCGAAAGCGCTTACCGCTGCCGCCTTGTCGCCGCGCCGGGCAGCCTCCACTCCCCGTTCGTTTGAGCGGTTGGCCTCAGCCTGGGCAAAAGGGAGCGGATGGGGTCGAGTGCCGGCACACCCAGGCAACAGGAAAGAGACGATCGCCAGGGAAACGACAAGAATCGACACTCGTACAAATCCACCCCATTGCATGTTCGTGGAATCGTCACTCATGACTGTCCCCCGGCACGAGACGATCCTGAACAGGCGCCGGCACGGCATTGCGGATGGGCCACATTCCCGAAACCCCGTTCAATAGAAGGTTGCTTTGGTCAATGGCACTTTCCACCTTGTCCATCAGCATCGGCACACGCGGCATGATCAATGACGACGTTGCCGTCGCTTCCTTGCTTAATTCCAGCAGATTCCCGACCGTCCCGTCGGTCTTATCCAATAGCGACGGCAGGCGCTGTTCCAGGTTGGCGCTGATCCTGTCCACGCGCGCCAATACCGGGCCGGCCTCCTTCAACCTGTTATCTGCCTCAATCAGAACACGATCAACCCGTTTTGTCGATGAACTTACTGCATCTCTGCCGGTCGTCAACAATTCATCGGCATGGTTTCTGATCTCGTCGAGATGGGCAGAAAGGAGATTTATGTTCCTGATGGACTGTTTCAGATCTCCCTTGGGGTCGTTTACGTACTCGATGATGTCCCGCAACTGGATCAGAACCGGCTTGACCCCATCAGCCACCTCGCTTGCCAGCTCATCCAGTCCCATGGTTTTCTCGAAGGCAAGCGTGGATTGATCGTTCAAGAGCGGCGCCGTCGGCGAGCCGACCGACAGATCGACTATCATATCCCCTACAAGCCCTTCCTTCAGAAGCTTAGCCCGCGAGTCTCCTCTGATCCACTTTTGGTAACGTCGGTTGATCTGAAGCACCACGTCAACCTTAGCCGCTTCATTCAACGAAATCGAGGATACCCGGCCGATCCTGAAACCCGAAAGTTTTACCGGCATCCCCTTGGAAAATCCCGTGCCCTTATCCACGGTAAATCTCAGTTCGTATTTCTTGGTGAACAGATCCTGATCGCGGCCGATGAGGATAAGCACGCCGGCAATAATCATCAGCGCCATCACGACAAAAAGGATGATCTTCCTCCCCAGGTGTCTGAAGCGACTGTCTTCTTTTCCTGTCATCCGTTGCCACCTCTCTCCAACACTAAACACTGATCAAGGGACAGAGACCGGATCGTTTCGGGCTGCGCCGTCAGAAACAACGATGTAGTTCCGGGCCGGCCCCTGTGATACGCCAACGCGTTGTCGGCAAGCCGTCCTTGGTCTTCTTCTCTCAACCCGCCAAGCAATTCATTGTAGACCAGCAGGGCCGGCTGCATGGCAAACGATCGGGCTTGGCTTGCAAGTCGCTGCTCGAACAGGCTCAGGTGACCGGGAAGTTCATGCACGTCGCCGCCGAAACCCACTGTCCGCAGTGCCTCTTCGCCCCGCTCCTCGATCTCTTTTTGTGAAATCCCGAGGTGATATTCCATGGGCAGGAGTATGTTCTCCCACACCTTCAGATTGAAAATCAACCCTCCTGTCGGGTTTACAACGCCTATTTGCTGCCGAAAAGACGACAGTCCCCGTTCCGGTATCTCCGCCGGCTCGACGCCCAGGACTTCCACAGTACCGGAGACCTGATTGCTTATGCCCAAAAGCAGCCGGACAAGCAGATCGGATATCTCCTGTGTTGGCGCGACAACGGCAGCCAAGGCGCCGGTCTCGACAGTAAACGTAGCGGGTGCGGAATAACCCGTGAAAACGACATGTTCGAATTTGATGGCCGGCACTACAGCAGATACCCAAGCGACATAAGACCATCCAACAGAAGTACCAGCAACAGGCTCTGCATCACAGCCCTGGTTGCCGCCTGAGGGATCTGGGTTACGCTCCGCCCCACCTTCAGACCATTGCTGCAACAAACAGAGGCGACAACCAGGCCGAACATGGCGCTTTTCATAAGCGAAGCCAGTACCCCACCTGGCGTCAGCACTGAAAATATCCCTTGCTGATAGAGCTCAAACGGAACGTTCCAGCCGATCGACGCCACCAGGAACCCGCCCAAAAGAGCCGTAACCTCAAAATAGATCGTGAGCATGACCAGCGCAGTCGCGATCCCCAGGATTCTCGGCATCACCAGGTAACCCCCGACCGGGATGCCCAGTATTGTCAGACTCTCCATTTCGCCGCCGATTTTCATCTGGCTCAATTCAGCGGCAACCGCCGTGCCACTGCGGGCGATGACAATGATAGCCACTAAAAGCGGTCCCAACTCGCGCAGGATGATCCAGGTCATCAGTTTGCCGGCCAAAAAACCGCTGGTTCCCCCGGCAATGCTGGCAATCTGGGCGATGATAACCGTTCCGATTATCAGTGCCATGGCCAGGATGATCCGTACAGCCTCCAGGCCACTGAAGTAAACCTGACGAAGATATACATTGAGTACCGGACGCCGGCGCTCTTTCATGGCAGAAACGGCATCTCCAAAGGAAGAGATGATCATCTCCCCCAGCTCAAGCAGACCTGAAAGCGTCTCCGAAAGCCTGTCGCCTATGGCGCCGGCCAGCCTCACCCTTCCCTGCCGCCAAAAGAGAACTCCATGCCATCACGTAGAATCTCCAGTCCCGGTATGGCCAATGCCGCCGCTTCGGCGCGGATAAGGTCCTCATGCTGGGGCTTCAGGTGGCATATCAAGGTCCGCTGCGGCCTGATCGGCATCTTGGCAAGCTCAACGCCCAGCAACTCGGCTGTCAGATGGCCTGTCTTCAATGCCAGTTCTTTCAGCATGTTTGGAAACGAGATCTCCACGATCAGCGCGGCAAGATCGCCGGCCTCTCGCCAGATCAGGTCCGTCGGGCCGGTATCGCCGGTATAGACGAGCGATGTCCCGTCACATTCAATCCTGTAAGCCACTGTCGGCACTGAATGGTTCACCGGATATGCCACAATGGTATGACCGTTTTTCTTTAGCGGCTCGCCCGGCTCGATGGGGCAATACCGGAGAATCGGGTGTTCCGGCGAAGGCAGCAGGCTGAAATCGGGCCAGATCAGTCCATTGAGCACGTGTTCCCTGAGAGAATGCAGCGTAGCGGCAGTCCCTATGACCTCGATAGTCGTCTCGCAGCCCCCGACCAGCAGGTTGTCTGCCAAAAATGCCAGCCCGCGGACATGATCCAGGTGGATATGGGTCAACAGCACCTGCCGGATCTCCTTCTGTTCGGCAGTAGTCAAAACCGCGCCGACCGTTCCAGCATCAAGCAGCAGCGTCTCGTCCAGAAGAAATGCCGGAGGGCGGTGATCCGGGAATTCCGAGCCGGAACACCCCAAAATCCTGAGCTTCATGAAAGCACCCCCCCATTCCATGTACCGGCCTCGGCATTGGCGACGAGAAAAGCCTCCACTACCTTCGGGTCGAACTGGCTGCCGGCCCCCTTTTGCAGCTCGGCACAGGCGGTATTGCCGCTCAGCGCCTTCCTGTAGGGGCGGTCGCTTGTCATGGCATCATACGTATCGGCTACGGCTATAATCCTGGCAAGAAACGGTATCGCCTCGCCGGAGAGCCCCCGGGGATAACCACGGCCATCATAACGTTCGTGATGATGCAATACTGCCGGCGTGACCCGCTCCAAAGCCGCCACATGCCTTAGTATCTCCCCGCCATGGTCGGCATGTCCGTTCATCAGGACCTGTTCTTCTTCCACGAGCGGCGTTTTCTTGAGGAGCACCGCATCCCGCACCCCGATCTTTCCGATGTCATGCAGAACCGACGCCAAAGCGAGATCCTCCAGTTCATCGACTGAAAGCCCCAGATGCTGTCCGGTTGCCAGGCTGTAATCCCTGACACGTCGCGTGTGGCCGCCAGTGTATGCATCGCGTAGTTCCAACGCTTCCGCCAGAGCAAGTGCGGTACCGTGGAATGTCACTTTCAGTTTTTCGTACAAGCGTGCATTTTCTATGGCAGGTGCGACATGATCGGCCAGGGTGACGAACAGCTCGAGACTATCCGAGGTAAATCCTCCGCATTTGCTGTTAACCACTTGCAAGACCCCCAGGACACATCCCTTGCTGACAACGGGTGCGGCCATAATCTGGCTGGTGACAAAACTGCTCCGGTTGTCGGCACCATGAAAAAAGCGCGGGTCGCTTGCTGCGTCGTTGACGATCAACGGCTCGCAGTGCTGTGCGACCCAGCCTGCTATCCCTTGGCCCATCTGCAGACGTATCTCCTTTACTTGGTCACCCTTCGTACCGAGGGCCACCTCGAAGTAAAGTTCTTCCTGATTCTGATCAACAAGCAAGAGACTGCCGGCTTCCGCATCCATGAGTGTTGTCGCCGCCTCGATGGCCCGTCTGCGGATCTCCTCCTGATCAAGGGTCGAGTTGATCAAGGCCGCTATGTTCATCAACGTCTTGAACTTGTCTGTCTGCTCCGGAACCATTTCATCCTCCCGATGTTTCAATTAAGGCATCTCCCATCGCATACCCCGCAAAAAAGGTTGGAAACAATAGTAATTTCATCCGAAGTCTCCCGAGGGAAACTCCAGATGAGAACCAAAGGTTTCCGGACGGAAACTACTTCGCATTCGCCACGTACACCCCGTCCCAGTCCTCATCGGGCGGATTCGCCAGAAACTCCCGGCAGCGCCCTGCATACAGGGCAGAGGTACTGTCGCAGTTCACACTTTCAAGATGTTCGAAAATCCTCGAAGCCTCTTTGAAATCACGGTTTCGATAAAGCTTGAGCCCATCTTTAAAGGAGTCGTAAATCATGTTGTTTTCCATCATCAGCTCGAAAACAGCAACCGGTTTCTGTTTTCCCTTGACCCGCACCAGATCAAGCTCGCGAAAATGGAACCCCTCTCCGGCCGCCTTGCGGGTTTCATCGCTCACGATTGCTGAAACTCCGTAATATTTGGTAAGCCCCTCCAACCGAGAAGCGAGATTCACCGAATCGCCGATGGCGGTGTAGTCGAACCTGATATCCGCCCCCATATTTCCGACAACCGCCTCGCCGGTATGGATACCGATGCCGATTTTGATCGTTGGCATCCCGCTGGCTTCCAATTGGGTATTCAGCCTCGCCAGCTCTTCAAGCATGCGCAGAGCGCTACGACAGGCTCTTGCCGCATGATCCGGCACCTCCAGCGGAGCATTGTAGAAAGCCATCACCGCGTCGCCGATGAATTTGTCGAGGGTGCCCCGCTCCTCCATTACGATGCGGGTCATGGGCGACAGGTAGCGGTTGAGCAGGGTAACCAGCTCCTCTGGTGAAAGCACCTCGGAAAGCGAGGTAAATCCTCGTATATCTGAGAAAAAAACCGAAATGACCCGCTTCTCTCCTCCCAATTTCAGGGAATCGGGGTTTTTGGCGATTTCCGCAACCAGATCAGGAGACAGGTAGGTGCTGAAGGCCTTCCTGAGATGTCGCCCTTTGCGTTCCACCACCAGGTTGCGGTAAGACTCGCCTCCCAGGTAGGTCAAAACGAGCGGGAGCAGCGGATAGACGATGCTCAGGTCCAGACGTTGGGCGCTGAAGAGATGAAAGTTCATCCCCAGATACGCTGCTGCCAACAACGAAAAACCCGCCAATCCCCACAAGGCGCCCGGAACGGCAGCCAGAAGTAGTCCCAGCAAGAGCGGCAGAAGCGCTATCGCCGCCATTTCGATCCCTAGAGACCGGCTGTCGCGGGTAAGGAATCTTTGTTCCAGGGCATTGGCGGCAAAGGTGGCATGGATCTCAACCCCAGGGAAGTTCGGATCCAAGGGAGTGGCCCGCAGGTCGGCAATAGCCGTTTCGGTGACCCCCACGAACACCAACCGGTCTTTTAGTGCCCCGCCAGGCAATCGCCCTTTGATAACATCTACAGCCGAAACGGTAGGGACGGTGCCTCCGGGTCCGTAATACGCCAAGGAGAGTTTCCCCTGTTCGCCGGCAGGGATTGCGAGATTGCCCAATGTGACACTGGAGACGCCGAACTTTTCGATATCCACCTTCAGTGACTCACCCAGATAGCGTCTCACTGCCGATAATGCCAGGGAAGGATAGACATCCCCCCGGAAGAGCATCAAAAGCGGAATGGAACGATAAAGACCGTCCATATCGGCCAGTTGGTTGAAATAACCGAAATCTGCCGCGCCCTTCCCGATGGTTGCGGTGTTGGCATCAACCTGTTCATAGGCCGGCAGCGAAATGGTTTCAACCCCCGACGCCACCCTGAGCAAGGCGACCCTTGATCTTGCCAGCTGTTCCAGTGACTGCTTATCTTCCGGCTGCGGTTCGTCCCGGAAAAAATAGCCATTAACCACATTGCCGGCGGCAGCCACTGATGCCGCCAGGGCCCTGTCCGGCGCCTTTCCCTGGGGTTCGGAGAATACCATGTCCAATGCGATCACCCGCGCACCCTGACGGGCAACGGCGGTGATCAGCCGAGCAGTAAGTTCCCGCGACCAGGGCCACCGACCAAGCTCCTTGATACTCCTGTTGTCGATGGCAACTACGGTCACCGGCGCTGTGGGATGCTGGGCACCTCGCAGCGCGAACCGGGCGTCTTTGAGCCGCAGATCCACCTGCTGAACAAATGGCAACGTCTCCCGATAGAGGATCAGCCCCACCAGGGCCGAGAGCGCGGCTATGACCAGAAATACGGTACGGCGGCGCCCGGCTCCTCTCAAGCGAAACAGTCTCATTTACTTGACCGTCCCATCTTTAGGCTGGGCATTGATGGAGTTCAGGAGTGTCTCGACGTTGCCGCGGTACCTGCCTGTCGGGTAACTGGTCAGATACTGGCGCAGACGGTTTGAAGCCTGGTCATAGAGTTTCAACTCGTAGAGGGTCTGGCCGGCACTGAAAAGGGCTATCTCGGCCTGCGGCAAGTGGGGATACTCCTCCAGTACCAGCAGGTATTCCGCCAAGGCGGCACGGGGGTTATCGAGAAAACGCCCTTGGATCGTGCCTCGTTCCAGCCAGGCGTCAGCCCTGATTTCAGAAACCTGGGTCAGGTCGATTGCTATCTGGAGCACCCTCAACGCCTCCTGGTAGCTGCCGCTGTCGGCCAGATAATGGCCGTAGTTGACATTCCAGCGGGCCATGATGCCCGGCAGGGCGTCGCCGGCCAACCAGTCCGCCGGCGGTGTACCTCCGGTAATGGCGTTGAAGGTGGACCGGGCGTCGGCCAGGGGGCTGCCCGGCTCCACACTATACGGTTCCTGTGGTTCATAGCCACGGGTGGTCTGGGTCATGCTTCCGGCCAACATGAGCTTCTCTTCCTTGCCCGTACCGCTGACTGCCACGCTCCCCTCGTTGCCGAAAAAAACATTGGCAGGCCCCACGGTCATCATAAGAAATTCAGTCCCCTTCACCCCTGCCACCGCCGTGCCGCTTCTGACCTTGAAATCGGCCTGCCTACCGGCCAGTTTCACCACGCTGGCTCGCAATTTTCCCAGTATAAGGTTAAAAAACCCTTCTCTCTTTCCACCGTTAGTCAAGTTCAGCCGGGTCAACTCCAGTTCGCTGTTGTTGGCCAGGGTGATGGTGCTGCCGTCGGACAGCGCCAACTCGATCCAGCCATTTTTCCCGGTCCGCACCCAGCTCCCTTCCCTCATTGCCGCCCCTGGAGCAAGAGGGGCATAGGTTGATTGCGCCCCTGTGCGGAAAAAGACTTCTCCGCTTATCTTGCGGGCCATTGCTATGCTTGCGGCAAGCGCTATGTGTGAAAAAAAGCAGAGCAGCAGCAGCGCCATCGAACTTATTGCCAATCGTTTCATAATCGCTTCCCCCCAAATTGCATGTACTGCGGCAGAAACTCTCAATAGTCCCCTTACCGGCAATTACTCCACAATACCCCGTACCCGGTATACGAACTCGCCAGCCAACACATCCTCCCATTGCCAGCCGCGTGCGGTGGAACGGGTGTCGTCCGGGCCGTTAATCCGTTTGCCCGGCGTATAGAACCAGTTCATGATCGCTTCGCCCGAATGGCGAAGAACCAGCCAGTACTTGCCTGATGTCAGTTTCGTACCCTCCGGGAGCATGAAATCGACCCAGTAGTAACCGGGGCGGCGGGTGATCTTTTCAAGGGCGACCGGGAGAGAACGGATGCCTTCCAGACTCGGCTTGCCGCCGTTGTCCCGCACCAGATCCAGGTAAATCATGCCGTCGCCCCCGAACTTTCGCATAGCCAGCGCAACGTCTTTGAGCGCCAGCGGCCTGTCAAGAGAAAACGCCTGGGCAAACAAGTATTTAGATGTTGCATACTCGGCAGTCTCGCTGTCAAAGTTCCTGCGGCCTATATTTCCCTCTACCTGGTACACCTCCACCAGGGCCGGAAAATCCCGGTTGCCGATCTCCAGTTCCGTCCCCGGCTTTGGCTCAGGTTTCAGCTTGGGTTTTGGTTTCGGCTCGGTCGGGTGTTCAACAGGAAGCGGAGGTTTATTGTAGCCTGTTACCGGCTTGGGTGGTGGCGGCGGGATGATTGCCGGTGGCGGGACAGGCATCGAGGCGGCAACCGGCCCGGTCGCCAGGTAGCGGCTCGGCAAGGGCATTGTTTCGCGCAAACGTAGGTCAACGGTATCCTTTTCGTAGTTTGAACTGAGACTTTCGCTCATCCGGGGAAGATCCGGGGATCCTTGCCAGAATTCGGAGACATCCTTTGCATCGAGCCCATGCCCGAACTTTATGTGCCTGGTCGAGGTGAAGAAGCGCGACTGTTGCGGGTCGCACGGAAGCCACCCCAGGTCAGGATAATATACTTCGACCCAGGCGTGCAGTCCTTCTCCTATTCCCTGAACCAGGAAGGATCCCTGCTTGTCGATGGGGATTTTCCAGTTATCCTTGAGGGTCTGGCCAATCGCTACCCTGGCCGGAATACCGGAAGCCCGAAGCAGCGCCACTGCTAAATGAGCAAAATTCTGGCAATTCCCGGTGCCGGTGGCAAGGCCATACAGGGCATCGTATTGTTTAGGGCTGTACTGGTACACAATAGCGTCGGCCACATGGGACAGGATGGCGTTCACGGCCTGGTGCTCCATGACGGCTCCGGCGGTCAGCTCCCTGGCCAATTGCACGACCTGCGCCGCATCGCTTTGCACCAGCTTGCTTTTCTTCAGGAAAACCTGTTCACGTTCCGGCAGAGGAGGGAGCGGAAAAGGGGTGCTGCTGGTTCGGGGCGAAAGGTTGGCTGTAATCCCCGTGGTATAGGAGATGGTCATCTGGATGTCGCTTGTCAACTTTCGCCAGACCACCTTGTGGTAGCGATTGCCGAATTCGTCGGTCGTTTCCTTGTTTTCGCTCGGCTGTGGGCTGAACACGACCTGGAAGGCGTCCAGTCGCTGGACATTACCGGCCGCGTCATAGGTGGCCGGTACGGAAAACTGGTAGCTGAACCACTCCAAAGGCTTTTCCACGGCAAAGGCGACTGTCTTTCTGACCGAAACCGTGCCGTCGAGCTTACCCTCCACCACGATGGTCTTTCCCATGCCTGTCGCTGGCAGGAAAACAGAAATCAGCACCAGACAGAAAATCGATATATTTGATTTCATTAAATTACACTCCTGAGAATAGATCTCTCCGGTTCATATAACAAAATATAGAGTCTCTTGCAAAAGTAATCTGATTTATGCGGCATTTCTCGAAAAAGAACTGTTTCAGGACGACTGAAAACTGACAATTAATTTGACGGCTCTCATATCAAGGGGGTATATATTCTTTGTTGGTGAGGCATGTGTACAACTATTCCACCTTTATCGGCACCAGAAATATCAGGGATATTGTTTATGGGTGTTTCCAAGAAAAGACGGTCCGACTGGTTTACCGGCTTCGCCCTGACTCTGGTCATTCTAGCGGCATTTCTGCTGCAATGGGCGCCTCTACAATCTCTTGAACTGAAATCCTATGATGTTCGTGAAAAGATGCGCGAGGAGAAACGGCAGAGCCCGCTGGTCATAGTTTCCATTGACGATCCCAGTATCGCTTCATTAGGACGATGGCCTTGGCCTCGAGCCTATATGGCCGAGATGATCGAGGCGATCAAAGCCGACGGCGCAGCGGTCATAGGTCTTGACATCCTATACACCGAACAGGACAATAATTCAGGTCTTGGGGAGATGAAGACCCTCAGGGGGAAAATAGAGGGGATACCGTCATATCAGAATAACGGTCAGCTAACGTTGCTGCATGAGGCTGTCCTCCAGTCTGAAAAAAAACTGGACAATGATGCTCGCTTGACCGCAGCCCTTGCAACGGCCGGTAACGTGATCCTGCCGCTTTATTTTACGGTCGGCGACCAACAGGCCCACCAGGAGCCCGCTCTCCCTGGCTACCTGAAAGGCAACTCTTTCCAGACTCCTGAGACAGGCACCCCGTTTCGTGCAGTCGATATATCTGCTCCAATCACCGATTTCATCTCCGCCTCAGCGGGGCTTGGTCACATCAATCTCTTTACCGATATCGACGGTTCCTGCCGCAGCGAGACACTGGCGATCCGGTATCAGGACCGCATGATTCCTTCCTATTCCTTGCAGATTGTTCTCAAGTACCTGAAACAGAGGGTATCATCTGTCAGGGCCGGGAGCGAGCTTGCAGTCGGGCCTCTCAGAATTCCGGTCAATGATAATATGCAGATGCTGATAAACTATAACGGACGCGCCGCGTCATTCCCCTACTACTCCTTTGTTGATATCGTCAGCGGCCGGGTCCCGTCGGACGCTTTCAAAAACAAAATTGTCCTGATCGGCCTTACCGCCACGGGCATCGGCAATACCCAGTTGACACCTTCTCAGAGCGGTTTCCCTGCTATAGAGGGTCTGGCCACTGTGGTGGAGAACATTCTCAACAACAAGATAATATACCGGCCATCGTGGGCACAGTCGCTGGAGGCTGTCATACTCCTTCTGACCGGTGCCTACCTTTCCTTTCTGGCCCCCCGCCTCAAGGCGGGCGTAAGCGCCATCATATCGACGATACTGCTTCTGGCATGGGTCGGGTCAGCCACCTATCTTTTTGTGGCCCAGGGTCTCTGGCTGACCATAGTACCCGAAGCTTTGCTGCTATCTATCGGTTATACCGCAATCGTTACGAAACGCTTCATGATCACCGAAGAGCGCCAGGAACTGGTTGAGGCTGACAACATCGAAACCAACAAGATGCTGGGTCTCTCATTTCAAGGGCAAGGACTCTTGGATCTTGCGTTCGAGAAGTTTCGCAAATGTCCGGTCGACGACACCATGAAGGATCTTCTGTACAATCTGGCCCTTGATTTCGAGCGCAAGCGCATGTTTACCAAGGCTGCCTCTGTCTTCGAGCACATCCGCCAGACGGGGAGCTACAGGGATATCGAAGAACGGATATCAACCCTGAAGACAGCCGGTGAAACCATGATTTTTGGCCTGCCGAGCGCAAAACGGGACACTACGATTATCATTGAGGGGCAGGCTACAAAGCCGACACTCGGAAGATATGAGGTCGAAAAGGAACTTGGCAGAGGCGCCATGGGCACTGTTTATCTGGGTAGGGACCCGAAAATCAACCGCCAGGTAGCCATCAAAATCATCCGTTTCGAAGATATCGAACCAGATCAACTCGACGACGCCAAAAAACGTTTTTTCAGGGAGGCGGAAGCAGCGGGAACCTTGTCTCACCCGAACATCGTCACGGTCTATGATGTGGGAGAGGAGTACGATTTAGCCTATGTGGCAATGGAGCTTCTCGACGGCGCTGACTTGTCTGCCTGGACTATTCCGGGAAAGCGGTTGCCCCACAAGGAAGTTCTGCGCATAATCAGGGGGGTCGCCGAGGGGCTTGATTTTGCCCATAGCATGGGCGTGGTCCATCGTGACATCAAACCGGCCAACATTATGCTGCTGAGCAACAGCGGTGTTAAAATCACCGACTTTGGCATTGCCAGGGTCATATCATCATCCACTACCCGAACCGGCATTGTAATGGGGACCCCGAGCTACATGTCGCCCGAGCAAGTAATGGGGCAGAAGCTGGATGGTCGATCCGACCTGTTCTCGTTAGGGGTCGTCATGTACGAGCTACTAGCCGGCATCAAGCCTTTCACCGGGGACAGCATTGCGACGCTGATGTACAATATAACCCACAAACCACCTGTACTGTTGACAAAGATTGACCCGACCATTCCTGAATGTTGCGCCTATATCGCCCACCGGCTGTTCGTCAAAAACCTTGAAAAACGCTATCAACGAGGAAAGGACGTAGTTGCCCACATCGATATCTGCCTGCAGAAACTGGGGTGATATATGAATGTCGAGTTTTCCGGATTTTCGGACCGCGGCAAGATTAGGGAGGCTAACGAGGACAGTTTTGTCATCGTTCCCGAATTGGGGCTGTTCGCCGTGGCGGACGGCATGGGTGGGCATAATGCTGGTGAGGTTGCCAGTAAGATGGCGACGGACATCCTTCGGGATTACCTGGCACGTGCTGTTTCAGGTGGCGATGTCACGCTGGGGGGCAATGATTCGACATATTCTCAGTCCGCCAATCGGCTTGCGTCCGGGATACGTCTGGCGAACAGGGTCATTTATGAGTCAGCCCTGACCAACCCGGCGTGGCGTTCCATGGGGACTACCATCGTTGCTGTCAAGTTCGACGAAACAAACGGTATGAGCATCGCCCATGTTGGTGATAGCCGCGCCTACCTGATGCGGGGGGGCCGGCTGATTCCACTCACCGAAGACCACTCCATGGTGGCCGAACAGGTGAGGCTCGAACTGATTTCACTGGAAGAGGCCGAAATATCGCCGCAACGCAATATTTTAACCCGGGCAATTGGGATTGATTCGGAGCTTGAGGTCGACCTGTGCGACCTGACGTTGGTCCCGAAAGACCGCATCCTGCTCTGCAGCGACGGCCTTACCACCATGGTCTCGGAAAAGGCGATTAGTGAAATCATTCGCGGTGGCAGCAACCCTGACACTGTCTGCCGCCAACTCGTGGAAGAGGCAAACCGCAACGGCGGCAGGGACAATGTAACCGCTGTGCTGATCGCGGTACATGGCGGGCTACTGTCACGGTTCGCACATATGTTCAACTGGGCACGGAGGCACTGATGGCAAAGCTTTACCTGAAATTCAAGGAGTCGCTGATCAGTGAGATCCGCCTGCAGGATGGCGTCACGACCATCGGCAGGGCTGAGACAAATAGCATCCGCATAGACAATCTCGCCATGTCCGGCAGCCACGCACGGATAGTCGGCGAGGACGGGGTGTTCACCATTGAAGACCTCAATAGCACCAATGGCACTTATGTCGACGACCGGAGGATATCCCGGCATAGGCTGGCGCACAACGCAGTGATAACCGTCGGCAAGCACACCTTGGTGTTTCTAGACCCCAAAGCGGACCAGATGGCGGCCTGCGACCAGACTATCATGATGCGCAAGCCGGAAAACTTCGACGCCACCATGGTCATTGCCGCTCCTGTCCGATTCCAGGATATGGATCAGACCATAGTTAAGGGTTCGCTGTTGCCCGGAAAATCGCATCCGCAAAAGCCATCCTTGGCGTCTGCTGCATCCCCGAGAGTCGGTGAGTTGAAGGTTCTGGATGGATCAACAGATCGGCCCGAATATCTTCTTGAAAAGAAGCTGGTAACCATAGGCAAAGCCAGCACGGCCGAAATCAGGCTCAAAGGCTTTTTCGTCCCCAAGGTTGCGGCGGTAATCAACAAATCAAATAATGAATATTACATCACCCCGGCGTCAGACAAAAAAGTTCTTGTGAACGGCAATCCTATCAACGACGCCCATCCGCTCAAACAGTTTGATATTATTGAAGTCGCATCATTGCGGCTTCAGTTTTCGTACAAGGATGTTTAGCCGATTTTACGTGACCGAAGAAATCATGGGTCGAGAAGTTTGCCGACACGTCATGCTAATTTAGTGAGTTGATGAAACTCTGGCAAGCTTGCGTCAGCGCCTTGCCGTGGAGTGCGGATTGTCAGGCGGGGTTATTTTGAGTACCGTTTCGCCAATAGTAATAAGGTCCTTCGGGGCAAGCTGTTTCAGAGTTACGCTTTCGCCGTTCACCTTTGTGCCGTTGGTACTTTCCAGATCAACGATCATCAGTTTTTTTTCGACAATTCTAAGTTCCGCATGACGACGGGAAACCTGACCATCGTTCAAGTTCAGATCGCAATTCTTACGTCCAATGGTGCAGGGTAGTGTAACGACAAAACTTTCTCCACATTGCGGTCCCGAATCCACGGTAAGATTGACGCTGGGCACCTGCTTTTGAGGCTGTGCCACAGCCGGGGTCCGGGCCTCCGTCCGAGCAGTCGCTTCCTTCCCCGTGAGCGCTATTTCCCCTCCAAGAAGAAGGCTGGACAATGTTTTCCTGTCTATCCCGGCTGCATCCTTCGCTTCCGTGGTAACCATTGTTCGAAATACATATGCCTCAACAGTGGTTTCAGGCTGATATGCAAACAGCAGCATCTCCTCATCGACTGTCATACCGCTGGGTTTTTCGAAAAGCGGGTCCCCGTAATGGGTATGGACTCCCTTGCCATCCCGAAAATAGAAAAAATTGAAGGTTTTATTGCTGCACAGGGCAATCATGGCGGGGCTGCCAGCTTTGCAAACCTGGCGGACGAAGCTTTCCATGTCAAAAAGTGTTGTGGGAGCTTTTATGGCAGGCACTTCCTGCAGGATTAGCAGCATGTTCTTCAGCAGAACGGGATCAGTTTCGCACAGGGCCACCGTCATGCATCTTCCGGCGGATGCATCTAGTTGCTGGGCAAACTCGAGAATAGAGTAACTGAAAGACTTGCCGTCAACGAATTTTCCCGCCGCATAGGGCGCGCCGTTGAAGAAAAAGAGGAATAAAAGCGCGGCATCCTCACAGGTGAACCTCATATAGCCGGTGAATGGCAAAGTTGCTTCATATACCTGTTCCAGAAGAATGCCAAGCAGTTCCTTGGAAACCGGCATTTCAGCGCAGAGCACGTTCTGTTCAGGGAATCGATAACCATTCATAATAAAACCTGTATATCAGGCGTTCAAGCGAAAGTCAATTCAACGTGCGCGGTCAAACACGCAGTTCATTCCCAAGAACCGGTATGATGATGCTTTAAGACTGCCTTGACCACATAGTCAGTGCCCGGCTTTGGTAGCGACCGTCACCCCTGCCTCGGCGAACTCGGCCGCAGCCTGCCCCATCCCCTCTCCCTTCCGCGTCAACTTGATGCCGCGAGTGGCAAGAGGAACATCCGCTGCATGATTCGTCACCGAGAAGACCGGGCCGGACGGCCTTACATCCAGGTTGCCGGTGGGGGCAGTGCTGGCATAGAGCGTCAGGGTCTCTGAACCGAAAGGGGCCGTAACTTCCATGTCGAAACGGTCCTCGCCGGAGGGAAGTTCGTATACCACCCCGCCATTGAAGTAGTGCTGCTTGCGGTATGGGTTGGGAAGAAGCTGCACCACACTGCCGTCTGCCTGTTTATACACCACCTTGCCATAAAACGGTTTATTGCCTTTCAGGTAAACCCGCATTTTCTCGCTTGCCCCATATTCCTTCCGGTCCGTCCATATTCTGACCGACAGGGGCGCGGCCGGATCGCTCTCCAGTTCATCCCGGTCCCTTTTTGACAATCCGACCATGGCCTTCCCATCAGGGACCACCTCTACCTTCAGCTTTACCCGGTAGCAGTCGCCCAGCCCTTGATCCTTGTACCATTCCTTAATCATTTCCTGGACGACCCTGACCTGGGCCTTGGTATAGGCAGAGAGCAGGTCTTTCTCCAGCATGGCGTCCTTAACGTGGGTCTCGGACTTTATGAGGGTAACGGCAGACTCCGCGGCATTTCGCTTGGCATCGGCCGTGGCGGCGGATTCGGTCACCTTTCGCGACTTGTCGTCTCCCATGCAGGCGTATCCCTCACCCTCGGCAATGACCGATTGGCCGGCATGGAGCGTAGTGGCTGTCATGCAGGCCAGGATAACGGCAAGGATGATTCGTTTCATGTCATGTCCTCCGAAAATAGATGATTTGTGCAAAGATGACTGGCAAAAGGATAATTGATGTTGGGAAAACGTGCCCTTTTCGGTGCTGGCCAGTTCGTTCACCACTGCGTTGATGTCGGCTACGCCCCGCCGCGTCCCCATGACGTTGCCCGAGTGACAAGTGTCGACGAACAGCACCGCCTTGCCGGCCAGGGAAGCCAGGGTGTTCTTGATGTCCGAGAAAGCCACGCCGGTGCGCTTGAGTTTTTCGGTGTCGGCGTTTTGCGGCAGAATGATGCTGACCACCGGCGGGAGGAGTTGGGCAACCATGGCGGTTTGCTGGAGCCGGTGAGGGGATAAAGGCGATATAGCGGCGCCATATCCCCCAGTACCATCCATTTCAAAAGATCACTTCAACACGAACGCCACCTTGGCCGAGCTGAAAAATTTCCCTTTCTGGTCGGCCGAGTAGATCGTGACGGCATCGTCGTCCGTTACCTGGAGATCGGCTACGGTGGTTGCGCCGGAGGCCTTGACGATCAGCGGTTTCTTTACCCCTCTGGATTCAAGGGCTGCTTTGGCTTTGTCCACGCTGTTGGTGTATTCTCCGCATCCCTGTTCGACCAGGACTTTCTGGCTGACCTTGGCAGGATCGTAGAGCACGTCGCCCTTTGTTGCGAAGATCCGGTTGATCAGCGCGGGGCGGAAATTCTGCTCGGTGGCGTCGATGATCAGGCCGTCATAGGCTTCGTCGAGTTTGACCGGCTGCACCTTGAAGGCCGGCTTGTCGGTATTGAGGACTTCCTTGGCATTCGGGTCGCTGAATATCTTCTCGTAAACGGTCGAAGCAAAACCTTTGGGTCCGTGCAGGCCCAGCTTGACAAAGGCGATGGCTGTATCGTTTTCCTTGTTGTATTCTTGGAAAACTACCTGGCTCCCCCTCACGAAACCTGCGACAGCGGAACGGATCATATCGTGCTGCACCATGCCGTCTTTGACCAGGGTATCGCCTATCAAGGTGAATCCTGCAAGGTATTCAGCCAGAGCCCGTTGGGCCGTCACCACGGCGGCGCGTTTTGCGTTTATCTCGCGCTGGGCGATTGTGCGGTTTTCAGGGTTGCCGACAGCTTCACCGTAGAAGAGGAGCGCTTTTTGGCTGAAGGCGGCATCATCGTCGCGGGCGCCGTTCGGTCCACCGGTAACGGCAAGTTTCCTCTCATTGAGCCATTTCTGGGCATTGATGAAGGTTTCGTTCACCTGGATGGTGTCGGCCTGAGCAGCGGTTGTAAAGGCACAAATGAGGGAAAGGACAGCAAGCAAGATCTTCATGGGTGATTCCTCCTGAACTTGATTTAATGTAGAGGCGGCCGGGCCGGCAGCCGGTAATGAGTATGGCGTCGTTTTCAATAGATGTTCATCTTCTGCTTTAGCATGCGTATGGCCAAAAGAGCTTCAGCGCCGTCAACCGGATCCTTGATGCGGAACTCGCCCGAGAGTTCGCTCTCCATGATGCTGCGCGTTGTCATGTTCATGACGGCATTGTAGAGGCTGGAGGAGGGACGGACGTCGGGAAAGGGGGACCGTTCCTGGCCGAGGTAGGCGGTGGCGAGTTTTTCGTCGCCAGTAAGCTTGATCAGGATGTCTTCGAGGATAAAAGCCATTTCGCCACGGGTGACCGGATCGGCAGGTTTGAAGAGGTAGGCGCGGGAGGTTTCGTCGTATTTGGGCTCCATGCCGCGGACGTTCCATTTCATGAGCGTCAGGACTTCTTCCTTAAAGGGGTTGCCGGTCATGTCCGCAGGAGTGTATTCGGCGGTCCGGGCGGCCTGGGAGGGGAGCGGAATACGGCCGGCCATGAGTTTTTCGATCTTCATTTCGTCGATCAGGAGGGCCGCCAGATCGGCGCGGGAGACCGTTTCCCTGACCGCGATGGCCTTGCCGACGTCGCCGACAGTTATGCCCCCCATGGCGCGCACGATCTTGTCGACCCGTTTCCAGCCCTTATCGGCCTTCTCGTGCCATTTGCCTTCCCGTTTGGCATTCAGCACGAAAGCGAAGGAGTCGCGTGCCTTCTGGAATTCCTGGCCTTCCAGCCGGGCGATCCCCATGAAGTAGGATAGCGCTTCGGTCCCCTGGTAATAGCTCAGGTTGCGCTCGTCCACTGCGAGTTTACTGCCGTCGCTGTAAGCGTCTTCGGCATCGTCCAGCCATTTTTTCTGTTTCATGAGCGTATCGCTGCGGATAACGGCGGCGTAGTAATCGAAGTATTGGTCGGGCCGGTCGGCAAATTTCCTGGCCTTTTTCAGTTCTTCAGCTACCCGCGCACTTTCAAGGCCACGAAATCCCGGGTCTGTCTCGGACTTGACCTTTTCGGCGGAGACGATGGCCAGGCCTGCGTGGGCGATGCTGAAGCCATCGTCGCAGTACAGCGCGCGCTCGAATTTTTCCTGGGCAATGGTGATGTTGCCCTCTTCAAGGGCCTTCATGCCCATCAGGTAATGATGGGAGGGATTATCTTCGGCTGAGGTGCACTTGGGTTGGATAGTGGAACAGCCGGACAACAGTGTTGCGCCGGTCGCGAGCAGCATGGTCAAGAAGGTCAGTCTTTGTATCATTGTATGCCTCCTTTGATGTAAGCTAATTCATGTTTCTTTGTTCTGCACTATGATTTTTGACGGACAAAGACAATATTTCCCCGAAATCAGCGAAGAGCAAAGAGGAACCAGCCGCAGACCTTGCCCCCTGCGTCAACCTCGAAGACGATGCCGTCTGTGTTGTAGACGTACCAAGCCCCTTGGCGCGAGGGGACAATGCGGTCGGCGCTGCCGTACATCTGTCCCACCGAGGCAAGCGGCGAGCCGACACGAAGACCACGGGCCGAGATGCCCTGATACGTGCGTCCGGTAGCGGCAGTGCCGATGCGATGTCCTTCAAAATCTATGACAGTGCACTCACAATCAGAGCCCTGCCAGGAATGGATGGCAAGTGTCGGTTCGCCTTTCTCCGCCGGGCTCAGACTGAAGCTGGCCTGGTTTGCGCTACGGGAAAATGTTTCTCCTGCAGAGAACCCGGCAACCGTCTCCAACTTTCCGGCCGTGTCGTTTGGTGCCGCCGCCTGGATCGGAGCAGCCCTCCCCTCCAAGGCTGCAAGGTTTATGTCGGCCAATTCGGGAACGACCTGACGGGCGGCTAAAAGCTCACTCTTGGCGCGCTGAAGCTCGCCAATGCGGGCCAGCGCGATGCCGCGCACGACCAGGGCGTGGCCGGCGGTAACCCTTTCCTCGCCGTCCCGTGCCAGGGCAAGCGCCGCTCCGGCCAGCCGGATTGCTTCGTCCTGCTCGCCAAGCAGGCTTTGGACGGCAGCGCTGTTGATTCCGGCTGTTGCGTAACCGTTGTCTCGGCGGCCTGCCTGCTCAAAGGCGTTCAGAGCCCGGTGCAGCAGTCGCACCCTGCGAACCGACTGATCGTCCTGCTGGCCCGAGCGCGCTATGCGCCGTCCGTTCTGTTCCTGATTCAACAGACGGGTCTCTGCGTCCAATTCAAACGGGTAGATAAACGGTAAGGCATTGGGGGGCAAAAGCCGCACTGCTTCAAGGGCAAAGGCCACACCGGCGTTGTTGAACATCTCCCGGCTCGGGAATATCTGGGCAAGATGTGCGAAAATCCGACCGGCTTCCTCGTAACGGCCGAGTATCAATAGCCGGTTGCCGGCATCGTAGACAGGGACGAGTTTTCTGAGGTTCTCCATCTGGCGCTCGGCGATGGCAACCCTTTCCGCCCTTGAGGGATAGTTGGGGAGTTGGTCGCTCAGGCCGTACCCCGCATAGATGCGCTCCAGTGCCCTCGGTGCGACGCCGAGGGTGTCAAAGCCTGCCAGGTAGCCGTAAAAGCCGCCAAAGTGGTCGGCCTCGGTCTCCCGCTTGACGACCTCCTCGTACGTGGCTGCCTTCATCATCTTCCGTCCCATATCGGTACGGGCAAATGAATTACCGAAATCACCCACCCAACCATGGTGCAGAAAGACATGGGCCAACTCGTGGGCCAGAAGAAAGGCCAAGGCGTTGTCCTGATCCTTGCCCAGGTCGGCCAGCACTTCCACAGTCCGCTCTTCAATGGCGACATAGCCCTCGGTGAGCATGCCCGAATTGGCCTCGAAAGCCAATCCACCTTCGTTGCCGCCGGACGAGGAAGCTATCGGCTCGCGCACTTTCGTCCCCTTTGGTATCACCAGCAACCGCGGCGGCATGCGCCCTTCGCCGAAAGCCGGCACCAGCCGCTCGTAAATCCCCTGCACATGGCGGTAGACCGGATTGTCTTCGGACAGGGATTCCATGGCAGCGCCACAGAAGGAAGGGATAGAACACACCATCATCAATAAGGCGCAAATAACCTGGAGCGGACGGAATATCAAAGGCCGCCGCCAATCTTCGAATGTTGCATTTCGAGTGTTCCCTGATCTTGCCATATTTACTCCCGTGGAGGTCGCCGCATCAATCCACTGCAGGTGATCTATTATTTTGACGGGATCAAAACGCCCCTGATACCACAATCGTAAAATCCTTCTCCGACATCCGGCCCCGCGCGTCGCTTACGCTTACCCGGAAATGGTGCAGCCCTGCCGGCAATGTGACTTTGTCGATATTAACCCCTTCCCCGGAGACATAGGAGCGGATGCGGGGGGTCAAGTCGATGGCCGGGCTCTTCAAGCACTCGATGCGCAAGGTTTCAGGGTCTGGGGCGGCACCATCGCGCGGGGTCAGACGCACCACCAAAGCAAAGGGCTTGCCCTCGATAACCTCCAGCTTCGGGACGCCGATAATAGGCCCGTTATCGGCTTGGGGCGATGCAAAGCCGTAGTTTTTTTCTTCCGGCCGGGCAGCCTCATCGGCTGTCAGGAGTTGCAAGACCGGTGCATGGGCAGCGGCGTGCGCTCCACCGGTTGAGACCGCACCCAGCAGCGTTATTCCGACAAACCAGGCCACAACAATTCGCATATGCCGGTTGAGACTGGTCATGATATCCATAAAATTCTCCTTGGGTACTGAATTGATAACGTTTTGAACCTACATTGCATTCGCCAGTTCGTCCAGCAGGCGCCCCATCTGCTCTGTGTCGTTGTTCCCTGTCTTGTTCCTATCCAATTTCTTCAGCGCCGCCTGTGCGGAAGGAGGGATGTTCCCGCCTAACTCCTTCAGGAAACGCTGCGGTGGGTTGCCGGCAAAATAAGGATCCTCGCCTGTACCGTTTGCCACCCTGGCCGCGGCCGCCCAACCGCCGAGACGCAGAACAACCCTGTCGCCTGGTTTCACAAGGGTTTCGAGCTGATGGGCAATGCCTTCGAACTTGGCAGGCGCTGCACCGGTTTCCAGGTTTCGAAGCAAATCATCGAGCTGGGCGAACGGTGCGCCTTCTCCTATGGACTTGAGCAGTGGTGCAAGACGCTCGCCGGCTAATCCGGCCCGCTCCCTGTCGCCCGCTGCCAACCAGAGTTCAAGCTCAAACAACTCCTTGCCCGCTTTGAAGGCAGTGCCTTGACGGCTGCCGCTGCCGGCAAAACCGTAAGAGCCTGACGCAGGGACGCCAATGGCCGCAGCCAGATCGTCCGCTGTTGCGGAGTGTGCAAGTTTATGCGCTGCAATGCCGTATGTGAATGCAATCGCATGTGTTGGTTGTGATGGCGGATCGTAGACAGGGGCAACCTGCGGCTTTATTTGCGCCGGCGGCGCCAAAGCAACCCTTGGCAGTGGAGCCGGCGCCTGGGCAACCTGCTGTCGGGGCGACACTGGCTGCTGGATGCTCAGTTTGACCGCCAGGATCACCAATGCTGCTGCAGCCAGCGCTCCGCCCGTAATGCGCCATCCGCGCCCCCCCTGCCGGACCGGTTCCGTCTTGTTCAGGTCGTGAGCCAGAATATAGATTTCCCGGCAACGCCCGCAGGATGCCAGATGTCGCATAAAACGGTCCAATTCTTCCTGCATGCCGGTTCCATCCAGATAGGCTGCCATCTGCTCGGCGGTCGGGCATTGTTCAATCGGGGCATTCCCGGCCAGGGCATTGCTGAGAGCGCTGCCGATGATTTTGTCACGGCCGGTTGATTCCATGACAGTATTGTTGATCGGTGTTGTTTTCATGATTACCTTTGACGGACAGCCCTGTCTATTCCCCCACATTTATCAGATCATCCAGTGAGAGGCCGCGGCTCAGCAGAGCTTCCCGGCAGCGCATCAGTACCCGGCGCAGGCGGTTGTCCACAGCCTTTTCGGTCTGGCCGAGAAGGATGGCGATCTCCCGCACCGAGCGAGGCGCCTCATCTTCCTTTGCCGGATATCGGAGCCGGAGCATGAGGCATTCTTCGCCGGAAAGTCCATCCAGCATAAAAGCCATGGCCTGTTCCCGCTGCCGTTCGCGCTGTTTGTCGATCATGAGACCCTCGGCGCTTTTTGCAGGGTCGGGTACAATGAGTTCAACCTCGCCATCCACCAGCACCTCTCGCCCTTGGTAGGGCCAATCGGCTGCCATGGCGTTAGCGGCGATATTCCTGCCGCCGATCCGGTCGAGAAGGATGCGCAAGTCATCCTCGCTCTCGCGGATCCCGTGGGAAAGCACCAAATGACCGTGTGCATTTGCCAGGGTAAAACCATGGCCATAGACCAGATCGTGAAGTTGTTCGGCTAATGGTCCCAAACACTTGGCCCGCTCCCGCACACGGGATCGTCCCTTGCGTTTGCGGACGAGATCTACGACCATGTTGGCGATAACGGTTGTGAGGTAGGTTGTGAGTTTGGCGCTGCCGCGGAAGTCCCGCAGAACCTTGTAGTCATCGAATTTCAGGTGGTCGAGGACTTCGGTGAGGAGGTGGTCTGTTTCGTTGTCGATGTCTGCTTCGGAATAGCTGTTTACGGGTGAATCGATTGTTTTGCGGCACTGTTTTTCGATAAAAGGAAGGTGGTCAACAATCAGGCGTGCGTAATCGGGCCGCTCCTCCATGGGCGGCTGAGGGTTTTTCCCGAAGTAGGAGGTTATGGAGACGAGCTGCATTCTGAGCCGCCACAAGGAAATAAATAGATATGAACACCCACTCTTTTTGTATGAGCTACTTTATTGCAAATTCCTGAGTAAATCAAAGAAATTTAAAATATTCTCATATCCTTTGCTAAAGATGAAATTCCACCTTCATGTGGCATCCATAGCGGCATCTTACAAGGTAACAGTCTCGGCCTGCTCCTGCCGGCAGTTTCCAATTATTTTTGAGGATACCACTTTTACTGTCCGTCAAAAAAAATATGGGAAAATATTATTTCATATTGAAAGAGGTGCGCCATGACTTTATTACCTGAGTTGCAACCAATATTTGTCTTAATAGCCGTATCTGCTTGCGCAGTTGTAATCCTTTTCATTGCCAGCGCCGAGTAGTCTTGTTTCATTCATAACTCCGAATGGAAGCAAGCTGTTTCAGATCCCTAAAGGTGGGAATTTTCATCCGGGAGGATATCAAGTGATTGTGCGGAGGTGTACATCAGTCTGCCGCGCAAGCAAGTCTGGAGATTGACGTCGCTTGGGCGGAAAACCGTTAAAGTTCGAGCAATGTTCGTACCACCGACTCATGAACTTTTTGCAGGATGTAAGTACATACATTTTATAGGATTTCGGGCCGATGACCCAAACATCATCGGCCCGAAACACGGATATTCTGAATAGGTGCATCTAAACCAGGTTTCAACACAGCAAGCAACAAATACGGCTGAAGATGGTCTTAATGCATTTTGGAGACCACCTCTGCAATTCTGTCAGCAAGCTCAGAGGTATAGACATCAGCACTTTTGTGACCTTCTTCTTCCAGCTTAAAATCAGCAATTATTTCTCTATCTGCCGTCCTAGCCACTGAGATATCCGCTTTGACTACCGTTGAGGCAGGTGAGTGCTCCATGATTGGTGACAATATTGCCGTATTAGGTAGTATCCCCTGCTTTTTACCTCTCTGGACGGCACTGGAATCTATGTAGCGCTCCAGCATCCCCCCGACCAGAACATCAATATTATTACGCTTGGCAATATCAATTTGGGATTGAATATTATAATTGTATGGTACGTCGAGAGAAATGAGTTGCACTTCTCTATTCAATTTAACCTGTAGACGGTTTCTTAATTCGGCTGCAAAGACTAGCGGCATTCCTTTTCTATTGCATTCCAAGGCATCATTCCGTTGTTGGATATTATTAAGTCCGATCTCCTTCAACGCGAGGTCTGGCTGACATTGCTGAAAATTGATTACTCCAACCTTGCCTTGATAATTGTTTTCGGCACATCCACCGACAATCAAAATTGTTAAAACAATTAGAACGGCATTTATTTTTCTTGCCATTAGTGATTCCTTTCTATAGAGGGTTCAGAAGAAGCCGCCTCGCTGATCACAGAGTTACGATAGCACGAGCAGCCAAGTTCCTATTTCACTACAAACGCCACCTTTGCCGCTGCGAAAAAACCTTCCTTTTGGTTAGCGGTAAAAATGGTGCTCGCATCATTATCACTAACCTGTAAATCAGCTGCGGTCACAATCCCCGAGGCTGTGACTATCAACGGATTTTTCACGCCCCTGGTTGCAAGGTCAGCCTTGGCCTTGTCAACAGAGTTCGAGTATTCACCACACCCTTGTTCAACCAGGACCTTTTGGCTGATTTTTGCAGGGTCGTAGAGGATCTCGCCCTTAGTAGTACATATCCGATTAATCAGGGCAGGGCGGAAGTTTTGTGCTGTAGCATTAATAATTAGGCCGTCATAAGAGGTGTCGACCGCTGGTTGTGCCGGTATGGCAGCAGGCGTTACAGTGGCAGGAGGTGCAGATGCAAGTTCAACTGGTGCCGGCTTAAATTCCGGACCGTCACTCTTGATTGATTCAAGAACTTTGGGATCACCAAAAATTTTATTGTAGAGTGTTGCGGCCATACCTCTAGGTCCGCGCATCCCGATCTTAATTATGGCAATAGCAGTATTTTTTTCCGCGCTGTATTCTTGGTAAACAATATGTGACCCCTTGACAAAAGAAATTACGGCCGAACGGATTGCATCAGAAGACGCCATGCCGTCTTTTACCTCTGTGTTGCCAGCCAGTGCAAACCCTGACAGGTATTCAGCCACGGCCCGCTGAGCGACCACCACGGCAGCCCTTTTTGCCATTATCTCTCGCTGTCCAGGATAGACATGGGTCGGATTGCCGGACGCCTCGCCGTAAAACAAAAGATCTCCTTGGGAAAATGCAGCAGCATCATCACGTGCTCCATCAGGACCGCCAGTTAGATTCAGATTCTTACTATCAAGCCATTTCTGCGCGTTTTCAAAGGTTTTGTCTAACTGAATTGAATCAGCACGGACAGTAGCAGCAGACGAGAGAAGTATAAGAAGTATCAACATGAGTCGTTTCATTTTGCTTCCTCCGTTTATTGTATGGCATTTTTGCATTCCCAACCGTTGCAACTGCTTTACTGTCGGGTGCTTCCACAGGATCATCCGAGCTAATTGCCGGTAACCGGTACCTGCCTATGGTGGTGGCTGAATTGCTCGGAATTGTTACTTGGCACCGGGACTCACCAAAGCTGTTACATTTTACTATTGACCCGTTCCAGAAAAAATTTAGCCTGGCGGTCATCCGGGGATAGGCGGATTACCTCTTCCAGAGATTTACGCGCCACACCTTCATCCCCTATCTCGTAAGCCAGTATGCCGAGTGACCTCCAAAGTAGCGGTTCCTGAGGGAACATGTTAGCGCCTTCCTTTAGATAGGCCATAGAACGATCCATCTCTTTCATCTCCTTGAGACAGAGGCTCAGATAGAAGAAAGTTTCTGGCGACGAGAGCACCTTCAGATTTTCGGCGAAGAGGCTGCTGGCCTTGCCAAAATTCCTGGAGCGGAAGTAGCGGCCAGCCTCAATCATCAACTCAGTGCTTTTTATCTTTCGCTCGTCGTCGGTTAGATTTTTGTAGGCGTCATCCTGCTGCTTATTTTTAAGATCCGCACTTTTTGCTTGGGTTGGTTGGGTTTGTTGGGCTGGTTTGGCCTGGGCCATCATCAGGTTTGTCAGAGCCATCCTGCGTCCCAAGGTTTTTTCATCAATCGGGATTGATATATAGATATCGCAGAAGGTTTCAACATCTATCGTGTTATTCTGTGGAACAAAGGTCGGCTTGAATTGCTTCAATGTGGCAATGGTCTTTTCGTCAAGGGAACCGTTTGGAGTGATATCAAAGCCATGAAGATAGAGCCACTGCTGAACATTGTGAATTCGCTGGAATTCCGTCATGCGATAATAACTTTTTTTAAGTTGGCTCAGCACCACATCATCTGGCTGAGTATCATCGCCGATCAAGCGCCAATACGGGAGAACCAGGTTTTTGCCGACCACCTGGATCATACTCATTTCAACTAATAGCCTTACAGCGTTGTGTCGTCCCTGGACCTTTTTGACTGATCCCTTACGCCCAAAAGTTGGACCAAAAAGAGTGACTCCGAACTCTTTCTCACTTAATGCTTTGGTTACCTCCATGCTGTTGACCGTATTCATGCGTGGAATTCCCGCCAAAGTTCTGAAGTCAACCAAATTGAAGTCAAGAGTAATTCTAGCTAGACCAGTTTTGCTAGAATCAGAATAGTCTAAGGAGACCTGCTTTGAAGGCAATGGAATAGGGATAGGAACCTCGGCATCGGCCCCGACATCGGTACCTGAACCGCGGGTTTCCAAGCCTCGATCAAACTCTGTGATGCCTCCTGTGACTACCACGTCCGGAATCAGTTTATTGTCAAATTTCGAATATCCTGTGGCCATCTGATTCTGGATAAAGGATGGGTCGTACGGGATATAGGTGACATTGCCGCCAATGGAGTTTAGAGCACTTTTGATCATCTCGGTGATGTCTTTCGGTATCTCGCCACCAGTTGCGCCAGAGGTACCAGTGTTGTCGCCTATCGGGTTGCTCTGGATCTTAAGAGAACCTGTATCGTAAATCTCAGTCATCAAACCCAGATTGTGCAAAGACTGGGTGAAGGTGGTTATTTTCTGTATAGGAGCAGTTTCTGGAAGCGTTACGTCAACCTTTGCCGGATCAGCAGTAGCGCAAGCAGCAAGCGATATACATAGAATTAAAGATACACCAAGTAAAAAAGTCCTCCGCACTTCTTGAAACATATCAGTTTTCATAAGCACCTCTGTGCATTTATATAGTAACCTGCTACAGGCTACATATTCATCAATTCAAGTACAATCAGAGACAATTCATGCTTTTAGCATACAGACTCAGTTTTAGAGTTACACATTTCTCATATCAAAATAACATCTGTACATTGACAGCAATCTACAACTTTGGATCTATTGCACAACCTGCGTTTTAGACCCTTTACTCTCGTCGATAATAATTATGTCACCCCGCACGGAACCGCCTGGACCAAGCACAACGCTGTTCATGTTACCGCTACTTTGGTTATTGACGCCTGACAGGTTATTATTAATACCTCTGGTTACATCAACATTGGCCTGGCTCTTGGCATGTTCCTTAATAAAACTAATGTTTCTATCTTTCTGCCCCAACTCATCATCTTTTTCGATTGAGTCATCTGTATTGTGGGAAATGCCGTCGTCAAGGTCAGAAGCCAATGCTTTGCCGCCAAACAGATGTAAACATGCCAAAGCAGCGATTATGGCCAAGCCTGATTTTGTTTTCATAAAGAATAACCTCCGACAGAATGCGAAGCAGACTAAAAACTGGCAGCAGCCCTGAAAAGTGGGTGGCTGCTGCCAGTTGGTATTGATCGTGTTATTTCACTACAACCGAACCCATATTCGCAGAATTACCGGCACCGATAGCGACGTTAGCAGCACCCTGATTGTTGGATTCATTAATAACCGTACCGCGTACATTGGAATTCTCGAGGTCAACAGTGCCGAGGTTTGCATTATTGCCGGCGCCAATAGCGACGTTAGCAGCTCCCTGGTTGTTGGATTCATTGATGACCGTACCACGAACGTTTGCATTCTGGACATTGGTCGATCCAAGGTTGGCATTATTGCCGAAGCCGACAGCCACGTTTGCAGAGCCCTGGTTGTTTGATTCGTTAACGACCGTGCCACGGATATTTGAATTCTGGAGGGTGGTAGATCCAAGGTTGGTATTATTGCCGAAGCCGACTGCCACGTTAGCAGAGCCCTGGTTGCTGGATCCATTTATTACCGTACCACGGACATTTGCATTCTGGACGTTGGTCGATCCAAGGTTGGCATTATTGCCGAAGCCGACAGCCACGTTAGCAGAGCCCTGGTTGTTGGATCCATTTATTACCGTACCACGGACATTTGCATTCTGGATGTTGGTCGATCCAAGGTTGGCGTTATTGAAGGCTCCGACAGCCACGTTAGCAGATCCCTGATTTCTGGATTCATTTATAACCGTACCACGGACATTTGCATTCTGGACGTTGGTCGATCCAAGGTTGGCATTATTGCCAACACCGACAGCCACGTTAGCAGATCCCCGGTTGTTGGAATCATTTATGACCGCTCCACGGACATTTGCATTCTGGATGTTGGTCGATCCAAGGCTGGCATTATTGCCAACACCGACAGCCACGTTAGCAGCTCCATGGTTTCTGGATTCATTGATAACCGTCCCGCGGACATTCGAATTCTGGACGTTGGCCGATCCAAGGTTGGCGTTATTGAAGGCTCCGACAGCTACGTTTGCCGATCCCTGGTTTCTGGACTCATTGATGACCGTACCGCGGACATTTGAATTGCTAATTGCCGTAGAACCGGTGTTTGCTTCATTGCCGACGCCGACAGCTATATTTGCCGACCCCTGATTGTTAGATTCATTATTGATCGTCCCACGCACATCCGACTCAGCAAAAACTAATGCCCCATGTGTTAACAGAAAACCTACCACCAACAGTGCGCTCTTTTTCATTGTGATACCTCCTCCTTGGGTTTATGTTGCAATAAAATTGCAATTAAAATTCAACCGATCTAATAAATAATGCATTTGCAAAGACAAAAAATAGTCTTAAAGATATCATTAAATATAAATTTTTTAACAAATGTGAGTGCATTATTGCAAGCAAATATATCTTATGTTCATAATGTTAAGGGGTTTCAGCCATCTGAACAGCAAACAATCTCAAATCCTGTGGTTTTAGAATCCTCTCATCTCCACCAAAAATGCAATTTTTACCAACGCTACCTATAGACGGACAAACTTTGACTTTTCTCCACAATAATTTAAATTTTTTCTTCGAGAGGCAGCGGAATCCCATTTTGCCTTTATTCTGCGATTCCCATCACCTCGCAGCCCAATGCTCCCTCATCAAAGTCCAAAAGATGCATCCATCATTGGACCTTTGCTCCCTACAGATAAAAAGAGCCTAAAAAAAAAGCCACCAGAATGACTTCTAAATGAAGTTAACATCTGGCGGCCCGGCTATCTTTCTTAATAAGACCCGCAGCTTTCCGTTCCCCACCTCACAGTGGGGTTGGCTTTATCAGTTTTAGCTTATTGCTGTGGTCGCTAACTCATGCCTACGAGTTAATGAACCCATGGACCTTTTTTCGAGCATGCGGTGTTCCGTCTATGAAAAGGAATCATATGAGTTACCTCAAGTTGTCACAGCGAGCTAAAACTTAATTCCTGCCCCGGCGCTGAAGATATCCACGCGGTCGTTGAAATGCCGGCGGTATTCGGCGTTAAGAAAAAATATCCCAAGGGGGAAATCGACCCCGCCCAGAGCTACCGGGGTATAGGTGGGGATGTTGTGGTCGTGGAATTCGATGGCCTCACCCAGGCCCGCATAGGGCTTTATAAATGGGATTGGGGCATGGGCTTTGAAGAGTGCGATGATCGGTACTGACTTGTCGCGCCGGACCGTATTGATATGATCTTTGTTTGGCATCACATAGCCGCCTATTGCTCCGATGGAGACAAGGGGGTTGAGATACAGATCGCCAAACGCCTCGGCGGAATTGGTGATGTAATGATCGTGGGCAATGCCGTCGCGAATGCCTAAGGCGATCGAGTCGGAAGCCATGGCGCTGGTGGCGATAGCCAGGGACAGCACCAGGATTAGGGCCAGTAAGGTTTTCATTCTGTTCTCCTTATGAATGGTGATTAACTTCGAATTTACCTGAAAGCTTTTGTTGTTTGTATGACAGATAGTGAGGACTGTAAAGTTTTTTTGTGTCCTACCGCCATAAATGCCTGATATCGGATTATTGTTGGTGATGCTGTGGCAGACCGGCCATGGAAGAGAATGTTTCGATGGAACAGTTTGTACAGATTTCGGTTGCCGATTTCAGTATGGAGGAAACAGCGACACCGGGATGGAGTTGCGGACATTCACAAGGAAGAGTTGAAATGCATTGAAGGAGATTGGACAATAATGTCGTTTGAGTAAGATAAAGAGGTAAAAAAGGGTTGACCTGTTTCTTGAGTTAACCGGGTGTTAGGCGTCATCAAAACGCCAGCATTTTCCGTCATGTGAGGGCGCTATATGCCACTTTTGTTTCAAATATGGTCATGGGATCATATTGCAATGAAGCAGGGGCTATTACGATAGATTATAATGAGATACTGACGGTTGATGAAACGGTAAGGACCAGGCAGATAGGTCGGTTGTAAAACTCACCTAAAAAAAGATTGGGTGTTATCCTCTCCCGCAAACGTTAGCCTGGCCTATGCCTGTCGGGAACCCGATACTCATAGAATATTAACCAATACTTTACGCAATGCCGACATTTTGTAAGGCTTCTGGATAAAGCCGGCCAAGCCCTTGCCGACAAACTTCTGGGTTACTTCCTGCTCATTGTAGCCGCTGGACATAAGCACCTTGACGTCGGGCTTGATATGTCTCAGCTCCCGGAAACATTGCTCTCCATCCATGTGCGGCATGGTCAGGTCCAGAATGACCAGAGATATGTCGGGAGTTTTTCTAAAGGTTTCAACTGCTTCTTTGCCATTATTGGCGGTGACTACCTCGAAGCCAAGCTCCTGAAGCATCTCCCTGCCGATCCCCCTGACGGTCTCTTCGTCGTCTACCAAGAGTACGGTGCCGTGCCCTTGCCAATTGTCTGAATGACCATCATGGTTGAATATCTCAGCCGGCTTGTCTGAAGCGGGCAAAAGGATCTTGAAAGTAGTTCCTTTGTTCAGTTCCGAGTAAACCTTGATTGCTCCCTTGTGGCCGCGCACGATGCCCATGACCGCAGCCATGCCTAGGCCCCTACCGGTAAATTTGGTGGTAAAAAACGGGTCGAAAATTTTCGCGAGGGTATCCTTTCCCATACCGCACCCGGTGTCCGTGACCTCCAGATAGACATAGAGTCCCTCACTGATGTTTTCGACCATAAAGACATCCTTCAGATAGCTATTGTCACAGTCCATGCACCCCGTCGTGATGGCGATAATGCCGCTCTTTTCTCCTATTGCCTCGGAGGCGTTGATAACCAGGTTCATAACGACCTGACGTATCTGGGTGGCATCAGCCGTTACGGAAGGGAGGTTCGGGACGAGTTGAAGCCGTATGACCGCCTTCTTCGAAATAGAGACTTCAAGCATGTGAAGCATCTCTGTGAGGAGATTGTTCAGATCGATCTGCTCGATGCAAAATCTTCCCTTGCCGGAATAGGCCAGCATCTGCTTGGCCAAGTCGGCGGCCTGCGCGCCGGCCTGTTCGATCTTGCGCAGGTTCTCTATGCCTGGAGACTCTTTGCTTATACGCATCATCGCCAGGTCCGCGTTGCCGATGATGGTCATGAGGATATTGTTGAAATCATGGGCGATGCCGCCCGCAAGAACCCCCAGGCTCTCAAGTTTCTGGGCGTGAAGCATCTGCTTCTCCAACATGTTGCGCTGTTCCTCCGCTTGCTTGAGCTGGGTGATGTCGCGAGCCACCCTTGAAGCCCCTATGACTCTGCCATTTTTATCCCTGATCGGGGAAACCTTTACCGACATGTTTATCATGCGCCCGTCTTTGGTGGTGCGAACGGTTTCGAAATGCTCAATCTGCTCGCCACGCTTCAGGCGAGCGAGGTCGTCTTGTACTTTCTCTTGCATTTTCTGAGGGATAAGCAGGGTGATTGGTTTCCCGATTACCTCATTTGTCTGGTAACCCAATATCTTCTCGGCACCTTTGTTCCAGGTGCAAATGGTGCCATCAAGGTCAATACTGATTATGGCATCCTCGGAATTTTCGACAACAGCCGTCAGGCGCTCTTGATACTCGTACAATGCGTCCTGACTCGCACTCAATGCCCGTTCTTTCTCATAGGCGGCAGCCTTGTTCCGATAGCTTTCGTAAAGTTTGGTCATGATGCTCAAAAGAAGGCAGGTAATACTGAACAATATTACGCCGAGAAGATCAACTGGAGAGTCGATTTTGAAGCTGCCAATGGGCGGCAGAATCGAGAGGTCTACAACCATAATGATGAGTAACGTCGCAAATATGCCGGGCCAGAAGCCTAACAACATCATAACCGTCACGACTGCCGGATAGAACGTTATGTATGTTGGCAAGCCAGCCCCAACCAATGATTCCAAAGCGTATCTGATCAGATATCCCAGAGCGACTGCTACCGCAGCCAGGCAATAACTGGATAACTGCCGCAACAATCGATCCATTGATAGTCGTGCCGTCTTTTCCTGTTTTTCATCGTGAGTGGTCGGCACAGCCTGCCGGGGTTCCATGTTTGACTCCAAGGGTAAGCAAAATCCAAAAAAACGGGCAATTATTTCATTTTTAAAATTATCACATTTCCATAATGCATTAAAGTCAATTCAACCTTATGGTCGGATCTGCGGGGTCTGGGGTCTAGTGAGAAATGGAGGGCCAACGTGATATAATAAGATGAGGTGATTGCAAAACAGTAATAAATACCCGCACCATCTTAATTCCCGAGTGTAAAGTAAAACGTCGCCCCCTTGCCCGGCTCACTCTCGGCCCATATCCTTCCTCCGAGACGCCGGATAATCCGCTCCACCGTAGCCAGGCCGACGCCGAAGCCTCGGCATTCTTCAGCGCCGGGAAGGCGCTGGAAAGGGGTGAATAGCTTGCCCGCATCCACCATGTCGAAGCCGATGCCGTTATCCTTGATAAAACAGACCTTTTGGCCATCAATCTCGTTAGCACCAAACTCAATGACCGCCTCCTCCAGTTTTCCGGTGTATTTCAATGCGTTGCCAAGAAGGTTCGTGAGGACTACCCGAAGCAGGCTTACATCACCATTGACCGTGATGCCTTCCGCGATCCGGAACGTGACCCGGCGTTCAGGCTCAGTCAGCTTGATTTCCTCAGACACCTCCCTTACCAGGTTGGAGATGTCAAATTCGTTCCGCTTTGGTTCGACGTGGATCAGACGTGAAAAATCGAGCAAGGCTCCAATGAGCTGGTTCATGCGCAAGGTGCCGTCGAATGCCTGCTGGAGATAACCCAGGCACTGCTCATCGAGTTTGTCGCCGCAAAACTCCTTGATTGCCTGGCAATAGCTGCTGACGATGTTCAAAGGATTGCGAAGATCGTGCGCAACCGAGTAATTGAAAGCTTCCAATTCCAGATTGGCATCTTCCAGCATGGCAGACCGCGCCGCCAGACTCAGGTTAAGCCTTGTGATCTCCTCCTCCGCCCGCTTGCGTTCAGTGATATCCATCGTATATATCCGCACTGACTGAAATGACGGCGTATTACAAATCAGCTCCTCGAAAAAACGACCCCCCAGTTCTACGACCCGGAAATTTTTTTCGGCTTTTTTATCTTGCAGGTCTCGCAAAATCACCGGCATGTCCTCGGGGATGAACGGATTGCTGCTGCAATCGTATCCCGCATCTTCCAGGATTTGTTTTGATGCCGGGTTGCAGAAAGTCACTTGTCCGTCCGTATTCAGCTCCAGGATCGGATTCGGGTTTAAGACCGGATAAGAGGCGAGTCTTTGGATCTCAGCTTCCGTCTGCTTACGCTCGGTGATGTCGCGCATCGTAATGAGGGCGAGGAGGAAGTCTCCTGTCTTGCTCTGCACAGGTGTGCCACTGTAGCTGCCGATCCATGATCTACCGGTATCCTTGCGCCGAATGCGCACCTCACAGTCGGCAAACCGTTCGCCGCGTATGGCACGGCACAAAGGCCATTGTTCGAACAGCACCGGGTTGCCATCAAGGTCGGATACTTCAAAGATCTGCTGATATTGGTCCAGCGGCATCCGGGCCTGCTCGATACTCTCAAAATCATGGATGGCCAATGCTGACTTGTTCACTGTCAACACATTGCCCTCTAAATCGGAGACCACTACCCCGTCGTTGATGCTGTTCTGGATTGCTTCGAGTTGAACCAGCAACCGTTCGCGTTCCTCCTCTGCCTGCTTGCGCTCGGTGATGTCCTGACATACTACCAGGACGTTGATCGAACCATCGAGATCATAAACCGCCTGTGCCGTTTCCTCCACCCAGAGCACCCCCCCGTCTTTACGGACTTTGCGAAAATGCCAGCGGGATATTTTATCGGGGTGCTGCATGCAGGCACGAAACTGCTCGATCACGGCAGGGTGATCGTCCTCGTGGAACACCTTCAGTATCGGCTGTCCTTCCAGTTCATCCATAATGTAGCCCAGCTGCCTTGCACTGGATGGATTGGCTGAGAGTATCTGCAAATTGGCATCGATGGTAAAGATCATGGTCGGGTTGTCAACGAACAAGGCCCGATAGCGTGCTTCGCTCAAGAGCAGGGCCTCTTCATCTTTTTTGCGCCGGGTGATGTCGCGTGTCACCTTGGAGAAACCCCGCAGTTTCCCGCTGTCATCGCGGAGTGCAGTAATGATGACATCAGCCCAGAACCTGTTCCCATCCTTGCGGACCCGCCAACCAAAGTCTTCGACCCGCCCCTTGGACGCGGCTTTTTTTAGTTCATCATGAGGCTTGCCGGCATTCAGGTCCTCTTCGGTATAAAAGCAGGAAAAATGCTTGCCGATGATCTCCTCGGCCCGATAACCCTTCAAGCGTTCGGCACCCGCATTCCAATTTAGAACATTTCCCTGAGTATCGAGCATGAAGATCGCATAGTCTTTCACCGCTTCAACCTGTATATGAAACAAATCATCGCTTTCCCGTAGATGCAACTCATACTGCGTGCGGATGGTAATATCGCTGATGAAGGCTATAACGAGAACGCCGTTTATGGTTTCTAAAAAGCTCAGGCTGATTTCCAACGGGAACTCACTGCCATCCTGGCGGAGTCCGGCAAGGTCAAGTAACTGGCCCATTGGCCTGATCTTGGGTTCTTCGAAGTAATGCGCCTCGTGTTCTTCATGGTTTTTGCGGAAGCGTTCAGGAATGAGAATGGAATGGGGCTTCCCGATGAGATCCTTTTTGGGATAACCAAACATTTTCTCAGCGCAAGCATTAACCAGCAGTATGGTGCCTGAGTTGTCGATGATGACCACCCCTTCGGCCAGTGACTCAAGAAGGGTGCGTACCGTGACATTTTCCTGGAAAAGTCCGGAGGCGAAAGCTATTTGCCGTTGGATTCTCAAATCCTGTAAGTCATAAGCCACTTTTTCATCAAGATCGGGTACAGACACGGGTTCCTCCATAGGTCTGTTTCAGTGGTGAAATTGCATCATCATCGGAGAAAATACGTAATGGCAAACGCTAAAACATGCTTATTGACAGCAAAACGTCACCATCAGTTGCTTCGTAAATCAACAACAAACTGATATTTATTTAATAGTTGAATTGTACTACGTGGGGGGGGGGGGGCCCGTGCGGGGC
>Ga0316217_10000608_pt1 | contig 49713 bp, 47 predicted proteins | sample 1anoAmetaG_FD_203633 | JGI IMG/M metagenome (GOLD analysis project Ga0316217, IMG submission 203633) | Freshwater microbial communities from Trout Bog Lake, Wisconsin, USA - 1anoA | ecosystem: Environmental > Aquatic > Freshwater > Lake > Hypolimnion/Profundal zone | place: USA: Wisconsin...
GAATCGTGGACAAATTTGTTGAGCGTAAAACCACGCTCAAAACCGGGGCAGCGCCGGTCAGCTGCGCGACCGAGCATCACCTTAAACTCGATCCTTTATTGTCTTGACTATAGGGTCCACTTAACAGTGCCGGAGCTTGACCGTTAGAGAGGCCGCTCGTTTACAGACTTTCCCTGATAATTATTTTTTTGAAGGGAACAGAACAGAACAATTTCATCAGGTCGGGAATGCAGTGCCACCCCTGCTAGCTAGGCAGATTGCTGCTATTGTATACAAACTGTTCCAATGACAGATATTGTTAGTAAGGAGAAACGAAGCTGGAATATGTCCAGAATTCGGGCTAAAAATACAAAGCCTGAAATTTTGGTTCGCTCATTTCTTCATAAAGCCGGGTTTCGGTACCGCCTTCACTTAGCCGCACTTCCCGGGAAACCTGATATTGTTTTGGCAAAATATAAAACGGCAATTTTTGTTAATGGCTGTTTTTGGCATGGACATAATTGCAGTTTTTTTAGGTTACCTTCAACAAATGTCGAATTCTGGCAAAATAAAATATTCAAGAACAAGGGAAATGACCTAAACAATATTGCACTACTTGTGGCGGCTGGCTGGAGGGTTATATCATTTTGGGAATGTGCAGTCCGCGGGAAAAGTAAAATCCAAATCGCGATGGTGCTCGAAGATTTGGCTGCTATGGTCAAGAGCACAACCTTAGACCAACAAATTTCAATCCCACCTGGGTTCAGTAGCATAAATCTTGAGAGCGTGGATTATTTGTAATATTGCATGGGTTATGCTATTTGATTGATTTTGGAGGGTGCTTATTGCTGTGAATACTCTGTTCAAAATGGCTGTTGTTTCCGGAGTTACAACAGCAGTTAAACTGCATTTAAGCCGGAATAATGACGTCAATTCTACAGACGAGAAGGGGATGTCTCTGCTCATGTTCGCCGCTATTAAGGGGCATGGCGAAACATGCCGTCTTTTACTTGATGCTGGTGCGGACCCGTCTCTTGTCAATAAAGATGGAATGGATGCCTTGGCACTTGCCAAAAAACATGGGAAAGAAGATTCCGAAAAAGCAATAACCGAATTAATAGAGCGGCTTGGAAACACTGCAGCGCAAATTGTTGAGCCCCCCCCGATAGTCGGGTCATTACCGATTGAAGACGACTTTGGTTTTTGTAATTGGGAAGAAGATGCCGATTCCCCTCCCCCCCTTCACGACCCAACGTTTATCACCTCAGCTCTAGAAGTACACCGCCGTATCACTTGCCATGTGCCTATCGATCTTGATGAAGACCTTACCGACCTTGACCTTGATCTCCCGGAGTTACTTCCCCAAAAACATGGTAAAGGCCCCGCCGATTGGGGGCTTGAGAAATCTCTTTTGCTGAAAGGAGTGACGGCCGGACGATTAAATCAGGGTGATCTTGAAGCTTTGTGTCTAAATGATGGGGGAGACACTGATCCAGATCAATTGAAGCACCTTCTCCGTGTGGCAGCAGACCTTTCCATCCAAATTGACCCTTCGGACAGTATTCTCAATGATCTCTTTAGTGGAGTCGACTCTTTATACGACGATCCTGATTCTCTATTTGACCTTGATGAGGACGAAATCCAAGTAGCCGAAGCCATTTCCTTTCTCGCAGATATGAATGACCCGGCAACAGATCCCCTTTCCTGCTACTATAAGAGTATCAGCGGTTTCCGTCTTCTCACGCGCGAGGAAGAAGCTGACTTAGGATCAGTAGTAGAGAAGGGGCTCGCAGAGATACTAGCTGCTATTGCTGCTTGCCCACCAGCCATTTCACAACTTCTTTCTCTTGTTAGTTCGATTCTTGATGGAAAAGTATTAATTTGGGACTATATCCAGGCACTTGTTGAACCGACTCTAGCTGCTGATGAAGATGAGGTAGTTGGAACCGATGATGATCTTACAGTGCTTCTACCTTTGTCAAGCCCTGTTGAGACCGAGGGGTTCGAATCCGAAATTCGAAGTACGCTTGAGTTGATCCGCTCACTAGGTTCCGACCCTCAGAATTCCAATCCACTGAAATCCTCATTGGACAGTAGCTCAATCACTCGTTCCCAAATACAGAATCTGCTTTCAAGAGTGCCATTCACACCTAAAGCCATAAAGATAGCCTGTGCACCAATCGTTGATTTGGCGACTGATGTTCAGAATTCTAATCTGGCGATACAAATGATTTGCGTGAAGCGTGCCGGAATGAGTCTCAAGGATTTCTCCCTGAATTTCATCCATAATGAAACTAATCTTGATTGGTGCCACAATGTAATGTTGAAATTAGAAACATGCCAACAGAGCGCTATTGCCCTTGAAGCTGAGAATATCCTAGAAGAACAACTCAAAATGGTTTCTGTTGAAAACCTTACTGGTATGTCAGTGCGTGAGCTGAAAGCACTTTCCACCATGATCGTAGACGGCCAGAGCCTAATACATTCCGCTAGAACTAAGATGGTCACGTCGAACCTTCGCCTAGTAATATCAATCGCGCGGAAATTCCAAAACAGGGGGCTTTGCCTTTTAGACCTTGTCCAAGAGGGGAATCTTGGGCTTCTCAAAGCTGTCGAACGTTTTGACTATCGACTTGGTTACAAGTTCTCGACCTATGCCACCTGGTGGATTCGGCAAGGAATTACTCGGGCCATCGCTGATAAGGGCCGGACAATCCGGATACCAGTTCATGTCGTAGAGACGATGGCTAAATTGACTTCACTGGAAAAGGATTTAAGCCGTGATCTCGGTCGTCAACCTATGCCCGAGGAACTTGCTAAAGCCAGTGACCAACCCTTGCTCAAAGTCAAATTGCTTCTTCGGCTTGCTGATGAGCCGCTTTCCCTAGATGAGGTCGTGTATGGAGAGACTACCTTGGGTGAGACTGTTGAAGACACTGTTAAGCAGAGTCCCCTTGACGCCCATATTGAAGCTCAACTTTCTGAATTCATTACACGCGCCCTGGCTACGCTCCCCGAGCGAGTGCGCAAGGTTGTAAAAATGCGGACAGGGATAGGGTGTGAGCGTGACCACACACTTGAAGAAATTGCTATCGAAGACGGCGTTATACTCGGTCGCTTTTGTGGAGATTGCCCCTAAGTACGACAAAGATGATAGTAATTCAAGTTGCGTAGGATGGAAGGGGCCCCCATGTTGTTTTTGGAGATCTAGGACATGAGTTGGTTAGCAAACCCGGCTTGGCAGGGAGTGGGTTCAATTACTGGGATTTTTGCGTTAGTTGTAGCCATTATATCCATACCTATTTTCTGGCGTCACAAACAACAAAAGAACCATGCTAATGATGTTTGTTCCCGATTTGTTTTTCTATTCCGAGCACACGGTATAGAGCGAACGCAAATCCCAAGGTTTTTAGGAGAAGAATTCGGACTTACCTTGGCCGATATCAGCACCGATGAAAAACTAATTATAGTTCTCAAAGACAATATTCTTAAAGCAGCTTGTGAGCGATTCGGAGTACGCAGAGGCTGGCTCGAAGGAGATATGGCCCGAATCTATGACCCGTGTGTTTTCTACAAAGACATAGCCGCGTTTATGGATTTTATCAATGTAATGAAAGAAAGACACCCCGATGAGTTTTGTTACTTACAGGCATTCAAGCCGTCAAATACCTCGTCGGACCTGTTTAAGAGCCAGCCAGACATTAGTCTCGTTTTCGCAGAGCCAATAGCTGAGATTGATCAAAAAACCATCTATCGGTACTACCCAATTTGGGGCCCCCTTCCATGGGATCACTCTCCTGCACGCTTCAACCTTTATGCCTTTTTCACTCTGGCATTTATGACCCATCGAATTCTTTTGAGAGGTTACGAGGCTCCGGTCAAACTTCTCAGTAAAATTGCTGGGGGAGAAATCATCCCCACAACGGTTAAAAGAAAAGGGCTTTGGCACCCAGACGATTACGCATTCTCTGATAGGCGTGATATGCCCGTGAAGTCTCCTGAAATTAGTGCTTTCTGGGATTACGTAACCGAAAATGGTTGGCTGGAACTCTTTGATAAAAACATTATCTCTAGACCAGAGGGTGACCATTGAGTAAATTACAATATGAATACGGTGGCTGGGGGTTAAGCAAACCAGCATGCAGAAATAATGCTCTAAGCTGATAAAATATTTTTTCAAACATTAGAAAATACGTCAACCAAATAAAAAGCCCAGTTATTGGGCCTTCAAGGGAAAATTGTGACAGATCGGCCGCTCATCTACAATAAGCTGATTAGGGACCTAATCCCTGACAGGATCATTCAGTCTGGTAAAAGCTTTGCCTCCAGCGTCCTGAGCGATTTTGATTTTGCTACGGCTTTGCGCCACAAGCTTATTGAGGAGGGGCACGAGCTTTACCACGCCAACACTCGGGACGAGATCATCAATGAGTCTGCCGACCTGCTGGAACTCCTGGACGCCATCCTCGCCCAGCACGGCATTGACTGGGTCGAGGTCTTTTCAAAAAAGGCTGCTAAACGCGAAGACGCTGGTGCCTTCAGCAAGCAACTGATGCTTCATGCCACTGCGGCCAGCCAGTCTGTCGCCGATAGCGGAGATCGGGAAGTACGATTACCGCAACTCCTTACGTTCAACTCGATGGTCGGTCTTGTCGATGTCATCAAGCGGGAACTCGCCGATGCCGATGCCCTGCACATCGCCTCTGCTTTTTACGCGCGCGGCATGCTCAACCTTCTTCTCGACCCGTTCCAGGCATTCGTGCGGCGCGGCGGCAAACTGCGACTTCTGACTTCTGTCATGGGCAATTTCAACAACCCCCATGACCTGGTGCACCTTTCCTCTCTCATTCCACAGATTGACATCAGGATTTTCTACCCGCTGAACGAGAAGGGGATGGCTGATTATTCCCAGGAGCCGCCCCCGTTTCACGTCAAGAGCTTCCTTTTCGAGAAGCCGACCAAGCAGCATTCCATCATTGTAGGTTCATCTAACCTGACAGGTTCCGGGCTCGCCCGAAACCACGAGTGGAACTATTTCTCAAATAGTGAAACCAACCTGCTGTTCAAGAACAATCTTTCCGCCTTCCAGTTTGCCCTGCAGGAGTATGAGTCCTATTGGCGGAAGTCGTCCGTCCCAGTGGATGACCGGTTTCTCGATTCCTATCTGCCGCGCTGGGAGAAGGCTCGCGAACTGCGCCTTGGTGCAGCTGAGGAGATGGGAAAGGCTTTCCAGCGCTCCATTGAACCCCGGCCGGCGCAGATCGCGGCACTGAAGTCTCTGCACGAGCGCCGTAAGCTGGGAATTCAGAAGTCCACCGTCATCGCTGCCACCGGGCTAGGCAAGACCTTCCTCGCGGCCTTCGACTTCAAGCAGAGCGATCAGGGCAATGTCCTCTTTCTCGCGCACCGGGAAAATATACTCATCAATGCAATGGGGACCTTCCGCTGCGTCATGAAAGATGACCGCTTCGGCGCCATCCTGTCGGGACGGTTGAAGCCGGCAGTCATGGACGGTGGAAGCCTGTTTGCCATGGTGCAGACCATCTCCCAACCTGACACACTCGCCGAGTACGCTCCTGATTTCTTCGACTACATTGTCATTGACGAGTTCCATCATGCCGATGCGGGTTCCTACCAGCGCGTGCTGGAAAGGTTCAGGCCGAAGTTCCTGCTGGGATTGACTGCGACCCCGGAGCGCATGGACGGACGCGATGTCCTGAAGATTTGCGACTATGATGTCGCCTTTGAAAGCCGGCTCTTCGATGCCATTGACAACAGCTGGCTGGTGCCGTTCCAGTATTTCGCCATTCATGATCCCACGGATTACTCGGCGCTGCATTGGACCAGCCGCGGCTATGTTGAGAGCGAGCTGGAACAGGTACTGATCGATGATACCCGTGCCGAGCTCATCTTCAACAACCTGTGCAAGTTCCTCCCTTCCACCGGCAAGACCAAGGCCCTGGCCTTTTGTTCCACCAAAATCCACGCCGAGTACATGAACCGTAAGTTCAATGAGCTTGGCAAGGCTGCCGGTATCAGGTCGATCTGCCTGCTGGGCGAGGACAGCATCGAGGTGCGCGAGGGCGCCATCCTTCGGCTTCAGGAAGAGAAGGACCCTTTGCAGATCATCTGCTCCGTCGACATTTTCGGCGAAGGAGTCGACATCCCCGCGGTCTCCCATGTTCTTTTCCTGCGGCCCACCCAGTCCTTTACTGTTTTCATCCAGCAGCTGGGCAGGGGGTTGCGCCAGATGCCGGAGAAGGACTATCTGGTGGCGCTTGACTTCGTAGGTAACTTCCGCCAGTCCTATGTGGCGCCTCTAGCTCTCAAGGGGTACACCAGTGCTTCCGAATTTCAGGAGGCACACCGTTCCAAACGACCGGAACGGCAGTTGCCGGCTGCCTGCCATGTGAGTGTCGGGACCGAAGTGCAACGGATTTGGGATGCGGAGATCAAGGAGGTAATCAAGCCGAAGAACCGCTTCGAAGCACTGCAGGCTATTTACCGTGAGCTTCGTGGCAACCTCGGTCAATCGCCGGCCATCATGGACTTCTTTGCCAACCCTGCAGCTCACGATCCCTACGCCTTTTTCAAGGAGAAGCAGTTCGGCGGCAACTGGCTGCGGGTCAAAAAGGTCATGGAAGACCTGACGACGTATGAGGCGACCTTGCTGGACACGCCTGCCGAACAGCTCCTGCAACATTTGGACAACGAGCTGAGCCCTGTTAAGTCGTATAAGATGGTCGTGCTGCAGTCCCTATTGGAGTTAGGGGGAGTCGAGTGGCCGGTGGCTAAGATCGCACGGCCTTTCCTAACTTTCTATCTGGAAAATAAGGACCGCCTCGCGGACTACGACGATCTGGCAAAAGTGGCTGACCCCATCCAGTTTCCTCTGTCGAAGGTCGTAGGCCATCTGATCGGCATGCCCCTCGAAAAGCTGGCGGGTTCCGGAAAAGAGTTCTTTGAGCTGGACAAGGGGCAGCGCATATTCCGAATCCGTGACCAGTACCAGCCATACTGGCAGGCCCCGGAGTTCCGCCGCCTGATCTCGGACAGAGTGGAGTTCGGCCTAGCCAGGTACTTCTACGCGAAGGACAAGAGTTCTGCAGTGCCGGAAGAAATGCGGGGCTTCGCCGTCGAAGTCGCCTATAACGCCCGCAGGGACAACGGCTTCACGGAAATGGTGCGCAACGCGATTGCCGACAACCCGGAGGCAATCGAGTGGGAGTGCAACCTGGGCACCAAGGGGTACTCCTCAAAGATGGACATCGAGGTCCAAAAAGACGAGCACTTTGTCGCCTGGACTCATGTGCGTTATGAGGACATCACCAGGTTCCCTGCCAGGATAAAGGCTGCGGCTACCGCACTCTTTGAAGAAGGACTGCATGGCGAGTTCCATATCGAGTCGCAAAATACCTCGCTGAAGATCAAGCGGAAAAGCAATGACTGATTCCTCAAGGGCCCTTTACTTCACAACTTTCATGGGGGAGAGATGGCGCTCACGCAAATGCAGTTGATCCAGTCACTGGGCGAGGCGATGGCCTGGTTCGAAAAGGAGCGCTCCTGGGGAGTCCCGCCGCAGGAACTGAGGCACCTGTGCGGCCGGATCGGCGAGCTGTTCGCCGCGATGATAACCAACGGGCAAATGGCGAACAACATCAACCAGAAAGGATACGATGTCGTCTCGGGGATTGGCGAGCGCATTTCGGTGAAGACAACGACTATGAGTAACCCCCTGCCTCCCGCGACCGCAAACAAAGAGTATTCCGGGCGCTTTGTGCTGAGGGTAGATAAGGAACTGCATCGAGAGGTGGCGATTCGTGTCCAGCGAGCCGGTGAAAGCTTGAACACCTACTGCCAGAAGATCCTGAAGAAGGCTACGGAGTAGCTGCGCCTTGGCATCAGCCGGAGATGCAGGCGAATCCCAGGAGGGGCGCTGCCGGCCGTCACAGAGGGACGTCCGATTTCGCGGAGCGGGGACCAGTTTTGCAAAGTCCGGTGAGAATTTCGAATGTCCAAACGAAACTTTAGCAGCTATGGCCGGAGGTTTTGCAGATGCTGCGGGGGATTTCGCAAATGCGGCCGGGATTTCGAAACTTTTCGGGGGACTGTTCCATTCTTGACGTGATACTGCCCTGGATGGCAAAAAAAATGGAGAAATGCAGCGAAACTTTTCTGGTCCCGGCCCATGTCCTGAAAAGTTCGCAGGGGAATGCCGATTTTATCAGCGCGGCTGTCTCACTTCCTGCCGGATCCGGTACGGATCGCCAAGATCCATATACGATTCTCCCCGAACCGACCAGATCCCCGCCGGGAAAAATATTTCTTGCCGCATCTTTCAGAAAGTTCCGGAAGGATCGTGAAAAGTTTCGCCGGGAGCGTATAATTCCCGGCCGGAGTTTAGAAACTCACGCCGGGTTTTCCTGATTCCGACCGGGTTTTTCCGATTTCCTTGGAGGAACTGGAGATTTCGCCGTCGGGCTTGGCTTTGGCGAGTCTGCCGGGAGGGGGGAGACGGGGAGCTTTGAGTTTCCCCGCTGGACGGGAGGAAATCCCTGCGGCGAGGGAGCCTTGGAAGGTAAGCGGTGGGATCTTCTGACCCAACCGCCTCGTTTAGATCCGCCATTTCCTGGCCTTTCTCACAGCACGATGATGCTCACCGGCGGGCACCATCCCCCGACCGCTCCGGCCTCGTGGTAGCGCGCCCTGAGGTAAATCCTTCGGGCCGGCTGATACCCCCGGATCTCGAATCGCGACCTGTTGTAGTTCCCCTCGCCGACCCTGTGCCACGACCCCTCGTCTTCGGGGGTCTCCGTCATCTGCAACTCGACGCTGGCATCGCTTGTCGCCCGCGTCAGGTAGACCAGGAGGGCTCCCGTCACCCCCTTGAGGTGTTTCACACTGAGACCCGGAATCAGGTCCAGCAGATTGAGCTTCACTTTGCCGGTCTTGGGCGGCTTCATCTCGTAGCCGGCGGTCGACAGCAGGCTCGGATCCTTGTGGTGGTCGGCAAACAAAATGATGTGATAGGAGTTGCGGTCGAGCGCCCGGACCGCCGCCTCCATCAGGGCCTTCTGTTCGGCCATCCGGTCGTCGTCGTGGCTGGCGGCCGCGTCCCGGGCCGCACTAAGGGACACGGCGATCTCCCGCAACTGGGGCGGCAGCGTCACGTAGGCGGACACCGACCCCTGGAAAGCGGGGTGGGTCTCCCCCTTGTCGGCTGCATGGTTGGTGAAGACGATGAGGTCGTTGACCGGGCTTTCCCGGTAGGTCCGCAGGTACGGGTCTTGGAACGTTAGCGTCATCTGGTACCCCTTTGCGCTGATGGAATGGTGTAAAGTTGGTAAATACTAACAATGCGGGAGTGGTCTGTCAAGCCGGGCCGGCAAGAACCCCCCGCCAACGTCGACCGTTCCGGCCGGGAAAAGCAAACCCGTGGTTCTGACCGATCAGGGGATGGCGCGGTCGAAGGCGCCTTTTGAGGAATTGTTTACCAGGAGAGGAGTGTCGGGGCCCGAGTAACCGCTCTAAGCGCACCGACTATTTTGGTCACCCAACCTTACGTGAGGGGAGGGGAGGGGCACCTATTAAGAAGCCCCATCCTCTGCGTTTAACCGGGGATGGGGCTTCTTGCCGTAAGGGGAGCCGGAATTTTATTTCTTTTTGCTGCCTGCAGCCTTTTTGGAAGCTTTCAGCGGATTTACCTTGGCAACTTCGCTTTGAACTTCGACTTTGACATGGGAAGCCGCGTTGCAGACGCCTCCCTGCCACTTCTGGCTCGGGTCGGGATAGACGCTGCACACCTCTCCTGACACCCCTTCTACAATCTTGTCGCACCCGGTGCATTCAGCTACGGTCGGCTGGCATTCTCCTTTAGGGTAGTTGCACGCTTCCTTCCCTGCGAAAGTGCATTCCGTACCGGGTAATGTCGTTCGGCACTTCATGTTAAAAACCTCCTGCGGTTGATATTTTCCCCACCCTGATACGGTGCAACTGGCCGGAAAATAAATCAATACAAAAGCGACCGGTGCGGCAACGGCCCGTTTTTCCGCGTTTGGGTCTGCACGCTCGGCCCGGCAAGCCCCGGTTCCCGCGTCACCCGCGGGTTATGACCCGGGCTTCCGCCCGCCCTCGGCGAGGCTTTTCAGGCGTGCCGTCACCTCGGGGAGGCCCGGCGCCCGGCCGTCGTGCCTGCAGATATGGCTGATCTGGTCGTAGAGCTCCCGTATCTCCGAATCCCTGGCGGCCGTGAACTTTACGGTCACATGGTAATCAAGCAGGTTGAGTTTCACTTTGATGAGGTACATTTCCAGTCTCAGCTTGTCCACGACCGGCAGCTTGCAGTACTTCAACTCGAATAAGCACTTTTCCAACGTGTCATAGGATTCCATTCGCAGGGCCCTCATACCAGGTGACATAGGTCATTACATTGACGCCGGCAGTCAAATTACTCAGATGATTACTCAGATGAATTTCCAGCGGTCTTGGGGACGCTGAAAGGTCCCCTTGCTGAATGCTGCCCGGAAAACAGTACTCATGATCCGGCTGCACCGCTTGGGGGGCGTTCTCCTGCTTGCGAGGTGCTCCTCAGGAGTTCCGTAGCTTCGTCAGGCAAGGTGTCGGGACACTGTATTGTTGCAACATCTGCTCACCCTTTGAGTGGTCTTCCTCTCTATTACAAGAGTTGTGCCAGTACCGGGGAGTGACGCTGCTGTGGCAGATGCCGGTTCGTTGGCGTGCTTCTTCCGCGCTGGGGTGGAGCGGTGCAACTGTTCATTTTTTTACAGGGCAATTGCTGCCAATGCGGAAGGTACCTCGTGATACCGGAGTGTTATGCGCAACTGTAATATTTTTGACATGTGAATTATTTTACAGCAAGTTGTCGTCGCCTGGGCCAGTGAGGCTTTTCCGCTGAGCCTGTCACGGTCGCACCTGGTACATAGGTCCTCTGGCTGCCAGCTGTCTGCCCCGTCAACCGTGACAATGATTGCTTTTCCGTTGAGTCAGGGCAGCCACCTTTTCTTGATCATTTGCTACCATTGACTTAAAATCATAACTGGGTAACGTTGCAAGCTTCCTGAAGGCTGTCGTTTTGGCCGGCGGGATGGGGATGGGACATGGGCGCGCACGACTCGATAGGCCCGATGCTGCAGCTGATAGCTTCGATCGAAAGCAAGAGGGAGTTCACCCGTATCCCCCTGCATGCGGCAGCTTGGATACGCTCGGACGGCGACATCATCAAAGGCGAGGTGGCCGACCTGAGCCTAAGCGGCGTTTTCGTGTCGACAGCGGGTCGGCTGGCAATCGACCAGTCGGTTGAAGTAACCATCTTTGACGCAGCGACCTTGCGAACCATCCATGACCTGAAAGCCAAGGTGGTCCGGGTCACCGGCAAGGGGATCGGGCTCCATTTCGCTTAGCCCGGCGGCGTGGGGAAAGGCAGACGATGGGACCTGGCCCGCGGCAAAGGAGCGAGGCTCCGGCAACGGTCCCGGAGGGTGTTATTATTATCGGGAAGGGACAACGCTTCAGGAGGTGGCGGGGTATGATACGGCATGACAAAAGGGGAGGGGAGCTCGACCTGTTGACAGTGTTGCGGCGTGACTTGTCAGTCACGGGCCAGCCAGAGGCAGTATATCCTCCCCGACGGGTGGTCGTCATGGTGCTGACGGCGGTTGCCGCCGTCTTGCTGGGGATTCAGATCGTGCAGTTCTAACTCCCCTGCGGCCCCTTGTTCCAGGCGAACCAGTAGAAGCCGAGCTCCTTGGTGAGCTCCATGAACTTGACGAAGTTGACCGGTTTCACCAGGTAGCTGTTGGCGTGCCGCTCGTAGGCCATGGCGACGTCGCGCTCGGCATCGCTCGTGGTGAGGACCACGACGGGGATCCGCTTGGTTTCGCCATGCGACTTGAGGGTCTTCAGCACCTCGAGGCCGTCGACGCGCGGCAGCCTCAGGTCCAGCAGGATCAGGTGCGGCCTGGGGGCCGCGTCCGGGGCGGCGAAGCGGCCGCGCTGGAACATGTAGTCCAGCGCCGACTCGCCGTCCTCGACGTGCACGATCCGGTTGGCCACCCGGTTGCTCTCCAGCCCCCTGATGACCAGTTCGGCGTGGTCCTGGTTATCCTCGACAAGCAGGATGGTGATCGGTTCTCCGCTCATGACAAAGTCTCCTCCCTGACGCCCTTCAGGGTAAAGCAGAAGGTGCTCCCGAGCCCCTCCCCCTCCGACTCGACCCAGATCCTCCCGCCGTGCACCTCGATGATCCGCTTGGTGATGGCGAGCCCCACCCCGGTCCCGCTGGAGCGCGGGTCCAGCTTCTCGAAGAGGTCGAACACCTTGCTGCGGTACTCCTTCCTGATCCCCAGGCCGTTATCCCTGACGAAAAAGACCGGGGCGCCGGGGTCCTGGCGCACCCCGATCAGGACCCGCGGCGCCCCGCCCTCTGCGGCGGCGAACTTGACGGCGTTGTCGATCAGGTTCTCCAGGACCTGCAGCAGGCGGGGCCGGTCCACGGTCACCTCCGGCAACCCCTCGGCGACCTCTATCTGCGCCCCTGCGCCGGTGATCCGCCCGGAGACGACCTCGATCGCTTCCCGGACCAGGACGCCGAAGGGGACCCGCTCCAGGGGAGCCGCCTGGCGCCCGATGCGGGAGAGCTCCAGCAGCTCGTCGAGCAGCTGCTTCATCCGCTCGGCGGCAAGCGAGATCCGGTTCACGCTGGAGTCGAAGCGCTCCGCGTCGTGGGTGGCGAAGTCCTCCTGGAGAAAGCCGATGAAGCCGGTGATGGTGATGAGCGGGCTCTTCAGGTCGTGGGACACCGTGTAGATGAAGCGCTCCAGCTCGGCGGTTTTCTCCTGCAGCTGGGCGATGAGCTGCTCGCGCTCGCTGTCGGCGAGCTTTCTTTTGCTGATGTCCTCGATGATGGAGATGAAGTAGGCCGGCGCCCCCGCGTGGTCGCGCACCAGGGAGCTGGTCTGGCTGACGGTGACCGGGGTGCCGTCGCTCTTCAGCAGGCGCTGCTCCGCGGTGTAGCTGCCGATCTGCCCCGAGAGGGAGCTCTGGAACAGCTGCTCGGCGCCCGCCAGGTCGTCGGGGTGACTGGTCTTTTGAAAGCAGCTCCCCGAGAGCTCCGCCATGCTGGAACAAAGCAGGTCGCACAGCTTGCGGTTCACCAGGAGCCACCTGCCGTCCAGGGCGAGCATGGCGACCCCCACCGCGGCCTGCTCGAAGACGGCCCGGAAGCGCTCCTCGCTTAAGAGCAGCTCGCGGTTGGCACTCTCCACGGCCTCCGACTTGACCCGCAGCTCCGCGATCCGCTCCTGCAGGTCCCGGTTCAGCTGCTGGTTTTCGGCGAGGGCCCGGGAAAGGCTCGGCATGGCGATCGCCTTCGGGATGAGCGGGATGAAAAGGATCGCGGAGACCACGGAGATGACGGCGGTGACGGCCTTTACCACCCCCTCGGCCCAGTAGGCCGGGACGAAGATGGTGTAGGCCGCCAGGAAGTGGGTGGTGCCGCAGGAAAGGATGAACAGGGCAAAGAGCAGGAACATCCGGTAGAACAGGAGGTCGCGGCGCCGGAAGAGGAAGTAGAATAGGGCAAGCGGGATGGAGTAATAGGCGAGACCGGTGAAGAGGTCGGAGAGGACGTGGAGCCAGACCAGGCCCGGCTGCCAGGCGAAGCAAAAGCCGTGGGCCATGAGATTGGTCGTCGCATGGTGTGACATGGGGGCGCTCCTCCGTGGCCGGAATCCGGTGCGGCATTTTTCTGACGGTCCAGATTTGTAGCATCCTCCCCGGTGTCTTGTAAACAGATTATTGCGCGCTCCCTTGGGACCTGCTATCCTCTGAGCTCAAGGAGCAGCTATGAATACCATACCGTTCAATGCAATAGAACCGATGTTCAGCTCGTCGCTGGCGCAGCTGGAAGCTGCCGGCGGCAAGGTGGCCTCGTCGTTTGTGGAGCTGATCGGCAACGCCCGGGAGCTCGCCGCAGCCGAGAGGGCTTTCCATGCCGTGCGCTATGCTGCCCCGGACGGTGGCGACGCCGAGGATGAGAGCCCGCAGGTCGATGACGCCCTGACCTTGTGCGAAGCTGCCGAGTTCGACCTGGCGAGTGCCCTGGAGCGCTCCCTGGGCGAGCTGTCGGAGCAGGAGCGGGTGCTGAACGAGGCCCGGCGCACCCTGCAGCAGATCAAGGGGGCGCTGCAGGAGCGCACCCACGAACTCTCCCCGTCCATGGAGCTCGGTCCCAAGCCCGGCTGCGTCTGTTCCTAGCTCATGGTCACGGCTCCGGAGCCGAGGGTGCCGGAGTCGGCACGACCTTCAGCCACCCTTTGGCGCACCGGTTCACGTACGGGTAGTAACCGGAGGGATCGCTGCAGTAATACCAGAACTGCTGCTCGGGGGCTTGCGGCCCGAGGTAGCTTTCAGGCTCGCTCTGCAGGACCACCGGGCTTTGATAGGGATAAGGATAACCATACGGGTAACCATCCCACCACCACGGGCCGAAAGGGTCGACCACAAAGTCCACCCCGCCGTGCCCGCGAAAGTGCCTTCCTTCAAAGTGGCCGCGGTCGAAATGACCGCCGCCGAAATGACCCCCACCAAAGTGACCGCTGCTTTCAGCGTGACCCCCAAAATGACCGCCCCCACCGCCCCCGAAATGGCCGCCACCCGAGTGGCCACCACCTCCGAAGGCGTCCGCCTGCAGGGGATTTCCCACTGCCAGGGCAAGGATTGCGAGAAAGATGACTACGATTTTTTTCATGGCATCCTCCGAGGTTCGGGAGGTGACCTGTTTCGCAGTGCTGTCTCTAATACTCCCGACCCTGTCATAGCCGGGCGTCTTTCCTGGTCCTTTACCGGGGAACCGGATCAACGCTGGACGCCGGACTAACTCCACCAAACTTGAGAGACTGTCATCTGGTGGAGCTATTATTAGTATACGCTCCGGAATGTGAAAAGAATAAGGAAACGCGATCCTGCTGCTGCCGGGGGGCTTCCCGGCGGAGCGCTCGTGAGCCGGTAACCCGCCCCCGAGCCGATCGAGCGGGAGGTCCGCAGCTTCCTCCCGCAGCGCCGCGCCTTTCCCCCGGCCGTCGTGCAGACCGGCTACCGCGAATCCTCATCCCGCTTTTCCCCCTTTCCAGGTGGCGTCCCCTCTGGTAGTATTGATTTACGTTAGGCGAGATTAACGAAGGGCCGGGAGGGAGCTTTGCCAGCTCAAGGTGGCCCGAGGGTGCCGGAAATAGGTTTGGGAGGTGTGCAATGGAATCGACAGTCAAGCCCGCGGTTTCGATACTGCTTGTCGAGGATGAAGAGGTCACCCTGAAGCTCCTTGCCGCCATCCTTGCCAAGAAATTCCCCCAGGCCGCCATCTACCCCGCCGCCGACGGCAGGACGGGGCTGCAGCTCTTCAGGGAGCACAGGCCGGACATCGTCATCACCGACGTCAATATGCCCGAAATGAGCGGCATTCAGATGGCGTGCGCCATGAGGGCCACCAGGGCGGGGCTGAAGATCATCGTGCTGACCGCGGGCCCCGACAATTCCGACACGGAGCCCGCCGACGGGGCTGCAACGGGGGTGGATCATTACATCCTGAAGCCGATTGATTTCGCGGTCCTCTTTGCGGCGATCGAGAGCTGCCTTGCCGATATCGCCGCACACCGGGGACCGCCGGGCGACTGGCTGGCGCTGGGCGCCCTGCTGGACGCCCTGGAAGGGGACCAGCAGGCCCTGCTCGAGCTGATAGGCGATTTCCTGGTCTCCTACCCGGCCCAGCTGGACCGCATTGCGGACGCCATCCGCGCCGGCGACGCCCGTCATCTGGAAAAAAGCGCCCACCATTTCAAGGGGTGCCTGGGAATCTTCTGCCGAAACGAGCCGCTGGCGCTGACCCAGCGCTTGCTGGAGATGGGGGAGCAGGAGACCCTGAGCCAGGCCCCCGAGACCCTGCAGCTGCTGCAAAGGGAGATGGAGCAGCTGGTGACGGGCCTTCGGGAGTTCGCCAGCCGCTAAGCCCGGATGATCCGGCAGCCCCCCAGGTATCAGTCGCCTCCGACGACGCCGAGCCAGCTTTGCTCTTTAACCCCCTCTGCCGGGGCTTCGCCCGCTTCCAGGAGCTTCCTCAGCTTTTCCAGGGCCTTGGTCTCGATCTGGCGTATCCGCTCCCGGGTCACGCCGAAACTCCTTCCGATGCTGTCGAGGGTCTGGGGCTCCTGGTCGTCCAGGCCAAAGCGCAGCGTCAGTATCCGCTTCTCGACGTCGCTCAGGGTCTTGATCCAGCCGCACACCAGCTCGTGCCGGTTGAGCTCCTCCAGCAGGGTTTCCGGGGAGACCGCCGAGCTGTCCTCTATGCTATCCAGCAGGAAATAGTCGCCGTTCCCGCCCATGGGCTGCTCGATCGAATAGGTCTTCTTCAGCAGCATCAGGAGCCCGCGCACCTGGGGGAGCTCCATTTCGAGGCTGTCGGCCAGCTCCGCGACGGTAGGCTCGCGGCTCAACCGGCGCACCAGCTCGTGGGTCACCCGTATCATCTTGTTGATGTTTTCGGAGACATGCACCGGCAGGCGGATGGTGCGCGCCTGGTTCACCAGGGCGCGCTCGATCCCCTGCCTGATCCACCAGGTGGCGTAGGTGGAAAAGCGACACTCCTTGGAGAGCTTGAAGCGGTCCACCGCCTTGATGAGCCCGATGTTCCCCTCCTCTATCAGGTCCAGGAAGGGGAGCCCGCGGTTCAGGTAGCGTTTGGCGCTCTTCACCACGAGGCGCAGGTTGGCAAGGATCATGTGGTCCCGGGCGGCATGGTCCCCGTGGCTGATCCTTGCGGCCAACTCCCGCTCCTCGCTCGCGGAGAGCAGCTTGGTCTTCTGAATCTCGCGCAGGTAGAGCCTGATCGCATCGTCGGGACGCCCGATCAGCTCCGCCCTGGTCTCCTCCCCGGCTTCCCCGGTCTCTTCCCCGGTATCTTCCCCGGTATCTTCCCCGGTATCTTCCCCGGTATCTTCCCCGGTATCTTCCTCCGTCCCGGCCGGGTCGACCTCCAGCACCCCCCCGAACTCCAGGATCTCCGAGCCCGGTTCCTCCGGGATTTCATAATCGTCCTGCTCCTCCATCAGTTGGTCGTTTTTCATGATAATGACTCCTTGGTGGCACATGGTCTTTTCGGGCCAATTGCCCGGCTCCCCTGGCCCGGGCCCTCTTGCCAATGCTCTGTTAATGGTGAGTTGTGGTGTCACCGGCTAATCCCGTTTTCCTCAAGCTCCCCCTCGCCCTCCGGGGTGAGGGAAGCTCCAGGGAGCAGCTGCCGCAATACTGGCAAACCCCTCTCCCGGAAGCCCTTTCCCGCAGGGCAAGGGGAGGTTGTCCCCGGCGCCGGTCAGGGCACCCTGACCTGGGTGAAGAGGTTCTCGCACTGGCAGCAGCTGCTCCCCCCCGTGATGAAGCAGCGCGAGCCGTGCGAGTACAGGCAGACGAAGTCTCCCAGCTTGCCGACAATGGCCAGCCGTTTGTCCAAAAGCCGCGCCGTCCTCCTGAGGAGGCAGATGAAAATGCTCAGGGAAAAATCGTAGTGCTCCAGCTTTTCCACAACAAGCACGAGTTCGCCGCTGTTTTTCAGTGCTTCGAGGCAGGCTTCCCGCAACTGCTCCCAGTTGTCCGAGGCGACGCTCCCCTCGACGTGGAGGGCCGTTTGCGCGCCCCCCGAAGCGTCGCGGTGCGTTACCGTGTAGATCACCATGTGAACCTCCCGTTTGCCTTCAGGCGGCCTTTGGCGGGTGCGCGGAAGTCCTGTGCCTCCCGGGCTCCCCGCCGCCGGGGTCGGGTCCCCCTCAGCTCTTGGCCTCCAGCTCTGTTGCGATGAGGTCGGGCGGCGGCCCCTGGCTGAAGAGCCGGTTGGCGCCGGGCGCGGGGAAGATGTGGAAGGTGATCGCCACCCGGTCCGCCTGCTCGCGGCTCAACTGCCTGCCGAGTTTCTCCCGGGTCTTGCGTGCCACGATCAGTTGCGCGGCGGCGACCTTTTCCGCCTCGACCTCGGTCAGGATGACACCGACCAGCAGGTCCTCCTTGAGCAGCCCGCAGATGTCGGACTCCCGGACGCAGGTGTGCACGGCCTTGCTGAGGGCCTCGGTGATGCTGCCCGGCTCCCCCGCCGCGCCGATCTGCTCCGCATGAAGGACCATCACCACCAGCGGTTTGTTGGAGCGCAGCGCCCGGTTTCTCTCCTGGCGGAGCTTCTCCTGGAAGTAGCTACCCGGAAACAGCCCGTGATCCAGCGGGATGCACTTCGTTGCCGCGCTGCGCCGGTGCCAGGCGAACCTGCGCAGCCACGACCTGTTCTGCCATACTGTGCGTGCCATGGTAGTGCCTCGTTCATTGGGTGGGCCCCCGTTTCAAAGAACGGTGGACCTGGTAAAAAGGTTTTCGTTCAGGTTGCAGCTGCTCGACCTGGTGAAGGAACAGTGCTTGGCCCCCAGGGTGGCTTCGAAGCTGCAGAAAAACTCTTCCTGCTCGCCGCGAACAGTCAGACGCTTGCCTAAAAGCAGCGCCGTTCTCCTGAGCAGGCAAACGAATATGCTCAGGGAAAAATCATAGTGACTGACCTTCTCCAGGTTGAGCACGAGGTGGCTATTGTTTTTCAGCGCTTCGAGGCAGAACTCCCGCAACCTGTCCCAGTCGCAGGAAAACACCTCACCTTCCACGTGCAGGTTGGTTTTCGTGCCGCTCCCGCCTGTGCCATGCATGACGGTATATACGACCATGGGGACCTCCCGGCGCCAAGCTGGCTGCCTGGGGTTTCCCGAGCAGTTTGCGTGCCCACGCGCTCCCCGCGGAGAAAGGCCCCGTGGTTTAAGGGGGTTAGCCGGACCTGCCGGGGCAAGGGTGCGCCGCGGCGGGTGCAACCAAATGGCGCCCCGATCCGGGGGAGGAGCGGCGGGAATGCGCCCGCCGGGCGGCCCGGCGCCTCCCCCGGCGGGTTGCCGGCGCTGCAACGTTTGTTGCAGGGGTGGCAGGCGGAGGTCACTTTTCCGGCGGTTGCAGGCGGCGGTTCAGCGCCTGGCGCGAGATGCCGAGCAGGGAGGCTGCCACCCCCTGGTTCGACTTGGCGAGCTCCAGGGCCTTCTGTATGAGCAGGCTCTCGGCCTCCTTCAGGGTGGGGAAGTGCGAGAAGCTGATGGCCTCGGGCTGGTCCGGGGCGCCAGGGGCCTCGCCCCGGCTCACCCGGACCCCCTCGCGTTCCCGCTTGATGAGCTCCTTGAAGCGCTCCAGCCCGAGCTTTGGCGAGTCGTTCCTGGCAACCGCCTCGAAAACCATGGCCTGCAGCTCGCGCAGGTTGCCGGGAAACGGGTAGCTGCAGAGCAGGGTGATCAGCTCGTCGGGGTAGCCGGGCGCCGGCTTGCCCAGGGACTGGGCGGCGTAGCCGATGAACAGCTCCAAAAGCAGCGGCAGGTCGTCCTGGCGGCTGCGCAGGGGCGGTATGCAGACCTGGTGGGCGAACAGGCGGTAGTAGAGGTCCCTGCGAAAGCTCCCCCTGGAGAGCGCCGACTTGAGGTCGCGGTTGGTGGCGACGACGACGCGCGCTTCGCTCCGGGAAGGGGTGTCGCACCCCAGGCGGTAGTATTCCTGCTCCTGGATCAGGCGGAGCAGCCTGACCTGGGCGGGCTCCGCCAGCTCGCCGATCTCGTCCAGGAAGAGCGTCCCCTGCGCCGCCTTGCTCACCAGCCCCTCCCGGTCCGCTTCCGCACCGGTGTAGGTCCCCTTCTTGTGCCCGAAGAGCGTGTCGGAGAACATGGTGTCGTCCAGTCCCGCGACGTTCACCGCGATGAAGGGGCCGGCGCGCCTGCTGGCCTGGTGCAGCGCCCGGGCGAAGAGCTCCTTGCCGACCCCGGTCTCCCCGAGGATCAGCACGGGCTGGCGGGAGAGGGCGATCACCTCCACGTAGCGCAGCAGCTCCAGCATGGCGGTGTTGCGGGTGACGATGTAGGAGAAGTCGTTATCCCGGGCAATCCGCTGCGCCTGGGGGGCCTGCCGCAGGCAAAAGAGCTCCTGGTTCAGGGTACGGAGTTCCAGCGCCCGGTTCAGGGCGGCCAGGAACCTTTGGTAGTCGAGCGGCTTCAGCAGGAAATCGCAGGCCCCCTCCTTCATGCAGTCGATCGCGGTCTCCAGCTGGTTCTTGGCGGTGAGGATGATGACGGGAACCGTGGGGTGCTGGGCGACGATCAGCTTCAAAAGGTTCTGGCCATTGAGTCCGGGCATCATCAGGTCCAGGACGACGAGCGCGACCTCCGTGGTTGCCAGGAACCGCTCCACCGACAGGCTGTCGCCGACGGTCACCACGTTGGAAAACCCCTTGCAGAGCAGGAGTTTTTTCTGGAACTGCAGGAAGGTTTCGTTGTCGTCCACCAAAAGGATGGGCAACTGGCTTTGGGCAGGCATGAAATACCTCGTGCAGGGCTCCGGCCGGACTCGGGCCGGCCAGCGGCGCCCTTGCGCCTTTCCGCCCGGGCGGGTACCTCGCGGGAGGGCGCCCGCTCCGGGGGGCCGCTGTCGGAAACCCCAGCGGTCAAGGTGAAATAAGGTTAGAGAGTTTTAAATATTAGATAGTATGCGGACCTAGCCGGCTTTGTCAATTGGGAAAGCGGGTGCCCCTGCGCGACGGGGTGCCCGGATTGACAAGCAGTGCAGGGATGGTAGGATGGGAAGTTGGCGGCAGCTAATAATGACTCGACAACCCATCTCAAAAGGAGACAGCTCATGACACGCAATAGAGTTCTTTACAGTCTGCGCATAGCAGCGGTTACCGGGATCTTCGGGGCAGGCTATCTCTGCGGCACGCTCACCCAGCAAAGCGCCGAGGCTCAGTTAGGGGATATCGGCTCGGATGTCATGAAGAAGGCGGCAGGAAGCGGCGGCGCCCTCGGCAATGTGGCGAAACTCGGGACCACGATCAGCGACCTGGAGAAACATGTCAGTGGGCTGCAAAAAAACATCGACACGCTCAAGAGCGTTAAGGCGGCGCTGGGAGGGGTGGTGAAATAGGCGCCCGGGGGCATTAGCGCGCCGGGAGCCGGGGCGGGAGGGGCGAGCCTTTCGGGGGAGGAGGGGCATCATGAAACCGGTCTACATGATCACGGGGGGCATCACCAAGTTCGCCAAGGCGCATCCCCAGAAGGACTTCCGCCTCATGGTCCGCGAAGCCTTCGATTACGCGCTCGCCGATCTGCCAGGGCTCACCCGCGGCGAGATCGACGGCTCGGTCTGCTCCTATTTCTCGGACCACTTCACCCGCCAGCTCATGGCGGGCGCCCTGGTCCAGGACTACCTGGGGCTCAACCCCAAGCCGTCGCGCCGCGTCGAGGGGGGCGGGGCGACCGGGGGGCTCTGCTTCCAGTCGGCCTGGGAGGCGGTCGCCTCGGGGCGCCAGGAGGTCTGCCTGGCCATGGGGTTCGAGACCATGGGGCGGGTCAACACCTGGAAGGGGAACGAGTTCATAGCGCTCGCCTCCGACACCAACTTCGACTACCCGGTGGGTGGCTTCTACACCGGCTACTACGCCATGATGGTGCGCCGCCACATGTTCGAGTTCGGGACCACGGTGGAGCAGCTGGCCAAGGTGGCGGTGAAGAACCACGGCAACGCCCTGCACAACCCCTACGCCCAAAGCCCGGCGGCGCTCACGGTCGACGAGGTGCGCTCCTCGCCGACCGTGGCCTCCCCGCTCACCGTCCTCGACATCTGCCAGATGTCCGAGGGGGCGGCGGTGGCGGTGCTCGCCTCCGAGAAGATGGCCCGCAAGTTCGGCGGTACGCCGGTCCGGATAACCGGGGTTGGCTGCGGCACCGACGCCATGCGCATGGCCGACCGCCCCCACGGCGAGGTGATCCTGCTGCCGCACGAAAGCCCGGGCGATTATGCGGGGCTCAAGTACCCCGGCGTCCACTCTTTCCGGGGGGGGCGGGTGGCGGCGAGCCTCGCCTACCGCATGGCGGGCATCTCCGACCCCGGCGCCGATCTTGACTTCGTCGAGCTGCACGACGCCTACACCTCCTCCGAGATCCAGACCTGCGAGGACCTGGGGCTTTGCCGTTACGGCGAGGGGGGGAGCTTCGTCGATTCCGGCGCCCCCTTCCTGCCCAACCTGAACTACGGGCTCAAGTTCTCCGGAAGCGAGAAGTGGCGCCCGCTGCCGGTGAACCCCTCCGGCGGCCTTTTGGCCTGCGGCCACCCGGTGGGGGCGACCGGCCTGATGCAGGCGGTCTTCGCCTTCTGGCAGCTGCAGGGAAGCATCGGCAAGCACCTGGGCAACGCCACGCTGCAGCTCCCCGACCCGCGCCGGGGGCTGATCCACAGCCACGCGGGCACCGGGACCTACATCACGGTATCGATCCTGGAGAAGGTGTGATATGGACCACAACGCGAAACTGCCGGAGAGCGAGGAGGGGACGGTCCTCTTCAACACGGACCCGATCATCGTCAGGCAGCACTACGAGATCGATTACCTGCACAGCTACGCCCAGGACTCGCCCTTTTTCGCGGGGCTCGCCAGGCAGAAGCTGATGGGGAGCCTTTGCACGGGGTGCGGCAGACGCTTTGCCACGCCGCGCGGCCACTGCATGGAGTGCGGCGAGCCGACCACCTGGAGCGAACTCCCCCACGACGGGAGGGTCCACACCTACACCACCTGCTATTTCGGCGGCGAGGCGTTCCTGAAGGAGACCCCCTTCACCCTGATCCTGGTGGAGTTCGCCGGGGTCGACACCCTGTTCCTGTCCCGCCTGATCGGGGCCGAGCCCGACGAGGTGACGATCGGCATGAAGGTGCGGGCCCGCTTCCTGCGCAACTGCAAGTTCAAGCCGACCGACGTCTATTTCGTGCCGGCCTAAGCGCCGGCTTCCCGTAGTCGTCCTCTTTCCGACCACGATTCGTGTCTTCTCAGGGGTCCCCCTTATGAAATAAGCTCTGTTGGGTGCTGATGTTGATTTCCCTCGGGGCACGGAAGGCGGGCGAATACAAGATTCGCCCCTACCAGCGCGATGAGGTGTAGGGGCGAACCTCGTGTTCGCCCGTGAGCTGCGTCCGCATTTACCCTGCGTGGGTACGGGGTGCCCACCCTACGCACTTGGAAAAAACAACAACTCTGCATAACAGAGCCATGATATAGGGGGGAAGCTGAACGCAAGTGAAGCAGGGGGGGCTGCTGCCGGGGCGAGGACCCCCCTGTCTCGCTGCGCGAGCCTTCCCCCCTGTTGCACAGGGGGGATAGCGCCGGCTGCACCGGGGTGACACTGCGCCTGCAGACAGCGCCGGCTGCACCGGGGCGACACTGCGCCAGCAGACAGCGCCGGCTGCGCCGGGGTGACACTGCGCCAGCAGACAGCGCCGGCTGCGCCGGGGTGACACCGCGCCAGCAGACACCGATGTTCCGCACCAGCGTGGCCCCCCGCTGCACCGGCAAGCGGCGGCAGGGGCAGCATCCTGCACTCTCCCCCAAGTTTCACTCTACCCTAACCATGTACACCTCGCTCAGCTTCCCAAGATAGCGGGCGGCTGCTTGCCCCCTCGTCTGCGGGCGGTTCCTTGATTATGCTGGCCTTACCCGCGCCAAACGGAGTACATTTGAGGAAATGGGACTTTTTCCCCACAATGAGGGGGTTATTATGCGGATATTATTGATACTGTGTGTCCTGCTGGCCTGGACCGGAGGCGCCCTGGGGCAGGATGAGCGCCCCATCGGCCTGGTAAAGACGGCTTCCGGCGAGGCAACCGTGCTGCGCGAGGGCCGGCGCCTCACGGCGCTCCCGGGACTCGGGCTGGCGCTGGGCGATGTGCTTGCCACCGGTAGCCGCGGGAGCCTGGGGGTCATCCTGCGCGACGACACGGTGCTCTCCCTGGGGCCCTCCAGCCAGATCAAACTGGAACAGTTCGTCTTTGAGCCCGCTCAGGGCAACCTGGGCATGGTGCTGCGGGTGACGCGCGGCCTCATCGAGTACCTGTCGGGCAAGATCTCCAAGCTCGCCCCCGGCTCGGTGCGCATCGAGACGCCGGTCGCCACCCTGGGTATCAGGGGGACTCACCTGTTGGCGCGGATCGAGCCATGAAGGGCGCCGCACCCCGTTGCCTGCTGCTGGCGCTTTTCCTGCTGGCCGGCGCGCTGCTCTCGGGCTGCGCCACCTCCCGGAAGAGCGTGCAGCCGAGCGCCCGGCCGAGCGTCATCGTGCTGCTCCCGGAGGGTGACCACCCTTCGGGCGAGGTGACGGTGAGTAACGCCGGCGGCACGCAGGTGCTGAACCGGTCCTGGCAGTCCGTGGAGATTCCCGGGACCCGGGGCCGGCCCAGCGGGCCTGTCGTCTTGGAGCAAAAGGCGGTGCAGGGCGCCTTCAGCCCCGTGCTGGCCGCCATGCCCGCGCCCCCGGTCCACTTCCTGCTCTATTTCAAGCTGGACTCGACCGAACTCCTGCCGGAGTCGCACGCGCTGCTGACCGGGATCGCCACGACCATCAGGGAGCGCAGTCCGGCTCAGCTTTCGGTAGTCGGGCACGGCGATTCCGTGGGCTCGGTCCGCTACAATTACCAGCTCGGGCTCCGGCGTGCGGCGGCGGTAGCCGACCGGCTCGCCTCGCAGGGGGCCCGCCCGGCGAGCCTCGAAACCTCCTCCCGCGGCAAGGCCGACCCGCAGGTGCCGACGCCGGACCAGACCCCCGAACCGCGCAATCGGCGCGCCGAGGTGACGGTGCGCTAGGTTAGTATCCTGGCCAAGAGGGGGAAGGGGAATTGCCCCCGCCTTCGACTGACGCCGGCCCTCCGCGGCAGCTTCCCCCCCCACCCCGACCCTCCCCCGCCAGGGGGGAGGGGAAGGCTGAACATCAGATAAGCTGAACCAGAAGGAAGCTCATGTGCCCCGCCTGACCTTCACCAGCCGGCCTACTGCCGAATCCCGACCTCCCGTCTCCCGCCGCGGACGAGCGCTCGTCCTGGCAACCGGAAGCCTCCTCACCCTGGTGTTCTGCGCCCTTTGTCTGCTGCGTCCCGCCTTTATCGCGAACCTGGACGGGAGGTTCTTCGACAGCCTGATCCGCGCCGACCTGCCGCCCGCGGGCTACCAGGCTCCCGTGGTGGTGGCCCTGGACGACGAGTCCCTGGCCCGCTTCGGCCGCTGGCCCTGGCCCCGCGCCCTGGTGGCGGAGCTTTTGGCCCGGATCGCGGCGCAGCGCCCCGCCAGCGTCGGCATCGACATCATCTTTGCGGAACGCGAGCGCCCCGGCCCGGCACCCGGCTTCCCCGCAGACGAAGGCGAGCTTTCCCCCGGGGACCTGGCGCTCACCAGGGCCCTGGCCGCGGGCCCCTTCGTGCTCGGTTACGAGATGACTTTCGCGCCGCGGCCGGAGCGCCCCAATGCCGGGCGGCTGCGCCATCCCCTGAACCTGGTGTCGAGCGCCGCAAAGGGGGCCGCGGACCCCGGAGCCCGGTTTTGGCAGGCGACCGGTGCCGTCGCCAGCCGCAGCGAGTTCGCCGCGTGCGTCGCCGGGGCCGGTTTCGTCAACGCCGCCATGGAGCGGGACGGGGTATTGCGCCGCATGCCCGTGCTGATCAAGCTGGGGGGCAAGGTCTATCCGAGCCTGGCCCTCGCCACCGCCCTGAGGTCGGGTCCCGCTCCCGGGCCGGTGCTGACCTCGACCTGGTACGGAGACTGCTACCTGCTGGCCGCGGGGCGGCGCATCCCCCTGGACGACCGGGGCCGCCTGCTGCTGCGCTACCGGGGCTGGCACGGCTCCGCCCAGCCGGTGTCGGCGGCGGCACTCCTGGAGGGGCGGCTGCCGCCGACGGCGCTGCGGGGGAAGGTGGTGCTGCTGGGGGCCACGGCCACCGGGATGGGCGAGAACGTGACGACGCCGGTGCAGGTGAGCTCGCTGCTCTCCGGGGTGCAGGTGCATGCCATCGCTGCGGAGAACATCCTGACGGGCGACTTCGCCCGCAACTCCCCCTGGGTCTTCCGGCTCCTCGCCACGGCGCTCTTCGGGGCCCTCGCCACGCTCCTTTGCGGCAACCTTTCCGTGCTGACCGGGGCCCTGCTGCTTGCGCTGGCCGGCGCCGGCGCCTGGCTGGGATCGTACTGGCTCTTCCAGTCCGGCGGGCTGTTCCTGTCGCCGGTAGCGCCGCTGCTCGCCCTTTTGACCGGTTTCTCCCTGCTCACGCCGATCCGCCTTTTCTTCGGCGAGGCGCAGGAGCGGCGCCAGGCCCGGGACCTGGCGGCGACCCGCGAGTTCGTCATGACCTCGCTGGCGGCCCTCACCGAGATCCGGGACACCGAGACCGGGGCCCACATCATGCGCACCCAGCGCTACCTCCTCATCCTGTGCCAGGAGCTGTCGGGCTACCCGCGCTACCGGGACCTGCTGGACCCGGAAACCATCGAACTGCTGGCCAAGCTCGCCCCGCTGCACGACATCGGCAAGGTAGGGCTCCCCGATCACCTGCTGCACAAGACTTCGGCCTTCACGCCGGAGGAGTACGAGGAGGTCAAGAAGCACGCGGGCTACGGCCGGGACACCATCGTCAAGGCCGAGCTGCGCGCCGGCATCCGCGACGACGCGCTGCTGCGCTACGCCAAGGATCTGGCCTACTCGCACCACGAGCGCTGGGACGGCTCGGGCTACCCCGAGGGGCTGAGCGGCGAGCAGATTCCCTGGGTCGGCAGGATCATGGCGATCGCGGACACCTACGACGCCCTGATCTCGCGCCGGGTCTACAAGGAGCCGATCCCCCATGACACGGCGGTGCGCATCATCACCCAGGGAAGCGGCAAGCTGTTCGACCCGGACGTGGTGCTTGCCTTCACCAAGGTGGAGAGCCGGTGGTGGCAGATCGCCTGTGAGCTGGTCGATCCGGACGAGATATGAGTGGCGGTGCCGGCGACTGTCAAAGCCTTGAGCCCGGAAGCGGCGGCAGACAGTCGGGCTGGCGGCAGGGAGGCTCATAAGGCAAATCCGGTGACAGCCGGGATACATAGTCTTGAAGTAGCGTGGAAAGCTGCCAAGCTGAAGCGCGAACCAGCAGGTTGTTCAGGCAACTGGTGACGGCATAGTCCAGCCGCGTCAACAAAATGATACTTGCCTGAAGGTTTAAAATACTGTAAACCTACGGTATTAGCCATCCCCGGTGGATGATCCTTCCGATGCGCCAGACTCAAGGACTTCTCGTGGACGCCAGGTGCGAATCTCTCAGCGGCCATCGTTCATCAATGGGGTTGCAGCTTAGGCTGCGGCCTCTTTGTATTTGGGCTATAATTTGATGACAGCACCACACGTCAAGGGAGCGGTTTTTCCGGATGGCCCATAATTCCGCAGCATTCATAGCCTGCCACGACTGCGACCTGCTGCAGCGGGAGATTCCTCTCAAGCCGGGGTGCGCCGCGAGCTGCAGCCGCTGCGGCGCGGTACTGTACCGAAACGCCACCGACAGCATCGACCGCACGCTCGCCTACACCCTGAGCGCCGCCGTCGTGTTCGTGGTGGCCAACGCGTTCCCCATCTTCGCCATAGAGGTCCAGGATTCCGTCACCGCGATCAACCTGATCGGCGCGGTGCGCTCGCTTTGGCACCAGGAGATGCAGGCCGTCTCGCTGGTCGTGCTGGTGACCACGGTCCTGGTTCCGGCCCTGGAGCTGATCACCATGGCCTACCTGCTGCTGCCGCTCAAATTCCTGCGCGTGCCGCCCGGCTACACGCTGCTTTTGCGCCTGATGCGGATGGTCGAGCCCTGGGGGATGATCGAGGTGCTGATGCTCGGCATGCTGGTCTCCCTGGTGAAGCTCACCAGCAACTTCAAGGTCATCCCCGGCGTCGCCCTCTGGTCCTTCGGCGTGCTGACCCTGCTTTTGGCCGCCGCCGCCGCGTCGTTCAGCACCCGGGACGTCTGGGCCCGCCTGGACAAGGTGCAGGGGAGGGGGGACGCATGAGGCCCGTCCCGGTCAGCGCGGCCCGCAAGGGGCTTTGCTCCTGCCACGTCTGCCACCTGGTGTCCCGGCGCGAGCAGCTGTCGGCCGTGGCGCACTGCCCGCGCTGCGGCGCCTACCTGCATTTCCGCAAGCCCGCCTCCGTGGCGCGCTGCTGGTCGCTCTTGATCGCCGCCTACATCCTGTATATCCCGGCGAACCTGCTCACCATGATGGAGACCGGCTCGCTCTTCAGCTACCGCAAGGACACCATCATGAGCGGCGTGGTGCACCTCTGGAACACCGGCTCCTGGGGCATCGCGCTCGTCGTGTTCATCGCCAGCATCACCATACCGCTTTTGAAGCTGATCTCGCTCACCCTGCTGCTGATCTCGGTTCAGCGCCGCTCCACCTGGCACCCCCGGCAGCGCACCCGGCTCTACCGGCTGGTGGAACTGGTGGGGCGCTGGTCCATGCTGGATATCTACGTGGTGACGCTCTTGGCCGCGCTGGTGCAGCTCGGCTCCCTGGCGACGGTCAAGGCGGGGCCGGCGGCGGTCGCCTTCGGCGCCGTCGTGGTGCTGACCATGTTCGCCTCCATGCAGTTCGATCCGCGCCTGATCTGGGATCCCCTTCAAAAAGAGAGCACACCATGACCGATATGCCGCAAAAACCCGAGCTTTCCGAGATCCCCGACGCCGTCAGCGAACCGAGGCGGCGCTATGCGATCCAGCTGGTCTGGATCATCCCGATCGTCGCGGCGCTCATCGGCCTCTCCATCGCGGTCAAGTCCTACCTGGACCGCGGCGAGACCATCACCATCACCTTCAAGACCGGCGAGGGGATGGAGGCGGGCAAGACCAAGATCAAGTACAAGGATGTGCAGATCGGCGAGGTGAAGGGGCTCGCCATCGCCCGCGACCGCTCCCACGTGGTGGTGACCGCCGAGATGACCAAGGACGCCCGCGGGCTCCTGGTGAAGGACACCCGCTTCTACGTGGTGCGCGCCCGGATCACGGGGGGCAACGTTTCCGGCCTCTCCACCCTGATCGGCGGCTCCTACATCGGCGTGGACGCCGGCACTTCGGCCGAGAGCCGGGACGACTTCCTCGGCCTCGAAACGCCCCCCGCCGTTTCCCTGGACGTCCCCGGGCGCCAGTTCGTGCTGCACGCGGACGACGTCGGCTCGCTGGACACCTCCGCGCCCGTGTTCTACCGGCGCATCCAGGTGGGGCACGTGATCGGCACGGAGCTGGACGGGGACGGCAAGGGGGTGACCGTGCGGATCTTCATCCGCGCCCCCTTCGACAAGTACGTCAAGACCGACTCCGTGTTCTGGCACGCAAGCGGCGTCGACCTGACCCTCAACGCGAGCGGGATCAAGATCAACACGGAGTCCATGGTCTCCATCCTGCTGGGGGGGATCGCCTTCCAGAACCCGCAGGAGCGCCAGGAGGCGCCACCCGCCCGCCCCAACACGGTCTTCCCGCTCTTCCCCACCAAGGACGTGGCCCTGAAGCACGCCGAGACGGCCGAGACCTATACCCTGGTATTCAAGGAATCGGTGCGCGGGCTGGCCGTCGGAGCCCCGGTCGACCTGCGCGGGGTGACCGTCGGGGAGGTGGCCAAGATCGACGTGGCGCTCAACGCGCAGAACTCGGACGTCTCCATACCCGTGGAGGTGCAGTTCTATCCGGAGCGCCTGCGGGCCCTGAGCCGCGACAAGGCCCGCAGGGTGCAGCCGCTGGATTCCCAGAGGCTGCTGGACGCCCTGGTCGCGCACGGCTTCCGGGCGGAGATCAAGAGCGGCAGCCTGGTGACCGGGCAGCTGTTCGTGGCCCTCGACTTCTTCCCCAAGGCGCCCCAGGCCAGCATCGACTGGAACGCCAGCCCCCCCAGGTTCCCCACCGTCCCGGGCTCCATGGGAGAGCTGCAAAAGCAGCTGATGCACATCGTCCAGAGGTTCGAGAAGGTGCCGATCGAGCAGCTGGGGGGCGACGCCCGCAAGAGCCTGCAGTCCCTGGACGCCACCCTGAAGAGCGCGGAGAAACTGCTCAAGAACGTGGACCAGTCGGTGGTCCCGGAGGCGCGCTCCGCAATCGTCGAGGCCAGGAAATCCCTGGAGGACGTGCGCTCCACCCTGGTTGACGTGCGCAAGACCCTGGGGGACGCGCGCACCACCCTGGGTGGCGCGAACAAGGCCCTCTCCAGCGAGGCGCCCCTGCAGCTCGACCTGCGTGATACGCTGCGTGAGATGTCGCGGGCGGCACAGTCGCTGCGGGTGCTGGGCGATTACCTGGAGCAGCACCCGGAATCCCTGATCCGCGGCAAACAGGAGGACAAACCATGATGCGCAGCCTTGTTGTCGGGACCCTCACCGCCTGCCTGGCCCTGGCCGCCGCCGGCTGCAGCAGGTCGCCGCGGGTAAGCTACTACACCCTGGAGCCCGCGGCCAGGCTGGAGGCCGCCCCGGCTGCGGCAGCGAGCCCCGCTCCAGGCAAGGGAACGGGCGGCATGGCCGGCGCCCGTGCAGCTGCCGGTGCCGGAACCGCAGGCGCCGGTGTCTTGGCGGCGAGCGCGGGCGGCCCGCCTGCTCCGGCAGCGCCGCCGACGCTTGCCGTCGGTCCGGTAACGCTCCCCGAACTGGTGGACCGTCCCCAGCTCGTGGTGCGCGTCGCCGCCAACCGGGTGGCCATCCTGGAGTCGCAGCGCTGGGCCGAGCCGCTCAAAAGCGAGATCCCCCGGGTGGTCGCCGAGGACCTGGGGCGCCTGCTCGGCCCGGGCCGGGTGTCGTCCTACCTCCAGCATGCCGCAGCCGCGCCGGACTGTCGCGTGCTGCTGGACATAGAGCGCTTCGAGGCGTTCCCCGGCGACGCCGTCAGCGTCGAGGCCGTCTGGTCCCTGCGCCGGGTCTCGGGGGGAGGGTCCCGGACCGGCCGCACCCAGGTGCGCGAGCCGGTGCGAGGCGAGGGGTACGACGCCCTGGTGGCGGCCTACAGCCGGGCGCTGCTAGCCGTGAGCGCCGACCTGGCGGCCGCGATCCGCGGCGAGGGCGGCGCAGGAGGACAGTGACCCCTGCGTCGATTTCCGCCTTTAATTGTTGACCATTCGTTTACCTGATTAGTGATGATCTTCCGCCATAGTCCCCCCTCCCCTTGCGGGAGGGGGTTAGGGGGAGGGGGAAGGTGCCATGACTGCCCAGGAGAGATCACTTCGTGGCTGCATCCCCCCCACCCCGACCCTCCCCCGCAAGGGGGGAGGGAGAGTTATTGAAAGCGGAAGATTGTCACTAATCAGGTTCGTTTAAAAGTCGCCCCGGGTTCCTGGGCGGCTTTTTTGCGTCCTGGTGAGGGGCGCTGTGCCGAAGGAAGCTGGCGGTCCTGCTGCCCCGCAGGGGGCCTTGGGACCGGGTGGCGGCTTGCGATCTGGGCAATTGGGGCTATCATAACGGAGGCTGGAGAGAAGAAATAAGCGCCCCACCTGACCGAACCGGACCGGCTCAACTCGCACCCGCAGCTGCAGAGTCTGCAACTGGAGACTTTATGGATTCCGACGATCGTTTCGCACCGGGCTGGCCCGGCATCCCGGCACGCTGGACCTCCAGCGCCAAGTCCGGGGTGGGGACCTCCCTGAGCTCCAAGAGCGCGGTCTGGTTCACCCTGAGCCACGGCATCTTCAACGAGATTTACTATCCGCGCATCGACCAGGCCTGCGTGCGCGACCTGGGGCTGATCGTCACCGACGGCGCCGAGTTCCGCTCCGAGGAGAAGCGCGACGCGGACAACAAGGTCGAATGGCTGTTGGACGGAGTGCCGGCCTTCCGGCTGGTCTCCGGCTGCCGGCAGGGGCGCTACCGCATAACGAAGGAGATCCTCAGCGATCCCCGGCGCGACGCCGTGCTGCAGCAGACCCGTTTCTCCGCCCTGCAGGGGGAGCTGACGGACTACCGGCTCTACGTGCTGCTGGCGCCCCACCTGGGGAACCAGGGTGCCGACAATTCCGCCTGGGTCGGCGATTACAAGGGGGTCGAGATGCTCTTCGCCGAGAGGGGCGGCTCAGCCCTGGCACTGGCCTGCTCGGTCCCCTGGCTGAAGCGGAGCGTGGGCTTCGTCGGCCGCTCCGACGGCTGGCAGGACCTGATGAGCCACGGGCAACTTGCCTGGGATTACACGCGGGCCGAGAACGGCAACGTCGCCCTTACCGGGGAGGTGGACCTGGGCGCAGGGGACGGCTCCTTCCTGCTCGCCCTGGGGTTTGGACGCCACGCTGCCGAGGCGGGGAACCGCGCGCGTGCGGCACTTCAGGACGGCTTCCAGGCGGCCCGGGAGGATTACTGCCGGCGCTGGACCGGGTGGCAGGCCGGCCTGCTCCCCCTGGACCTTTATACCGGCACGGAACGGCAAAACCTGTACCGGTCGAGCGCCTGCGTGCTTCGCTCGCACGAGGCCTTCAACTTCCCCGGCGGGATCATCGCGAGCCTCTCCATCCCCTGGGGGACCAGCAAAGGGGACAACGACCTGGGCGGCTATCATCTCGCCTGGCCGCGCGACCTGGTGGAGTCCGCCGGGGGGCTCCTGGCCGCCGGCGCGCACCAGGAGGTGCGTCGGGTGCTCTGCTACCTGCAGGCGACCCAGGAGGAGGACGGCCACTGGGGGCAAAACATGTGGCTGGACGGCACCCCCTACTGGAGCGGCATCCAGATGGACGAGACGGCGCTGCCGGTGCTGCTGGTCGACCTGGCGCTGCGCGAGGGGGCCCTTTCCGGGACTGACGCGGCCCGCTTCTGGCCCATGGTGCGCCGGGCGGCCAGCTACCTGATCTGTCACGGCCCGGTGAGCCCGCAGGATCGCTGGGAGGAGGATCCCGGCTACGCGCCCTTCACGGTCGCCGCCGAAATCGCAGCGCTGCTGGCGGCGGCTGACCTGGCCGAACTGAACGGCGAGCCGTCCGTCGCGGTCTACCTGCGCGAGAGCGCCGACGTCTGGAACGGCTCCATCGAACGCTGGATCTACGTGACGGGGAGCGACTGGTGCCGCGACTACGACGTGCCGGGATACTACGTGCGCATCGCCTCGCGCGACCCCGAGGTGACCGTGTCGCGTTTCCAGGAGATGGTCCTGGTGAAAAACGCCGCTCCGGGCCAGGCCTGCCTGCCCGCGGTGCACCTGGTGAGCCCCGACGCGCTGGCCCTGGTCCGCTTCGGGCTGCGCGCCCCCGACGACCCGCGCATCCTGGCGACGGTCAAGCTGATCGACGCGCTGCTCAAGATGGAAACCGCGAGTGGGCCGGTCTGGCACCGCTACAATGGCGACGGCTACGGGGAGCACGACGACGGCGAGCCGTTCGACGGCACCGGGCGCGGCCGGGCCTGGCCACTTTTGACCGGGGAGCGGGCCCACTTCGAACTGGCGTCGGGCCGCTTCGAGGAGGCCGTGCGCCTGCGGGGAACCCTGGAGTCCCTCGCCAGCCCTGAGGGGCTGCTGCCGGAGCAGAGCTGGGATGCCGCGGACCTGCCGGAGCGCGAGCTCTTTTTCGGGCGCCCCTCCGGCTCGGCCATGCCGCTTGCCTGGGCGCACGCCGAGTACCTGAAGCTGCTGCGCTCCCTGCGCGACGGCCGGGTCTTCGACATGCCGCCCCAGACGGTGCAGCGCTATCAGGTGGAAAAGACCGTGTCGCCCCGGCTGGTCTGGCGCTTCAACCACAAGGTGCGCACGCTCCCCGCCGGCATGAACCTGCGCGTCGAGACCCTGGTGCCGGCGCTCGTGTACTGGAGCGTCGACTCCTGGAACACGGTGCATAGCCTCGCCTCGCGCGACCCGGGGCTCGGCCTGCACCTCGTCGATCTGGACTGCGGGGCGCTGGCCGCGGGAAGGCGGCTGATTTTCACCTTCTACTGGCCCGAGGCCGGCAACTGGGAGGGGACCGACTTCATGGTCGGCATCGCTGGGGCCCAAAAGGCGCCGGGCGCCTGACAGGTCCGCGCGCCCAAACGCAATCGGAGCGACTCCGCTCACCCGAAACGGAAGCTCCCTGAGCGGAAGCCCAAGGGCGGTTCCTGCCACACGCGATCCATTCTCGTCAAGGAGGTTTTGCCATGCTGATTCTCGCCGGGGACGTGGGGGGCACCTCCACGCGCCTTGCCTATTTCCGGGGGGAGCGCGGCGGCGAGCTGGAGCTCGTTGCCGAGAGGCATTTCCCGAGCGCGCAGCACGCGAGCCTGTACGAGATCGTGCGGCTCTTTGCGGCAGAGCACCACTTGACCCCGGAGCGGGCCTGCTTCGGAATCGCCGGACCGATCGTTCAGGGAGGGGTCAAGACGCCGAACCTCCCCTGGAGCATCGAGCGCGCCGAACTGGCCCGTCAGGTCGGGCTGCCGGCGCTGCAGCTCATCAATGACCTGGCCGCCAACACCTACGGCATCGCCTCTTTGAAGGGGGAGGACTTCGCCGTGCTCAACCAGGGCAAGGCGGACCCCACCGGGGTCATCGCCGTCGTCTCGGCGGGGACCGGCCTGGGGGAGTCGCTCGCCTACTGGGACGGCGACGGCCACCGGCCGCTCCCAAGCGAGGCGGGACACGCGGATTTCGCCCCGCGCAGCGACCTGGAGGCCGACCTGCTGCGTTACCTGCGCGGCGAGCACGGGCGGGTGAGCTACGAGCGGGTGGTCTCCGGCCCGGGCCTGCTGAACATCTACCGCTTCCTGAAGGAAGGCCGCTACCTGCCGGAGGACCCCGGCGTGGCCGCCCTGCTGCAGGCGGGGGATCCCGGGGCCGTCATCACCGGGGCCGCCCTGGCCGGGAGCTGCCCGCTCTGCGGCAAAACCCTCGACGTCTTCCTCTCCGTGTACGGCGCCGAGTGCGGCAACGCGGCGCTCCGTTTCCTGGCGACCGGCGGGGTCTACCTGGGCGGGGGGATCGCGCCCCACATCCTGAGTAAATTGCGGGAACCCACCTTCCTGGAAGCCTTCACCGACAAGGGACGTCTCAGCCCGTTACTGGCAACCATTCCCCTCATGGTCATACTGAACGACCGTGCCGCCTTGCTTGGCGCAGGCCGGGCCGCTGTGGACCAAAGAAGCTGACAGGACGATCGAAATCCGCTTCTCACTTTGAGAGACGGGTCGCTCATGAATGGCGCGTCGCCCAGCCGTGTTTGCAATGAAGTTGGCTTGCCGTTTTCAGACAGGCGCAGCTTACGCACTGGCAGCAACTTCCAGCAGGCAATTTATTTCAGAACCAGCAATTCCCCACTGCCTGAAGACCCACGTCAGATAGGGCTGCACTATCTCTCACACCTGTAAGAAATCCGTTTCATCCCCTTATGATGCTGGTTTTGATCAATATTTGAACTTTGTTATTGACAATTATTTTAGCCCTGCCCATAATCAATGAAAATATATTCCTTAAGGAGGATAATTGATGGCGACTCTAGTAGAAATCGCTGCACAACTCGTAGCATCACATGCGTCCAGCACACCGATGACTTCCGACGAGCTTCTCGCAGAAATCAGCAAGGTTCATGCAGCGCTGAAGGGTCTGGAAGCAGGTCAGGCCGTAGAAGGCGCAGAAGAAGCCAAACCCACGCTCACCTTGAAGGAGGCCTTCAAGAAGAACGAGGTCGTCTGTCTGGTGTGCGGCAAGGGCGGCTTCAAGACCCTGGCCCGCCATCTGAGCACCGCACACGGCATGAAGCCGGGCGCTTACAAGAAGCAGTTCGGCATCTCGAGCAAGCAGGCGCTCTCCGCCAAGAGCTATTCCGAAGCCAGAAGGAAAATGGCTCAGGACAGGGGACTTGCGGACAACCTCGCCAAGGCAAGAGAAGTGCGCATGGCTAACATCGAGGCGAAGAAGGGAGCCGCTGCCAAGCCCGCCAAGGCCCCGGCCAAGGCAGTCAAGGTAAAGGCGGCACCGAAAGCCAAGAAATAGCATCGCTTTTGCATAGAAACACTGCTATCCAGCACCTCCCCCGGGGTGCTTTTTTTATGGTTTTCACAGCGGGCGTGTTGTTTTTTTGCACAGCCGACCCTGGGCTCCTTTACCTGGCCCATGATTGTTGCTATAATTCGCATTCATAAATTTACCCACACTGGAGAAATGATCATGCGCACAGTCATCATTGCGGTACTCGTCACCCTCATCGCGCTGCCGGCTTTCGCCGCCAGCGAGCCCAAGACGGACGACCAGAAGACCCTCTACGCCGTGGGACTGGTCATGGCCCGTCAGCTAAGCGTCTTCGAGCTAACCCCCGCCGAGGCGGATTTCGTGAAGCAGGGGCTGGCCGACGGTATCAGCGGCAAGACGCCGCTGGTCGACATGGAGGCCTACAAGAGCAAAATCCAGGCGATGGCCATAGCCCGCCGGGACGCCCAGGGGCAGAGGCTCGCTGCCAAGGCGCACGACTACGTGGAAAAGGTCCTCAAGGAGAAGGGTGCGGTCAAGACGCCTTCGGGGCTCGTGTACCTCCCGCTCAAGGAGGGAGCCGGTGCAACCCCCGCGGCTACCGACAAGGTGAAGGTGAACTACCGGGGAACCTTCATTGACGGCAAGGAGTTCGACAGTTCCTATGCCTCGGGCAAGCCCGTGGAATTCCCGCTGAACCAGGTCATCAAGTGCTGGACCGAGGGTGTTCAGATGATGAAGGTCGGTGGCAAGGCGAAACTGATCTGCCCGCCGGAGATCGCTTACGGAGCCAACGGTTCCGGTGCCATCCCGGGTAACGCCACCCTCGTGTTCGAGGTCGAGCTCGTCGATATAGTCAAGTAGGGGGCCGGCACTGCTGCAGTGCCGGGAGCGATTGGCAGCAGCCGGAAAATCGTTGAGCCGGAAATGAGCAAACACACGGTTCGCCCCTACGGATACCTTGAGCCCGTAGGGGCGAATCTTGTATTCGACCGCTTTTGTTTAGACCCCGTGAAAAATTTCGGCGACTTTTGTATTGACAAAGAAATGGCGCTGGGCTATAAAAGAAAACTCTTGAGGCGCTGCCAGAAAGGGCTTTCTTGAGGCAGGAAATATAAGGATTTATTACGGGTTTGGCGGTTTAGCTCAGCTGGCTAGAGCAAGCGACTCATATTCGCTAGGTCCGGGGTTCGAGTCCCTGAACCGCCACCAACATCAAGTCCGGCATTGTCCGGCATAAAGAAAAGGCCCTGAGAAATCAGGGCCTTTTCTTGTTTGGTCGTACGCTTTTGTCCGCTCAGGTATGCTATAATTCGTTATGTATGGCGGTATTTTTGGAGGTATTTTGCCGGACCTGTAGGGCCGATACCGCCAAAAGGAGGTAACCCCAATGCCCAAGCGGATAATTAGCCTCTCGGATGCTCAAGTAAGGACTGCCAAGCCTGCCGACAAGGAGTACAAGTTGGCCGATGGCGGCGGTTTGTACCTTCTGGTTACAACGTCAGGCGGAAAACTCTGGCACTTCGATTACCGTTACGGTGGAAAGCGAAAGACTGCTTCCTTCGGGGTTTACCCCCAGGTGACTCTCAGTGCTGCCAGGGGGCAGCGGGATGACGCGAAAAAGATGCTCTCCAACGGGGTTGACCCCGGGGTGAACAAGAGGGCGCAAAGGGATTCAAAGTCAAGCGCCCAGGCCAACAGCTTTGAGGTGATCGCCCGAGAGTGGCACGACATTAAAAAAGATGAGTGGTCAGAGAGCCATGCATCCAAAATGCTGCAACGCTTCGAGAAGAACATCTTCCCTTGGTTGGGAGCACGGCCTATCAGCGAAATCGAGCCACCTGAAGTTTTGGAGGTTTTACGGCGCATGGAATCCCGCGGCGCTCTGGAAACAGCTAAGAAAATGAAGTATGCCTGCGGCCAGGTATTTCGCTACGCCGTGGCATCGGGCCGAGCCAGCCGGGATCAAACTGCAGACCTTAAAGATGCCCTGAAGACCCCCCTAACCAAAAATATGGCTGCACTGACCGCGCCCAAAGAGGTAGCAGAGCTTCTACGGTCCTCAGATGAATATGGTGGGACCTTCGTGGTCAAGTGCGCCCTCAGACTCGCGCCCCTTTTCTTTTGCCGCCCGGGAGAGCTGAGGCATACCGAATGGTCGGAAATAGACTTTGATAACGCTGAACTGAATGTTCCGTTCGAGCGGCTGAAAATGAAGAAGACCGAGAAACTGAAGAATAAGGGGAAGCTGTTTTTGATCCCCTTGTCAAGACAGTCAGTGGCTATCTTGAAAGAGTTGCATCCGCTGACCCGCCACAGCAAGTACGTTTTCCCCGGTCATCGCTCTCCGTCCCGTTGCATGTCTGAAAATGCCGTCTTGCTAGCTCTAAGGAAAATGGGATTCTCCAAGGAGGAGATGACCGGTCATGGCTTCAGGGCGATGGCCCGAACCATGATCCGTGAACAGCTACACCTTGAGGCCGAGTACATCGAGATTCAGCTCGCTCATAAAACCAAGGCCCCAAACGGCACAGCATATGACAGAGTCTCATTTCTACCGGAGCGCCGGCAGATGATGCAAACATGGGCTGATTACCTGGATCGATTGAAGGCGGGGGCGAACGTGCTTCCACAGAATGACGAAGGCTGATTGGGATTTGAGCGGGGAGGGGGGGCGTCCATGTCCTACCCGCTCACTTTGCCTTTAAACATTACCTTTAGAAACTCCAGCGCGACCTGGTACACCCCGGGGCACTTGCTTTCCCGAGGCCCGGGGTTTTGATGCCATGCAATTCAACCCAACCCACGACATCCTCAATCTTCGGCTGACCATTAAAGGCCACCACCAGAAACGACCTGCCATGCTTCCTGGGGCAGTCGACAGTCATCCTGGTCCCACCGGGCAACCTCCCCACGTTGAGCACCAGGGTGCCGTCAGACTCGACAATGTTTTTCTCAGTGCGGGCCGGGTACTCCAGGTTCATGCCAGCTTGAAGCGTCCAACTGTCTGCTGTAGATCGAAGGCGAGGGAGGAGAGATGTCCCGCGGCCTGGGCCGTCTCGTGGGCGCCCTTCGCAGTCTCAGTTACTACAACGTTTATCTGGTGGATGTTGGAAGATATCTCTCCAGTAACGGCAGTCTGTTCTTCGGCCGCGGTCGCTATCTGGTGAATCTCCATGGTGACATCACTGATCGCACTAAGGATATCCTGCAAGGCATTTCCTGACTTGCGCGAACTCTCTATGCCTCGCTCGACCTCCTCTACGCCGAGTTCCATACTGTTCACGGCCCCGCCCGTCTCGTTCTGGATAGCCTTGATCATCTCACCGATCTCCTTGGTGGCACGAGTGGTTCGCTCTGCTAGTGCCCTCACCTCGTCAGCCACGACTGCAAAGCCCCGTCCCTGCTCACCGGCTCGGGCAGCCTCAATTGCAGCATTGAGCGCCAAAAGATTGGTCTGATCCGCGATCTCCTCGATGGTCCCGACTATGGCCCCTATCTGGTCGGAGCGTGCTCCCAGGCTCTGGACGGTTTGGGCCGACTCCCGGACCCGATCGGCAATGTTCTGCATCCCGCGCAGAGTCTGCTGCACAATCTCTGCGCCTCCTCTCGCGGTATCACCCGCACGGTTGGATGACGCTGCCGCCTGAGCGCAGTTTTTTGAGATATCGTTTGAGGTTGCTGACATTTCTTCGCTTGCCGTAGCCACGGTCCCGGACTGGCAGGCCACCTCCTCGGCCGCGGTGGCAATCTGCTCGGCGGTTGCGTTGAGTTGGTCGCAGGAGGTGGAAACCTGGACGGTGGTACCCGCCAGTTGCGAGACGATTCCATGCACGTTGTCAACGAACCGGTTAAACCAGAGACTGACCTCGCCCAATTCATCCTTACGGTCGACCTGAAGCCGCCGGGTCAGATCACCTTCACCCTCGGCGATGTCCTTGAGCATAAGGAGTATCCGATTAAGCGGTCTCGTGATGCCGAGCATTACGATGAACCCTAGAACCAAGGTAATGACAACCAATACACAGGTAAAACTGACACTCAGAAGAAGACCGTACTTTGCCTGATGGGCCAGGTCATTGGCTGTTGACAGGATTTCGTTAGCGAGAAAATCCTCCACTTCTTTCATAGCGTTTATCTTTTCAGTTATGACCGGAAACCAGGTCTCCGGAGCTATCCCAAAATTTCCTGCCATCCCCTTGGAGAGTATTGCGTCGCGCAGTTCTTCAGTTTTTCGGAAAACCGGGCTTTTCGTTTTAACATCAAAGGATTCCCGCAGGGGAGCAGAAGCAAATTTCCTGAAAACGTCCAGGTACGTCCTCTGCGCCGCAAGGATAACGAAGTAGCGCTGGAACTTGTCGTCGTCAAAACGGTCTGCAGCAAGAACGGCGTTCAAGGTGGCTCGTTCCTTACCCGTCTCCTCCTTGGCCTTCACGAAGGCATAATATGCCGTCGCCTGCCGCATGACCTTGCGGTTGCCGCTGGTCGTGGCGACGGCGGCTACCACATCCAAGTAGGAGTCGATCAGATCCGTGTAGAAGGTGAACGATTCACCCCCTGAGACCTTGAGCGTGTCGATCCCGGAACGAGTGGCAGCCAGCTTATTGATGCTCGTGTTGGCCGAATCCAGGCTCTCCCTGACTACCCCAAGAGCCTCTCCGTTGGTAGCTAGATAGTCTCTCACACGTTTAATTTCACTGTCTACTTTTTCGCGTTGTTTCGCCAGTTCATCACGAAATTTCTCCCCCTTGGCGTTTATATACCCCGAGGAGTAGCCTCTTTCTTTCTGAATCTCGTGCGATAGAGCTCCAACTTTAACACCGAGCCCTGTCAGCGATTCTGTCTGAATTATATCTTTTAGCGCAACATAGTGGTCTTTGACGCTAAAACAGGAGAATATCAACAAGCCGATGACAGGAGCCGTTATCATCATAAACAGCTTGGTGCTGATTTTTAGATTCTTTAACATGCACAACTCTCCTTGGAATACTCACATTTTTAAACGGATAAGCTGATGCGCTCGGCTTTTTGGGCCGACCTTTAATTGTTGGCGTCAGTCAATCAAACCTGCCACAACAGCTATACCTTTGCAATGTGAGTCGAGTCCTACCTGAAGTGTAGGGTTCAAACTCTCCTCGGGTATTTCAGGATAATCTTGAACTGCATTTATACCACTACGGAAAGATCGGGAACCCATTTTGCAATATGGACACTGCGTGGGACCCGTTGCAGCGGACCCAGGCGCTATTAGGATGGTGCCGGTTTTCCCGGCAGCCTCGATCTGCCCATCGGCAGGCGCCTCAACATGCTTAGAGCGCGGGGCGCTCAAGTTTTAATGCATTGGTGCCGATATCTTACCCGGTAAACCAAATCGTTAGCCGGCCACTATTTTATACGCATAACGCGCTCAAGCGGCCGGACCTGTAAGAGAGGGTGCAATATGAGGTGTTTGATTGTGGAAGACGATGCGACGTTGCGCGTGATGACGAGTGCGTTCTTGGCCGATCTTGCCGAAGTCGTCACTGTCTGCGACGGTCGTGAGGGGGCGGGTCTTTTTGCCCGCGCCTACGAGGAAAAAAACCCTTTTGACCTGGTTCTTCTCGACATCATCCCGGAAATGGATGGACGAATGGCAAAGGCGCGCGAGGTGGCGCCGGGATGCGAACACCGCGAGCAGATGCCGGGGGACGCAGCACAGCAGCGCAACCTTTTCCTCGAAGGGGCCGGAAATGGCAATATCTGACAAGGATTTCGAACATATTCGCGATTATATCTACAACCTGTGCGGCATATACTTCCCCGCGGTCAAAAAGTATTTTGTGGAGAGCCGACTCGCTCGAAGGATGGAGGCGACCGGTACCACGACGCATGACGAGTACCACAGGCTCCTTAATTCGGCGCGTGGTACGACGGAACTGAAGTTCCTGATGGATGAAATCACCACCAACGAGACCTATTTCTTCCGTAATCCGCCGCAACTAGCAGCCTTGGAGACTAGGCTGATTCCGGAACTGGTGGAGACCAAGGCGAAGATGGGTTTCCGAAAGCTCCGCATCTGGAGTGCGGCCTCCTCTTCGGGAGAAGAGGCATACACCCTGGCCATGGTTCTGCTGGAGAAGCGCAGTTCCTTGCTCAAGGATTGGATCATCGAGATCGTCGGCACCGACATCAATGAGACGGTCCTTGCCCAGGCCAGGGAGGGTGTGTTCAACGCTTATTCGGTCCGCAATATGCCCGAGCCGTACCGACGCAAATATTTCAAGGAGGACAGCGGCCGATTCATGCTGTCTGCGGAGGTGAAAAGGCTGGTTACCTTCAACAAACTGAACCTCTATGAAGACTCGAAAATGATATTTATGAAGAGCTTCGATATAATCTTTTGCGCCAACGCGCTCATCTATTTTGACCAAGCCTCCAAGGCTAAAGTCGTCCAGCACTTCTACAACAACCTGCAAGCGTACGGCTATTTCTTTGTCGGCCAGTCTGAGTCGCTGCATGGGGTCAATGACAAATTTAAAACGGTACATTTCCCTGGCGGGTTCGCCTATAAAAAATAGTTGGGGGATTCAATGGACAGATCCACAATGCTTGAAAAAGCCCGGCTGCTGGTGGAAAATATCGATGAACTCCCCACCATTCCGGCGGTCGCCACGCGGATATTGACTCTGCTGGACCAGCCAGAGGTCGAGATCGAGGAGGTCGCAGAGTTGATGCTGGCCGATCAGGTGATGGCGGCGAGGGTGCTGAAGCTGATCAATTCCCCGGTCTACCGACCAAGCCACGAGATTTCCTCTCTGAAGCGGGCCCTGATCCACCTGGGTTTACGGCATATACGGGAGGTCGTTCTGACCACCTCTCTGATCAAAATCTTCGGCGAGGATACCGGTGCGCTCAGGGTTAACGCTTTCTGGGAGCACTCCTTTGGTGTCGGCATGGTTTCCAAGATCATCGCCCAGAAGCTAGGCTATCCCGACCTGGACAAGGCGTACATCTCGGGCATCGTGCACGACCTAGGAGAGGTGTTCCTCGGCAATTATCTTCCCGACGAATTCAGGCGGCTGCAGCAGTCCATACAAGGGACCAATGTCGGCATGCGGGAGGCCGAGGCGCGGCTTTTGGGCACCACCCACAGCGAAATCGGTCTTTGCCTGGCCAGAAAGTGGAACTTCCCGGATGCGTACTGCGAGGTGATGGCCTGTCATCACAACCCTTCCGAAGCGAAAAACGATCGGGTTCTGTGTGCCATCGTGAATCTGGCGGATCTTTTTTGGAGCGTGCGCGGCCCCGGCTATAGCGGATGGGTCTGCTTCAACCTTGCCGACGAGCCTGCCTGGAATATTTTATCCTACATGTCCAACAAATTGGAGGACCTGGATGAGGAACGCTTCCGCTACCAACTGGATGACGCCGTGCAAAGCGTCGAGGAACTGGTAGCTTCCATCTTCCAACACTGATAGCTATGGTTTTGTGGTCTTTTGACGCCAGTTCATGCACTAAATTATTCCAGCGACCCTCCTGATCATATCCTTTAGCGCCGACAGGTTGTAAGGTTTCTGGATGAAGCCGGATAGTTCCATCCCTTCGATTTTTTCGGCGATGTCCTGTTCGTTATAGCCGCTGGACATGACCACCTTTATCTTTGGGTCAAGCCGCCGCAGCCAGCGGAAGCATTGTACGCCGTCCATGCGCGGCATGGTCAGGTCAAGGATCACAAAGGCCAGGTCCGGGTTTTCTTTGAAGATGCGGATCGCATCCACCCCGTCGTTGGCCGTGATCGGCGTGAAGCCCAACTCCCTCAGCATTTCAGCCCCTATGCCGCGCACCTCCTCCTCGTCGTCGACCAGCAGGATTTTGCCGCGCCCCAGGTGGCCGTCAGTGGCTCCGTCGCATATGTCCCGGGTAGCATGGCTGTCCTGGTTCAGCAGGTCGGCGGCCCGCTTGCTGGCCGGCAGCAGAAGTTTAAAGGTCGTCCCTTTCCCCTTCGTGCTGCAGATCTTGATAGATCCCTTGTGCCCTTTGATTATGCCCAGTACTGCGGCCATGCCGAGCCCCCGGCCGGTAAACTTGGTGGTGAAGAAAGGATCGAACATTTTTGCCATCGTTACCTCGTCCATGCCGCAGCCGGTGTCGGCGATCTCAAGGTAGAGGTAAAGACCCTCGCTGATTTGCTCGTCCTGCCAGACCTTCTGGAGGTAGTTTCTGTCGCAATCCCTGCAGCCGGTAGTGATGGTGATCACACCGTCCGCGTCTCCTATCGCCTCCGAAGCATTGATCACCAGATTCATGACGATTTGGCTTACCTGGGTGGCGTCGGCTTCCATCGGCGGGAGGTGGTGCTGCAGGTCAAGTTTCAAGGTCGCGTTCTTGGAGATGGAGACTTCCAGGAGGTGTCGCATGCTTTCCAGCAGGCGGTTCAAATCCACGATCTCGACGACGAATCTTCCTTTGCCTGAATAGGCCAGCATCTGTTGGGTCAGCTCGGCGGCCCGTTTCGAGGCCGCCATGATCCTGCGCAGGTTGTCGACAGCCGGTGCATCCTCGCTAAGACGCGCCAACGCCAGGTCGGTGTTGCCGATGATTGCCATCAGGATGTTGTTGAAGTCGTGGGCGATGCCGCCGGCCAGCACCCCGAGGCTTTCCAGCTTTTGGGCGTGGAGGATTTGCTTCTCAAGGTTGAGGCGCTCTTCTTCTGCCCGCTTGCGTCCGGTGACGTCTCTCGTTATCCCCAGCAAGGAGACAATTTCGCCCTGCTCGTTGCGAAACGGCACTGCATGCGTGTCGAGCCAGACGTGGCGCCCTTTGATTCCGACCAGTTCAAATTCAAGTGTCCCGGGGGTCCCCTCGAAGACCTGTTTTACCAGGGAGATAAAGGCATCCCGGTCGGAGGGGATGACCAAGGGGCAGACACATTGCCCTTTTACCTGTTCAAAGGAATCCGCTTCAATCAAGTCCAACCCCGCTTGGTTCATCATCAGCAGGTTGCAATCGGAATCAAGCAGTTTGATGCACTCAGGCTCCGTGTCTACGATCGCCTTCAAGAACCGTTCGCTGTTTGCCAACGCTTCTTCGGTCTGTTTACGTTCTGTGATGTCGCTCACAATGCTGAGCAGATGCTTCTTCCCCCGGATGTCGATGACAACCGCCGAAAACAGCCCGCGCAAAACGCTGCCTTTCTTATCGCGTAACGCCATTTCCCTGTCGCGCACAACCCCCTTGCTCCGTATCTCCTCAAGCATGCTGGCGCGTTCCGCGGGGTCCTTCCAGATATCGAATTGCAACGCGGTCCGGCCGACCACCTCAGCGCGCCGGTAACCGCTGAGCCGCTCCCCTTCCTCGTTGATGTCGACGAACCTGCCGTCTTCCATGGTGCTGATGGTGATCCCCACGGGAGCCGTGTCGAAGATCTTGGAAAACCTTTCCTGCGATTCCCGTAATGCCTGCTTCGCCCGCATGAGTTCGGTAATGTCGAGTGCGATTCCGGCTACATAGGCCGGTTTGCCGTCGGGGTCGGGTATCGCGAATTTGCTGACGATGGAGTGGTGCTCAATTCCGTCCGCCTGGAGCAGCATTTCCGTGGTCTGCAGGCTGCCACCTTCCGCGCATGCGCGCTGGTCATTCTTGCGGAACTCTCGTGCCGTCTCCGGTGGGAAGACTTCCTCATCAGTATTTCCCAGCAGGACGGACAGCGGCGTTGAGAACACGCTTTCCGCCCTCGCGTTGGCGTAAATATATCTGCCGTCCAGGTCTTTTATCCAGGCTGCGGCGGACAAGTGAAGCATGAAGGAGGTAAAACGTTCTTCACTTTCCCGCAGCGATTCGCTGTCGCGTTTGCGCTGGATGGCGTACCGGATGGCACGTGACAGCAGGGGGCCGGTGATCTCGCATTTGAGAAGGTAATCCTGTATGCCCAAGCTTAATAATCCTAATGCGGTCTCCTCGTCATCCAGGACGGTCAACGCCACCACAGGGGTCCGCTTCGCCTCTCTGCGTACCGTCAGGGCGGTCTCCGGTCCCTGGCTGTCCGGGAGCCCGAGATCAACCAGGATGACATCGAATTTATTTTCCCGGAGCAGCCGCAGACCCTCAGCCAGGCCCTGGACGTGCTGCACGGAAAACTCGATCCGCCCGGATTCTGCTAACATTGCCCGGATGTGGTCAGCCTCGGAAGGGCTGCCCTCTATCAGCAGAATCTCCACCTTGACGGTCTGCATGATGTGTACCTCGGCTGCAATCTGCACAATGCCAAGCTAGAAGCCTTCCAACCCACGACAGAACGCTATCCTGACAGGTTGCCGTCGTCAAGGTTCCCTTTCCGCCTGGCGGGTCGAATTGGGCGCATCAGGGCTTGGGCAGTGAGAAGTAGAAGGTCGATCCTTTCCCCTGCTTGCTGTCAGCCCAGACCCTGCCGCCATGCTTGGTTACGATCTGTTCAACGATGGCAAGCCCAAGCCCGGTACCCTCGAAATCATTCGAGCTGTGCAATCGCTCAAAGGCGTCGAAGATCGCGCCAACGTACTTCATGTCAAAGCCGATCCCGTTATCCTTCACAAAGTAGATGCTGTCCTTTCCGCCCTCGACAGAACCTACCGTTATGACCGGTTTCACGACGTTTCCGGAAAATTTCACCGCATTCGAAAGCAGATTCTCAATGACCTGCGCGATCATTGGGCGGTCTCCGACAGCTTGGGGCAGTTCCATGACTCTGAATTCTATGTCCCGGTTTTGAACCTCATCCGATCGCCGCTCTATGCATTCCCTTGCCAGGGCCGCCATGTCTATTGGCTTGACGGTCAACTCCTGCATGCTATTTCTGGAAAATTTCAATAAATCTTGGATAAGGTTGCTCATGCTGACGGTTCTTTGAACAATGCTATTTGTTAGATTGCAATCTTCCTCATTCATTATCCCACGGTATTTATTTAACAGCATGGTTGCTGCGCTGTTGATGATGAAAAGCGGCGTCTGCAGGTCATGGGAGACTGATTGCGAAAAGGTCCGCAGATCTTTTATCGTTGCATGCAATTTCAGCTCGGCATCCCTGCGTTCGGTTATGTCAATGGCAGCCATGTGGTACTCTTGACCAGCCGAACTGGTAATAGCCTCGATCTGCACGAACAGTGGCGGGGTCCCCGCTTGTCCGGGGGCTGGTTGCAACTCCAGGTCTATCGACACCTTTTCCTTGTGGGCAGCGACCATCCCGAGAAAGGCGCTGAAAGCGCTACGAGCCTTGGGGACGACGAAGGATTCGAAGCTTCGGCCCAGAAGCTGGGAGCGCTCCGTGCCAAGGAGGGTGGCGCCGGCGAGGTTTACCGCACGTGTGACACCGCTCTGGTCGAGGGTGAAGTACCCGACGGGGGCAAAGTCGTAGAGATCGGTGTACCTTGCCAGCACCATCTCCACCTCCTCTTGGGCCTGAAGCAACTCGGCATTCTGCATCTCAAGTTCGATCTGGTGTACCTCTAGCTCATGGAGGAGTCTTTTCGTGTCAGGTTCCGCCGGCGCTGCATTGTCGGAATTTGCCGTTTCCTTCAGCCTTTCCTCTGCGTAGCGACGCAGGGATGCAATTTTATCTAGTGGATTATTGAACATTTCCATAAGAAGACCTCGAAGGAGCGCCCACTGGATCGGCTGTGTTCCTGCAATGGATTGGTTCCTAACGGACTGAGAAAAATTATACAAAGACAATGGATGTAATGCAATGAATCATACGGGCGTCATGTCGACAATGACGCGTACTCAGGCACGCCAGGTGACCAACCTTAGTCTCCTTAAATAAATTTACCTAAGCGCGCATCGTGCTCGAAGGTTGACCCGATTGAGGCTCTGAGAAACGACCCAATAATGGGGATTATAGCAGGTATGACACACTCGGGACCGCCCCATGCTGTTTGGCCTGATGGTGCAGGGCAGATGAACTGGTATTACCTGCCGATTATTTGAGTTGACTAATTGTGGCAGGCCGTATATAGTGCAAACCGTCGCTAAGTTCGAGGTTTATGAGCGCAGCTACGCGGGGGCGGTTAGGCTTGAATCGTCGGATCACCGGTTTCGTTTTCCTGAGGGGAGGTGACCATGGAATGCAAATGCGGAGGACAAATTGAGGTTACCTTGGTCGGGGCCGTGGCCCTCCTCAAATGTTTGTCTTGTGGACGCGGCGAGCACATACCTCAAGCAAAACCCGCAGGAAGTTTTCGAATTCCGGGCACGCGTCGGTCAGGCCATGTGTGGCTCCTCTGCAGGGGACCGTGGCGAGTTCAATTAGCGCATCTCAACGCCTGGTCCGCAGACACCAGAGGGCTGCGGTACTCCTTCGGCGGTAGGGGGGGAAATGCTTGGTTATTATTCGGGGCCAGTATCCTTGGGACACCTTGATCATCTGAACAGCAGAATAACTCCTACGCTGGAAGACTGGTGCGAACGCCTGGATGAAGATTCGGTTCGCGCGCTGGACCAAATCGGCTGCGGGCTGGGAAGTTATCCCTCTCGCCAAGGCGCTGCCGGTCTCCGACCTGAGACTAAAGATTATGATGAAGCGTCGTGATGTACTGCTAAACTATCGGCTCTCGACTCTATGAGGCCCCGGGACCCATCCCGTTTTTCTCATCGCTCCGTGAATGATCTCTTTAAAGACCCTGGCTCGGTTAGTAGAGGTCGCTACCTGTTCCTCGGAAGCGGTAGCGATCTTTGAAATGACATGCTCGATCTGCTCAATGGAGCGGACGATATCGTTAAGGTACCCATCGACCGACTGTGACGGGTTCCCGATCAACTCCGCTTCGCTTTTCCCCTTCTCTTTTTTGTCTACCGCCAGCGCTGTCTCCTGCCGGATTTCCTCCGACCAACCGCGCACTTCTGTTCTCTGCCGTCTATTAAGATTTTCCATTCGCAACAGTCAGGGAAATGGGCTATAGTGCCACAACTATACCGAACTTAGAGGGGCAGGATGACAAAAAACGACCTGGTAAACGCGATAACTGAAAAGGCGAACCTTGCAAAGAATGAAGCGTACGAGGTCCTGGAAGAGTTACTGGGGCTGATCAAGGGCGCCCTGGAATCTGAAGAGGACGTCAAAATCTCAGGCTTTGGGAAGTTCGAGGTCAAGAGGAAGCAGGAGCGCCGTGGCAGGAACCCGCAGACGGGAGAGGAGATAACGATCGATCACCGCAAGATCGTGTCCTTCAAGCCCTCAGCGATGTTCAAAGAGCGGATGAACGGGTAGGAATTTGATCAAAGACAATTGTATCTAACGTTTCGATGCCAAAATTTTCGATTTCAGATGGTTAAAGGAGTGTGTGGTTTAGATGAAATTATTTTTGATGCTGATGGTTATCTTATCATTAGTCTGCTTTTCTCATCAGGCTTTCGCAGATATAAAAGATGCCGAGTTGGCTTATATGGCAGAGGATTACTCCTGGGCAGTGAATGAGTTGAAGCCGATGGCCGAAAAAGGGAATCCTCTGGCTCAGTATTACCTGGGTGAAATGTATTCCAACGGCAGAGGCGTGTGGACCGGATTCCTGATCTGACCCATGATCGGCGCTCTGTTGACCCCCCTTGGCGAACACAACTCACTGAAGTTGGCGTTCTCATGTGGGTCAATCAGGACGCCGAAAAGGGTCAAATTCCAACGCCGATCGACAGGTGACCCAGTAGAGATCATTAGCAGCGTAGAGAATCTAAGACCTCCTTTAGTTCGGATACTGTGTACGGTTTTGGTAGACGTGCGATGAACCCAAAGCGCATTGGGTCGGCCATAACCGGTTCGTCTGAGTAACCACTGTCAAGGGCCAAGGTTATTTGCCACCCCCGGGGCCACGGTTATTTTCCACTTCAGTGTTTTCCGGGAGAGCGTTTCAGTTGTCGGATGACGGGTTCCGTGGTCGGGTTTTCTTCCGGTACGATTCT
>Ga0316217_10000609_pt1 | contig 49696 bp, 27 predicted proteins | sample 1anoAmetaG_FD_203633 | JGI IMG/M metagenome (GOLD analysis project Ga0316217, IMG submission 203633) | Freshwater microbial communities from Trout Bog Lake, Wisconsin, USA - 1anoA | ecosystem: Environmental > Aquatic > Freshwater > Lake > Hypolimnion/Profundal zone | place: USA: Wisconsin...
AACGCTCTAAACCTCCAGACACAATGAGCCAGGATCAGCACACGTAGGTCGCCAGCGAGTATGGCAGGTGTTTTTCAAGGTTGTCATTTTCTTGAATTCTGCTGCTGAATTTGTGCTGCGGCTTCACTCCGAGAATGAATATGCATTTTTCTGTAGATGCGGCGGATGAACATGCGCACGGTGTTGACGCTGACGGAAAGTTGGTCCCCAATGGCCTTGTAGGAATGGCCTTTGACGAGCAGGTTGAGGATTTCCTGTTCGCGAGTGGACAAGCCTTCGGTTTCCGGCTGGCGGGCAGGCGGTTGGGCGAAAAATTGCACGACTTGGCGGGCCACGGAAGAGGTCATGGGCGAGCCACCTTGATGAGCGTCGGCAATGGCTTCCAACAATTCCGCCGACTGACTGCGTTTGAGCAGATAGCCGCTGGCACCCGCCCGGAGCGCGGCGAAAATCAGATCGCTCTCTTCATACACGGTCAGCATCAGGATGCACATTTCGGGGGCGACCAGCTTCAGGCGGCGCACACATTCAATGCCGTTCAGGCCGGGCAGATTGATGTCCATGATGACGACGTCGGGCTTTTCGTCCGGCAATTTTTTCAGGGCCTCTTCGGCGCTTGCGTGGCTACCGAGGCAACGAAAGCCCGCGGCGGCGGAAATTTCGCGTGCCAGGTCTTTCCGCAGCCAGGGGTCGTCTTCCACAATGCTGACGGCGATTGGTCGGGCCAGTTCCGGCACATTGGGCTGGGGTTTTGAGTTGGCGATGGACATATAGTTATGCGGTCTGGGCAGGCAGGGCGGCTGGGGCAGGCAGCGGCACGGTGATAAACGCACTGGTGCCGGCACCGGGAGCCGACTTAAAGGTAATATGCCCGCCGAGTCCGGCCACGCGGGTTTGGAGATTGGCCAGTCCGCTTCGGCGCAAGTCGGTTTCCGGCGCAAAGCCCCGGCCGTCATCTTGAATGGTCAATTGGAGCTGTCCGGGCAAATGCACCATCTTGAGCAGCACGGATTGGGCTTGCGAGTGCTTCAATACGTTGTTGAGCGCCTCTTTTGTGGCCAGAAAAAAGTTGAAGCGGAATTCTGCGGAGAGGGGCAGCTCCGGCAGGTTCAACGGGAGGTCTAGCTCGCAGCGGATGCTGGTCTGATGAAAGAATTCCTCGGCGTAGTGTGCGATGTAATTGGCCAGTTTGGGCAGCGAGTCGTTGACAGGGTTGACGGTCCAGACAGTTTCGTCCAGCGCCTCGACCATTTGCCGTGCAGTGGAGTTGATTTCATCGAGACGCACCCGGGAATCGGGTTCGGTAACAGTGATCTGGTCGGCCAGCCGCGAGAGCTTGGTCACCCGCGCCCCCAGATCGTCGTGGATGTTACGGGAAATCCGGGCGCGTTCCATTTCCAGTGCCCGAAGGGTGTCCAGCGCGCGTACTTTTTCCTCGGCGTTTTGCCGTTCGCTCATTTCCAAACGCAGCGCCTGGGTGCGTTTGGAAACGGTCCGGCGCAACAGGAGAATCCAACTGGCCGCCAGTAAAATCGTTCCCGTCAAAATGGCCAGTAGCAGCAGCACGCGCTGTTGCGTCCAGAAGGGCGGAAGTTCCACACAGACGACATCAGACAACGAATTTAAGAGCAATTCCGTTTCGCCCGCGTTTCCGGTTTCGTTGACCACGCCGCAAAGCGACACCCGGCTGCCGACGGGCGGCAAGGCGGTGGCTGGATCGGTAACCGGACCAATGGCTTGGAGGCTTTGCAAGCCGGACTGGATCGCCAGCACACCCTTTTTGTAGCCGGTGCGGGCATCCACCAGTTTGCCTTCGACGTGAACCCAGCGGCCGAAATACGCGCTCTGGGCAGTCTGTTCCAAGTCCACCGTGAGGGGTGTCGGGAGATTGGTGTGGCCGATGGTTCGGAGCATCGCTTCGATCAGCCTCGGCGGATCCTTCGACAAATCTGGCAGCCCGACCGCCTCCACCAAATCCCCGGCGACGAGCCGGGTGATATTCTTGGGATGGATTAACAGGCTGTTGGTGCCGTCCGTGAAATAGAGCTTCGGGCCGGCCACCAGCAGGATCTGGCCGCGCACGCGGGTGAATTGATGATAGTTCGGATTCGGATCAAACCGCGACAAATCGGCGACCTGCTTCAAAGGGGCTTGAAACGGATCGGCGGAAGAATCTTGGTCCACGCTGATGCTATCCGTCGAAGGAATCCAGAGATAAACCTCTTTCGTCGCTTCGCCTGCCTCGTTTCGGCCGGGGATGACCGCGCCGCGCACCCGCACCAAGGCATTGGACAAACCCGCCAGCACGGTCATGTCCGAATTGGCCTGGACTTCGGCAGAGACCAAACCGCCTTTGACGATAAACTGAAAATGCCGCTCGTCAAATATGCGGGTGACCAAGCCCTGCAATTCCACCCATTGACAGTCCATGCTGCCACCGGCCAACTGCGCGTAATCCGGATGCAAGGGTTCGGGATAAGTGCCCCGCCCTAGAATGTTGACCGATCTCATCATGACGAGGTTGGCGAATCCGCCTGGGGCGGTCACGCCGGACAGTTCGCAATAATCTCCGTCACGCAACTGCCAGCTCTGCGCCGGGTCAAAATAAGCATAAACGGCCGAGGTCAAATCTTGGAGTATGCCTTCGGCAATAGTGCGGCGAACCGTGATCACGCCCCGCAATCGCACCGGATAACCGCGCGCGGCCTCCGCGAGTGGCAAATTACGAACGGCCTCGGCGGTGGTCAGGACCGGCAGGGTGGCGCTGCTCCCGCCGGTTTTCGGCGGGGATGAATCGTTGAGCAGGAACAGGGTGTTCGTGCCGGGCACTAGTAGCGTGGCGGCGATGATCTGGCCGGGCTTGTCAAACGCCCCCACACAGAGGCCCGTCGCCCGAATCCGGTTTCCGGGGACCAGTTCCGCTGGCTGGTTGATCGCATTGTCAATCAAGAGTTCCATGCGTGCGCCTTGCGAACTAATTTCCGCGCGCCAATGTCGGCCGTTCCGGCCGAAAAAATCCACCGAGCCTTCGACCGTGCTCCAACAGTAATTCCGGTCCTCGGGCAGGGGCACTCCCACTGGCGCCGGGGTGGCCGTGCCAGGCGCAGTTTCCCGAGCCTCGCCCAGCAGCTTGACCACGGTGGGAACCGCCTGCACGAACAACTGGCTGCCGTCGTCGGAGGTCAGGTAAAAACGATATTCGCCCGGCTGCTCAATTTGCAAATCGCCCCGGTAGCGGAAGGCAAAATCCGTGTCCTGCCGCCGGGGGCTGGTCTCAAGGTTGTTCAAATATCCCGACTTGACCGGTGTCAATTCGTTGAAATCCGGCATGCCATTCCAGGCTCCTTCATAATAATCATATTCTACTCCCGGTGCGGCTTGCGGCATGGTTGCAAGCGGGTTGACAACATGGGTCAGCGCCGCCGCCGGCAGCGTCTGGCGTTTAATCCCCGGACCCTCATACTCAAGCTTCAAATCAAACCTGCTGCCGAGCTGGAAAAAACCCACTTGGAACGGATGCCGGCCCGGGGTCAGAAAAATCTGCCCGTCCGCTTCCTCGGACGAATGCAAACCGTCATTGTCCACCACCATGAGCGGCAGCAACGAGGCCTGGCCGCCGCCAAAACACCCCTGGCCTTCGACCCGGATCAATTGTTGCGGTTTGAGCCAGGGGAACCGCAGCAGGTCCAGCCGGATTCCCGCGTTGCCGGATTCATCGTGCAAAACGACCAGAGCCAAATCGGGAAAGACGCCCACCACCACGCCGTTCAGCGCCACGGGCAGATTGGTTTCAAACGGTCTCCACATCCAGTTCCGCACTTGGGCCAGATTCGTGATGGCGGGACGTGGCGTCCCGGCCACGACTGGCTCCGACGCCATTCCCGGCTTGGGAATCAGCGCGAGGCTGAGCGCAAGCCACCACGGCAAAACAAACCCGTCATCAAGCCGTGCGCAGACGCGGTGCCATCCGCGAACCGAGGCGGCAACCGGCCATGTCATCGCCGAAATCATTTTGTCAAAGCAACAACTTAACCTGTTCGCGCCTGACCGCCAAGCGCGGTTTGAAGAGGCCGTCGGGGCATACGCATCATCATGTGTATGGATTTTGAATCCGATTCCGGTGAGACTAGCAGAATCAAATGCGCCAGCCATGATTAAAAGTCTTTTCCGCGTCAATCGATTCCTGATCGTTTCAATCGTGATGGTTCTAAGCCTTGTCCGCGGGGCCGTGGCGGATACACTTTATTTGCACGGAATGAACTGGGCTTGTGGGGCCAACAACTATGGAACCCAGCCCTGGCCCGATGGCCTCATCGGCAATGAGAGCAACCCCCAGGGTTATGCGTTGGGGCGGGCGGCTGGCAACGCGGTCATGAGCCAGGGCGGCAACACGCTTCGCCTGCCCCTCGAACCCCCGATGGCACTTGGCACCAACTGGTCACTTTACACGAATGTCATCAATGGCGTGCTGGCCACCGGCTGCCAGGTGATTCTTTGCTACTGGACGCCCGATAGCCAAGTGACCAACCTGACCCAGTGGTATGGGATGTGGGATGCGGCAAATGCCGCATACAGCCACGGCACCAATGTCCTTTACGAACCGATCAATGAGCCGGCCAGCCAATCCAATCTAAACGACCTTTATGCCGGGTTTCTTTCGCGTTACAATCCGGTGGCCAACAAATGTATTCTGGACGGGGCTGGCTACGCCCAAAACGTAATCCCCCTGGGAAGCGATACGCGCCTGAACGGTCAATTGCTGGCGTTGCACTTCTACGAGTGGTATGATAACGCCACCAATTCCGCGCAATCCTACACTGACACGGCGGCGGGCGTGGGTCCCTACGCGTCCCGGACCGTCATCACCGAAACCGGCGGACCTACCGACGGATACGCCATCGCCTCCTATTGGCAGCAATACGGCTACAATTTGGATCCTTATGTAAGCTCCATCAGCGGCTGCCTGTCGTGGGCGCGGGACAACAACGTGGGCCTCATCCAGTGGTCGGGATTCAACAGTCAGGACTTTTTTCATTGGGCTCGTGGGTTGGGCAATTTAACGGTCGCCCGGCCGGATCTCGCGCAGATGTTCCAGTGGGCCTGGGGCGAATACGGATCACCGATCAACACCAAGAATCTATTGACGGACGACTTTTATTCTCCCGCCGGCACTTGGGAATTGAATGGCAACTCGAACCAACGCCAGACCGGTTTGCTGGCCCCAATGTCCTGGACCCCGGACAACAATTGGTATGTGCAGCTCGGAGATCCCGGCCCTACGAACATGCTGTTGACGGATGGGACATCGGTCTATCTGAGCACCGACTTTGCCCCGACGGTTAACGCCTTGGACCAGCCTTTGGCCGTGAGCTTGCTGGGCTCGGTGGCCAATGATGCCGGCGACCCGACCACCTGGTTGAGTTTGAATGTCAACAACACGCCCAGCGGATGGGGACCGGGCAACTCCGCCGGCTATTGCATTCTTTTCCGGGAAAACGGCGGCAGCCAGATTTTCAACGGCTCAGGTTTCCCCGCCAATATCATCGGCTCTCCAAATTGGGGCCCGGGGGCAACCAATGAATATGTTTCCTTCAACGTCGTTTTCACGGATGCTTCCGGGTTCCATTCTCCGTTCAGCGGCAACGGCACCGTAGTGACGGCTTATGCGAACGGCCTTCCGTTTGCCACCAACACCTTGACTAGGCCGTTGACGAACGGCTACATCGGCTTCACTGTCAACGGCGGTTACCCGCCGATTTATTACATTGCGGGTTTGCAAATCAGCACGGTGGTTCCCGGTATCGCCCCCTATTTTGGGATCAAACCGCAATCAGTGACAAATTGGGCGGGCGTGTCCGTAACGCTCTCCGAGGCCGTGGTTGCCAGTCCGCCGGTGGCGTTCCAATGGTACTCGAACAACGTGGCCTTGAGCGGGCAAACCAACGCGAGTCTTTATGTGGCCGATCCAGAAGCCACAGCGTCTTATGTCTTGCAGGCCTCCAATGCCTATGGCCAAACCAATAGTCCGGCCATCATTCTGGCCGTCGAGAATCCCGCGCAATCCGATCAAATGTTGTTCACAACCAAAGATATCGCTTTGGGGCTGACCGATGTGCCCCCGGCCGGTGATTATCAGGGAGAATTCTTTACGACGGGAGCAAAAGCCCGGACGGTCACTCATTTGGGTTATTTTGATGCGACCGGCAATGGCACAACTGCAGGTCATCACGTCGGCATCTATCAGGGCGGCAATCTGGTCGCCTGGGCGTATGTTCCGCCCGGCTCCACTCCGTCAGCCGCCTATGGCTTCCGCTGGATGCCGCTGGCGCACTCCGTCACCTTATTGCCGAACAAGACCTACGTTATTTTCGGAGACGGGAATGCGCTGGACTATTGGCCGAATAATTTCGTGCCAAACTGGAATGCCGTCTACTTGGGCACCAACTTTATCCAGAATTATCTCAGTTGGAATTGGGATGCCTCCCCGCCGTTCACTTGGGCGGACTACCCCAACAGCGCCACCCTGGTTGGCGATCAAGGATGGAACGACGCCCATGCCTTTGGCAGCGTGAATCTGGGCAGCTTTGCGATGACCATAAGGCAGGTTGGGGCCGCCAATCAAATTACCTGGACGCTGGGCACGTTGACCTCCTCCACAAACGCGGCCGGTCCTTACCTACCGGTTTACGGTGTCACCAACTCCTATGTGCTGCCGCTCAGCGGGCCGGCGATGTTTTACCGGGTTCGCTATTAATGAATTTCGCCAACCGATGCCCGCTTTCTGCGGATACGGTCCTGGACGAGGCGATGGAAGCGTCCAGCCCAACCCTCCTTTGGCGGGGCCGATGCCGAGGGACCTTGCTTGGCGGCAACATACCTAAAGCGATGGGGAATTTCGATTCGGCTGCCATACGCATCGTTATGCGTATGGACGGCGGGTCAAACCGTGATAGAATTTTTTTGAATCCTGCAACATTTGGTGTGGCCGAAGCCATGCCAGAACCGCAGAAACAACCATTCACCATGCGAAGCAACGAACAAAAAACATGAAAACAAAAATCCTCACCACCTTTGCTGCCCTGGCTCTGGCCGGCAGTGCTTGGGCGGACACCAACTTGTTGACCGACAGTTTTTCCGGCCCAGCCGGCGACGAAAACTTGAATGACAATCTGGCAGGCCGCCAGACGGGGATTTTGGCACCAATGTCAATGGGTGGCGCGAACAGTTGGCAAACCCAACTGAGTGATCCCACCAGCACCAATCTATTGGTGGTTGGCGCAAATCCCTATTATACCGTTGATTTTGCGCCCACAATCAACGGCTTGAATTTGCCGATGGCAGTCAGTTGGCTGGGAACCATGCAACAAGTTACCGACCCTACAAGTTGGTTTGCCGTCACGGTCAGCAGCTCCCCCGGCCAGTTTGTGAACGGTGGTGCGGTGGAATACGGCATCCTTTTTCGGCAAAACGGAATGGCGGAGATTTGGAATAACGGCAGCAACTTGGGGGATCTGAACTATGGCGAGGGATATGCCTTGAATCAATTTATTCCCATCACGCTGGTCTTTTCCGATTCATCCGGCACTCAATCACCATTCAACGGCAATGGATCCATGGTGGTCGCCTATGCCAACGGGGTTCCCTTTTCAACAAATAATATCAGCCAGATGACCAGCGGTTACATTGGATTTTGCGTCCCTGGCTGGCCGTGTATAGCGAATTACGCGGCGTTTCAAGTCAGCGTGGTCGTGCCTGGCGGCGCGCCGGTGATCTCCGCCAACCTGCCCAGCACGGCTTATGTCGGGCAAAACGTGCTGTTTTCCGTCACGGGCGTCGGTTCGTCGTTGAGTTATCAATGGTATTCCAACAGCGTGCCGGTTCTCGGTGCCACCAACACCACGTTGCAATTGACGAACATCACGGCCAGCGCCGCTGCCAATTATTCCGTCACCGTCTCCAACTTGGTTGGCGGCGTTTCCACCAATGTCAACCTGACGGTGATCACGCCCACGCCAGGAACCTATGAGGCGGATGTTCTGGCGCTGCAACCGCAGGTTTATCTGCGTTACAGCGACATCGGCACCACGGCGGATGTCCTCAACGAGGGCATCTTGGGCAACGTGGCCAACGGCCTTGCGGAAGGCTTCTATAGTCCGACAGCCGGACCGCAGCCTCCGGCGTACCCCAACTTCGAAAGTACCAATAATGCAATCGGCTTGGATGGCGCGTCGGCGGATGTCGTCATACCTCCACTGAACCTGGCCGCCAACGTTGGCAACACTATCACCATGAGCGGATGGATTTATAGTTATGGGTCGCAGAATTCATATAGCGGGGTGCTCTTTGAACGGGACGGCGGCGCGTCCGGCCTACAGATCCAGAATGACTCGAGCGGCAACGCCATCCTAGATTACGACTGGGCCACGGGAAATCATTATGCGTTCAATAGCGGGTTGATTATTCCGCCGAACCAATGGTGCTTTGTGGCGCTCGTCATCACACCAAGCAGTGCCACCATTTACTTGCAGAATGGCACCAGCATGCAAACCGCCGTGGACACCACCGCCGAGGGAATCAATACCTTCGCTGGAACCACTTACGTGGGATTTGACCCGGCAGTTTCCACCCGCCGCTTTAGTGGCATCGTTGATGAAACCGCCATTTTCAGCCGGTCGCTTTCGCCCACGGAGGTGAACACCCTTTTCGCCTCCGCCGTGGGTGCGCCGCCTGTAGTCGTTGCCGATCCGGTCGGCGTCACCAGTTACACGGGCCAGCCATTTGTCCTGTCGCCGGTGATTTCTGGTGCCCCGCCGCTTTCCTACCAATGGTATAAGGACAGCCGCCCCATTTCCGGAGCGACCAACAACAACTATTCGGTCTCTTCCGCAGCGACCGGCGACAGCGGCAGTTACTATCTCCATGTCTCCAACACCGCCGGTTTGACCAATACTGATCCGGTAAACGTTTCCATTACCACCAGTTCGCCCTTCTTTACGGCTTTGCCGCAGGGAGCGACGGTTTGGGCGGGCCTGCCAACCACCTTGTCCGGTGCGGCCAACGGCAGTTATCCGATTACCTATCAGTGGCTGGCCAACAATGTGCCGTTGGCGGGCCAGACCAATTCGACCTTGACCATTGCCGACCCGGAGGCGACCACCAGTTATGTGTTGCAGGCCAACAATTCGTATGGCTCAACGAACAGCCAAACGGCGGTTTTGACCGTCAACAATCCAGCGCTGTCCGACCAAATACTGTATTCAACCAATGGTGCGTCGTTTGGTCTGGCGGTTGGGATCAACAACGACCCAAACGACCCTGCGCTTTTTGATTATATTGGAGATTTCTTTACCACGGGCGCCAAAGCGCGGCAGGTGACCCATCTGGGCTATTGGGATGACAGCGGATCGGGCACGAGCGTCGGGCACGATGTCGGCTTGTTTCAGGGCCCCAATTTGGTGGCGTCAGTTTATGTCCCAGCGGGTTCGACTCCGTTTGCCGCCTACGGCTGGCGCTGGGTGCCTCTGGCCCACCCAATCACTTTGCAGTCCAACACGACCTACAGCATCTTTGGCGACACCAACGGGCTGGATTCCTGGCCGAACGCATTCACGCCCAGTTGGAATACCGTCTATGTCGGAAACAATGCGGCTTCAACGTATCTTAGTTGGAGTTATGATCCTGCTCCTTTTGCGTTCCCACTGTATCCCACGAGCGCGAATTTGGTGGGCAATCAGGGTTGGAATGCCGGCCTTGCTTTGGGCAACGTCAACCTCGGCAGTTTCCCGATGGTTTTGAGTGCCCACCAGATCAACTGGACTTTGGGCACGCTGGAATCGGCCACCAATGTCGCCGGCCCATACACTCCGGTTCCCGGAGCCAGCAGTCCGTCCTACACCATGCCGCTGACCGGTCCGACGATGTTCTACCGGGTGCAATTGCAATAAACTGCCAGCACTGAACGCCTGAATGAAATCTGATTCAGGCGTTCATTTGGCCGGTTTAAGCGCGGGACCAACGTCAGGCTGGACACGGCCCGCAGCGTCGAACAGGCGCTGCGGGCAATAAAGCATATTTGAACTCAAAGAAAAGCAAGAATGTAACATGAATCAATCGAACGAAAATAAAAGTAAATTTGACCGTCTGGCCGGTTTCACGCTGATTGAACTGCTGGTGGTCATTGCCATCATCGCCATTCTGGCAGCCTTGCTCTTGCCGGCGCTAGCGGCGGCCAAACAGCGTGCCTACGTGGCGGAATGCGCCAGCAACCTCAAACAATGGGGATTGGCGATCAATATGTATGCTGGCGACAACCAGAATCAGTTTCCGGACAACACCACAGCGGATGGCGCGCATGATTTTGCCTGGATGGCAAGCCATTTGAACAATACGTTCTATCCTCAATACTTGTATAAAAATCAAGCTGGTTCCAGTTTCACGGGCGAACGCTCTTTGCAGGATGTCATTTACTGCCCCACGGATCAATTCCATCGCGCCTACGAAGATGCTTATGGCGCGACAACCAACTTGATTGGCTATAATTATTTTCCTGGCCGGCAGGCCAATGGTGGGAATTATAATTACACCTATCTGGGCGTCAGCCTGGCCAACTGGATGTTGCGCACTAAAATTAATGGTCCCTATCGAATGGCCCCCATGATGGCGGACAAAATTCAGGGCGCCGGAAACAATCCGACCGCCTTGAGTTGGTCTGCCCCCATTGGCTCTGTCCAGATTGCCACCTCCAATCATCCGGGCAAGGGCAATGTTCCCTCCGGCGGCAATTTCCTGTACGAGGACGGCAGTGTCAACTGGCAGAAATTCAACAATGTAAATAATCAGTGGCCGATTCTACCCAGCGGCACCGATCTCTATACGACGTGGGTTGAGTTTTTCCGGCCGGCCAGCCTCGGCCCTGGTCCATGGTGAACCGCGCCCGACCCGCGCTTGCCGACCGGGTGGCTTTACTTTGATAGCATGTTGACATTATCAAGCTTGTGGTTCAATCGCCGGCCTCGTCGCCGGGCTGGCAAGAGGGGCCGGCGTTTCCTCGTCGCCGGGCTGATTCTCATTTCAGCGACTATCAAAATATGGGCGTCGCCGCCCGGCGACGTCAACACTTGGACGCTGGTCTGGAGCGATGAATTCAACGGCACTTCCAATGCCGCACCGAGTTCGACGCTGTGGGGCAACACCAGCCAGTTGCCCTGGGGCGGCAACCACCACAATTCGAGCTACGCCAGTGTCGTGGAATCAGCGGATAGTTATCTGGACGGCAACGGCAACCTGGTGCTACGCTGCCGGTATGTTCCCGGCGGCATCGTCGCCGCCGACGGCACCACGCAGTATTACACCGAGGGGATGTTGAACAATTACAACATTTCCGACTTTACCTACGGCTATGTCGAGGTCAACGCGCAGTATCCGACCACCACCAGCAGCACCTGGCCGGCCTTCTGGCTGAACGGCACCTACAACTGGCCGCCGGAAATTGACATCGCCGAATACTGGAGCGAGAATGGCAGCACTGGAGGTCATATGCACAATGCCATCGCCTGGAACAGCAATAACACGGTTCAGTGGGACTCGACGACGCTTACGGACGGCAACTATGGCAGCTTTCACACGTATGGCCTGGACTGGGGCGAGGCGAATGCGACCTGGTATAAGGACGGCGTGGTCAGAAAATCCAACACCTCCGCCGGCGACATTCCCAATCAGGCAATGTATGTCATTTTAAACAGCGGTGTGACCGCAGACTCGCCGGCCCCCGGCGTCACGGGTTATCCCACTTATGCCCTGTTCGATTATTTTCGCTATTACCGCCGTTCCGAATTGGTCTATAACGGCGACTTTGAGGCTTGGAACGGCGCTTGGAACCTCGCCAACAACGCTGGCGCGAACGGCGGCCAGGGTGTCGGCGGCAGCATCGCGATGTCGCTGAACACCAACAGCGGTGGCGTGACCAACAGCACCGCTGCGCAAAAGGTTTATGGCCTGTTGCCAAACAGTTCTTATGTTTTATCGGCGTGGTATCACAACAACTCGGCCGTGAATGCCTACTGGCCCGGCCTTACTGTGGATGTCACCACAACCAGCGGGGCTTCGCTGGTCGCCGCCTCCTGGGGCGGCACCCCGAACTGGACGCGGGGCTTCGCCGCATTCACCACCGGGCCGGTGCCGACCAATGTGACGGTTGCGTTCCAAGTGCAGCCGACCTGGGGCCAGATTTTTCTGGACAACGTGCTGTTGCAGCGCGCGGCCACGGTCAACAATCCCGGATTTGAAACCAGTTACGAAGATCCATTCTGGCAAACGTCGGGGCAGTCCTATCTCCTGCAGGCCTCCGCCCGCAGCGGCAGTTACGCCCAGCAGTTCCACACCAACTCCAGCGCCTGGCAAACCGTGGCCGGATTGCTGCCCAACACCACTTACAACCTGAAGGTCTGGGTCACCGGCGCCGCCGGACCCGGATTGCAGGTGAGCTTCACCAACTCGGACGGCGTTAATGCCAACACCACCATATCCCCAAACAACGCCTACCAGGCTGGCACGCTGTCCTTTACCACCGGGGGCAGCGACCCCACAGCGACTATCACCCTCGCTGACGGGCCGCAGAGTTCCGATTATGTCTATTTTGCCGATGATCTGTTTCTGGCCCAACCGCTTACCACGCCGTGGCAGGGACAAGATATTGGCAACGTGGTACTGGCCGGCGCCAGCGGTTTGCGCGGCTCCCAATTTGCCATCGAAGGCTCCGGGGCGGATGTGGGCGGCACCAACGACGCGTTCTACTATGTCTATCGGCCGCTAACCAACGACGGCCAGATCACGGCGCAAATTTGCACGGAACAAAACACCGGTCCCAACGCCCAGTGCGGCGTGATGATGCGCCAGTCGCTTGATCCCGGAGCGCCGTGTTTTTTTGTAAATTTGCTTCCGCAAAATGTGCTGCAAATTCTCGCGCGCAGCGCATCCGGCGGCGCGGCGGGTTACGGCTCGACCACCGTCCCGCAGAATCCCTGGGTGCGCGTGCAGCGCAACGGCAATGTGTTCAGCGGCTACTATTCATTGGACGGGGTGACGTGGCAGTTTGCTTCGCAGCAGACTATTACCATGTCCAACAACATCCTGATGGGTCTGGCGGTCACTTCGGGCAACACCAGTTGGATGAACGAATCCGTTTTCAACCACGTCACAGCCCTCGCCGGGACGTTTGCCGGCAGCGACACCTGGACGGCGGGGGCGGGAGCAAGCCTGCTGGCGGACAGCTTTTCCGTTTCAGGAATTGACAACAACGCCCGGACGAATATGAATTACAATCTGGCGGGCCGGCAGTCCGGTCTCCTAGCACCGATGGCCTGGGTTGGCTTAAATGGGGCCGGCACTCAAGTCGGCAACCCCACGCCGACGAATCTTCTGGTGGCGTTCGGACCGGGTTCGCAACCCTATCTGGGATCCGATTTCGCCCCGACCGTCAACGCGTTGAATTTGCCAATGGCCGTCAGCTTCCTGGGGACATTACAAACGGATGGCGGCTCAACCGGCAACTGGTTCGCCTTCATGTTGAGCAGTTCGCCCAATGGGTGGGTGAACCAATCCCAGGTCAACTACGGCATTTTGTTTCAGGAAAACGGTCTTGCCCAAATTTTTAACAACGGAAATTTCAAAGGCGGACCAGGTGACGGGGCGGCCTACTCCCCGGGCCAGTATGTTCCCATCACGCTGGTTTTCTCCGATTCGTCCGGCATGCAATCACCATTCAACGGGAACGGGTCAATGGTGACAGCTTATGCGAATGGCGTTCCTTTTTCGACGAACACCATCAGTCAAATGACCTCCGGCTACCTTGGTTTTACCGCCCTTGGTTACGGGCCCACTGGCTGGCCGATAGTCAATGTTGCGGCCTTGCAGGTCAGCGCGGTTGAGCCCGGCGGCGCAACGGGCACGAATTTCAACTGGAACTTTTCCGGCAACTGGTTTGGCGGCAACAACCCGCCTCTGGCTGGTGAATCGCTGGTGTTTGCGGGAACCGCTGGACTAAATAGCACCAATAACTATCCGCCGGGCACCCTGGTCAATGGCATTGCCTTCGATGCCAGCGCGGGTGCATTCACGCTGGACGGCAATGTGCTGACGCTGGGCGGGAACCTGGTCAACAATGCCGCCAGCCTGGAAACCATCAACCTGCCGCTGGCGTTGACGAACAACATCACCATCGGCGGCGGCAGTCCGGGATTGGCGCTCAACGGCGTGGTCAGCGGCGCCAGCGGCATCACGCTGACTGGCGGCATGCTGACGCTGGCCGGACAGAACACGTTCACCGGCCCGCTGACGGTCACCGGAGGCACCGCCGTGCTCGTCGGCGACAATACTGTTAATTCGGCGGCGGCAGTGGGGCCGGTGAGCGTCGGCGGCACGCTGCAACTGGTGGCCAATGCGGGAAATACCAGCGGCGGGTATTCGTCGGCCTACAATCTGAACAGCATGAATTTCCAGCTTCAGGACGGCAGTGCGCTCCAGTTGCGTTCGGACAGCAGCGTGATTTTTGGCAATACGCCGGCCACGCTTGGCGATGTCGGCGGTTTTGCCGCTGTGACGATTGACGTGAATCAGGCGACGGCGGGTCACACCGGCAGCACGCTCGCGATCTGGCCCGGCGGAATTTACACCTACGCCGACACGATCAACGTGACGGGCGGAAACGGGTATCGCCTGAACCTCGGCGGGTTCAACGGTTACAACGGCCCGCTGATTTTCAATCCCACGACGGCGAACCTGCTGGTGGGTTCAATGACGGCGGTTTCGGCCTTGAACATGAACGGCACGGGCATCCTGACGCTGTATGGCGCCAACACCTACACGGGCACGACGACGGTCAACAGCGGCACCTTACAGGCGGGCGGCGCCTCGGCGTTTGCGGGCTACGGTGCGCTGGCTTTGGCCGGCAACAGCGTGTTTGATCTCAACGGTTATCCCGCGAACGTGACGGACATTTCCAGCAGCGTCAACACCGCCACGATCACCGACAACAGCGCCGGCCGCGGCACGTCCACGTTGACCCGCAGTTCCCAAAACGTCACCGCGAATTGTTTGATCCAGGACGGCCCCGCGCGCAAAGTGGCGGTGACATTGATCAACGACAACGGCGCGGCCATGCCGTTCGCCTACACGGCGGCCAACACGTTTTCCGGCGGCCTGACGCTGGCCAACAGCAGTCCCAATGGCACGCGCCTGCGCATCAGCGCAACGACGAGCACGGTGGGCAATCCCGGCGCGATCGGCAGCAGTCCGCTGGGGACAGGGACGATCTACATTGGCCAAGGCGCGACGGACAAGGCGGCGCTGTTGCTGGACACGGTTTCGGGCATCAACGTGGAGAATCCAATTGTCTTCAATACCGCCTTGGGCACCGATGTCGCGGGCGGCGTGCGCAGCGACACGGCCAATGAACTGTCCGGCACCCTGACGGCCTCTCTGGCGCCGGCGGAGTTTGCTTCAGGAACTGCCGGCGGACAGTTGTTGTTGGCCGGGCAAGTAACCGGGCCGCTGGGGCTGGTGTTGCAGACGAACAACGCCGCCGTTTTGACCGTCATCTTGAGCAATGTGACGGCCAATGCGAACAACTACGGCGGCGACACGGTGATCAACGGAACGCAAATGACGTTGGTGACGGCCGCAGCGAACCAGCTTCCCAATGGCGCGGGGGCGGGCAAGGTGGTGGACAATGGCACGTTCAATTTGAGCGGAAACAGTCAGAGCATCAACGGTCTTGCCGGAACGGGCGTGGTGGACGGCGGGAGCGGCACGCCAACACTGACGGTGGGCAACAACAATGTCTCGGCCAATTTCGCAGGGAACATCATAAACACTGCCGGCCGACTTTCGCTGGTGAAAGCGGGTTCAGGCACGCAGACTTTTTCCGGCGCGTGCAGTTACGGTGGCAACACGACGGTGAGCGGCGGCACGCTGGAACTGGTTAACCCGCCAACGTGGGTCAACAACGCGGCTGTCACCATTGCCGGTGGCGCGACGCTGAAACTGGACGCCTCGCTAACCACCACCGTGGGCAATCTGGTGCTCAATGGCTTCAGCCAGCCGCCGGGGCTTTACACAGTCGCCAAAGCCGCGCCGTATCTTGCCGGAAACAGCAGTTTGCAAGTCATGTCCGGTCCCGCCATCGCGACCAATCCAACAAATCTTGTGGCGAAAGTCAGGGCCGGCAATCTGGTGTTAAGCTGGCCGACGGATCATCTGGGCTGGACGTTGCAGTGGCAGAGGAATTCGCTGGCCACGGGCTTGGGCACGAACTGGCTGGATGTGCCCGGCTCCAGCATCGTCATTATGCTGACCAATCCAATCGCCATCGGCAACGGTTCCACCTTTTATCGGCTGGCCTCGCCTTGATCTGTTGTGATTGGATCAAGAATAATGAAATGCTATTCCCTTGGGAAATTGATTTGGGTATGTCTGTTCGCAATGCTCACCTATTGCGTGATGGCAGGTAATCCAATTGTGCCGGGGATCGGCCTGACTGATCCGCATATTGTCATTTATGGCAATCGGGCCTATTTGTATGCCACCCATGATTTCTCTCCGGATAACAAAAGTTTTGTGATGAAGGATTGGTGGGTCTGGTCATCCGCCGACCTGGTCCACTGGCAGCAGGCGGGAACACTTAGACCAGAAGATACTTTCATTGGAAAACCCTTCAACGATTGTTGGGCCACTTTTGGCATCAGTGAAAACGGCAAATACTATTGGTATTTTTCCGCCGGCCCCAATGAAATTGGTGTCGTCGTGGCGGATTCACCGGCGGGACCCTGGCACGATCCACTAGGCGGGCCGCTATTGCCCAAAGGCCTGACTCCGACCGAGCAGCGTGATCCGGATCTCATGGTGGATGATGATGGCCAAACTTACATGGTCTATGGCACTTTTAATTACTTCATCGTGCGGCTTAACGATGACATGACTTCGTTGGCGGAAAAGCCACGTCCGGTGCAAATGGATCATCCGTATGGCCCTTACGGTGCGGGAAAGACGGACGACAAACCGTCGCTGCACAAGCGCAACGGAATCTATTATCTCTCCTGGTCGAGTTTTTATGCGATGGCCACCAACATTTACGGTCCCTATAGTTTCAAAGGCTCGGTGATCGCCCCCGAAAGCGTCGCGCCGGAATTTCACAAGGGCAATATCTGGCATGACCGCCACGGAAACTTTTTCACCTGGCACAACCAATGGTTTTACGCTTGCAACGACAAAAGCCAGCCGGGCCGGAGCGAGTTCTTTCGTGATTGCTGCATCAGCTATCTCCATTATCGCGACAACGGCGAGATGGCGCCGGTTCGTCTGGACCGGACGGGCGTTGGCGAGTATGACGCGGCTCAACCCGACATTGAAGCGGAAGATTACTTTGCCGCAGAGATGGCCGATATAAAAGAGTGTCCGGCGGGTGGCTTTGAGGTGCGCGGTCTGCGCACCGGAAGTTATCTGCTTTACCCCAACATAAAAAACTTTCCACGAAATGCTACCATTGCCTTCCGGGTGGCGTCGGGGCAGCCAGATGGCGGAACCATTGAAGTTCATGAAAATGCCAAAGAGGGCAAGCTGCTTGGTAGTTGCCGCATTCACAACACCGGCGGATGGGACAAATACCGGTCCATCGCCTGTCCGCTCAACAACGCTTCCGGAACCAAGAATTTATGTCTGGTTTTCAAAGGCGGCAAGGAAGAGTTTGCGCGATTGGATAAGTACCTTATCTGCAATTAGGATCAAATAGCCTTTTTTAAGTTACGTCAAAAATATGGAATGATTGCCGTGCTCCCGAGGAGCTGCGGTTCGAGATGAAATAAATATGTTATGCGTGAAAACCGAAATGAAATTATTCTGCCGTTCTGGAATTGCGTGGCGTTCGCCTTTGCAATACTGGGCGGTGCTCATTTCAGCAATGCACGCGCTGCTGATTTTTTTGGCGGATGGTTTTGCCAATCCGCCGCATGCGGCGCGCCCGTGGGTCTATTGGTATTTCGTGGACGGCAACCTGACGCGCGAGGGGATGACGGCCGATTTGGAAGCGTTGAAACGGGCGGGCATCGGCGGCGGCATTTTGCTAGAGGTGGACCTAGGCAGTCCGCGCGGGCCGGTGGATTTCATGAGTTCGCAATGGCTGGACTTGGTCGCGCACGCGGCGCACGAAGCCGACCGGTTGGGAATTGAAATCGCGCTGGGTTCCGGTGGTTCGGCTCGGCCTCGGCGCTGACGACCCCACGGGGCTGCCTGATCCGTAACTTAACATGACTTTTGGTTTGACCGGTCGCTTCCCTTGAAGTAATGGCACAGTACATGACGCGCTTAAGCCCCATGAGACCGACGACCCGCCCCGGCGGGCGCAAAGCCTGGCCGCGCAACCACGCCCCCCGGCTAGCCGCCCCGACCCTGTTGCTAATGAGCGGGCAACCGGAGCGACTGCAATGCCAGCCGGTAATATCCTGCGGGCCAGCGCCTTGCCTGCGCGGATTCAGCCCGCGCACCCCGGCCCTCATCCGGGTATATCCCCAAAAATCCGGCAATAAAAATTTTTAAATTCTGAATGCAGCCCCCAAAGGCAAAATCGGCCGCCTCCCCGCAGCCCTCCCAGAACCAGTCAACCGCCGACTGGCAATCATTACCCTGCTGCCTCACCCGGCCTGCGGCCACCCGCTCCTGCTCCCGCAAGCGAGGGAACCGGCCGACGTGGAGAGGGAGAAACGCACCCAGCACTTTGGCAAAAGCGTGCGTCGGATGGTTCACGGGTTCCATGCGCGGATGGTTCGGGAAAAGCTTCTCCCCTTGGGAGGAAAAACGGTTTCCGCGTTGAGAGAAATGTCCTGCGGTTGGGTATGCGAACCGTCCAGTGCGTGGCTCTACCGGAAGCCACTCGCTCCGGCAGAGGTCTGTAAAAAGGCGGTCGGGAAATCCTCCTTCCCATTACAAGCCTCGACCATAAAACCTTGGCGATCAACCCGGCGCCCGCGCGGATAACTGTTCGCGCTCCGTTTTCAAGCGCAACTGGCCGCAGGCGGCGTCAATGTCGCGGCCCTTTTCCCGGCGGAGGGTGGCGGTGACCTTTTGCTTCTCCAGGGCGGCCAGGAAGGCGTCGCAAACGGCATCCTCCGGGCGTTTCCACGGCAAATCGTCCACGTGGTTGTAGGGAATGAGGTTGATCTTGGCAAACAGGTGCCGGGCCAGCGCGGCCAGCGGGCGGATCTGGTCCAGCGAGTCATTGACGCCGGCGATCAGGATGTATTCCAGCGTGATCATCCGGCCATTGAGTTTCTGGTAATCCTCACACGCGGCAATGAGTTCGGCCAGGGCGTACTTTTTGTTGACCGGCATGATGCGGTTGCGCACCTCGTCGGTGGCGCCGTGCAGCGAAATCGCCAGGCGGAATTGCATCGGCTCGTTGGCCAGCCGCCGGATTTGCGGAGCCAGGCCGCTGGTCGAGATGGTGATTTTTCGCGCACCGATCCCGCCGCCCCAGGGCGCGTTGAGAATCTTCAGCGCCTTCATCAAATTATCGTAATTGGCCAGCGGCTCGCCCATGCCCATGACGACGACGTTGTCCACGGTCCTGAAGCTCGTCCGCAGCTTTGTCGGCGCTGGTTCAGGGGGCGCGGATGGGGCTGGCGGGGCTTCCTTATCGGTCGCGGGCCGCTCGTCACTGGCCGCCAGTCGTTCCACCGCCAGGATTTGTTCCACGATTTCATGTGCGCCCAGGTTGCGCTTCCAGCCGTCGAGGCCGCTGGCGCAGAATTTGCAGCCGTAGGCGCAGCCGACTTGCGTGGAGACGCAGAGGGTATGGCGGTCGCTGGCTTCGCCGTAGAGGGCCGGGTTGGCGGGAATCAGCACGCTTTCGATCAACGCGCCGTCGGCCAGTTGCCAGAGGAATTTCTGCGTGGTGTCGTCGGCCCCCTGTTTGCGAACCAGCTTAAGGGTTTGCAGGGTGAAATTGTGCCGCAGGGTTTCGCGCAGAGCCTTCGGTAGATTGGACATGGCCTCCCAATCGGTGGCGCGGCGCGCGTACAGCCAGTCCAGCAACTGGGCCACGCGGTAGGCCGGCTGGTTCCACGCGGTGAATTGGGCTTCTATTTCCTCGCGCGTCAATGACTTGATATCTGGCAACATGGCTGCAGTCTAAACTGCGAGGACCTCGAAACCAAGCGCATCCGGAAGCCGCGAACTTCAACGCTGAAAACCTGGATATTTCCCAGCGGGTTTGGCGGACGCGAGCAATATCGGCGTCGAACTTTCCCCGTAGCGGCGAACTGGCGTTCGCCGCCGTCTGAAAACACCACTGGGAACAACCGCCGCGACTTGATTTATAAAATGGCAGTTCTGGTTTTGGGGTCTTCTTCCATATGGCGGCGAACCCCAGTTCGCCGCTACGCCGCGTTGTTGCCTTATCGCCGATTTCCAAATCGGCAGGGCGTCTGAATGTTGAGGGCGTTGGATTGGCGGACGGCACGCGGGGTTGGAAACCCGCGATACAGCAGACTTGGAAGTCTGCGCCACAGGGGCGGCTGTGAAATTTGCGGGTCAGTCGTCGTTGACCACTTTGACCGCCCATTCCGGATAGGGCTGGCGGCCCATGGTGGCGCGCCAGAGGATGCGGTTCAGCACGTCTTCATTGCATTGATCGGGCTTGTCCAGCGGCAGGCGGGCGGAAACGTACGCGTCATGGCGGAGCTGGGCGTCGTCAATTCTCCGGGCGCCGGGATTCATCTCGTCGAGCGGCACATTATTGGTTAGCGCCGTGTAGGCGGTCAAATCGGGGCGGTTGGTGAAACAGTCGAACATGGGGGTGGCGGTGGCGTCAAACTGGTTCATCGGCGGCAGGCCGAGCATCAATTCCATGGTGCGCAACAGGCTGGTCTGGTTGTATTGCGTGCTCACCACCGCGCCGCGCTTGGTGTAAGGGCTGATGACGTAGGCGGTGGTGCGATAACCGCTGACGTGATCCCAACCGTTCTGGGGATCATCCTCCACGGCGAAAATGCAGGTGTCGCTCCAAAACTTGGAGTGGCTGACAGCGTCCACGATCTGCCCCAGGGCCAGATCATTGTCCGCCACCTGCGCGCGCGGCGTGGGGGAAAGGGGCTTGGCGCCGCTGGTGTGGTCATTGGGCAGCCAGAGCACCATCAGATTGGGCAGGTTGCCGTGCTGTTCAAAATTCTTGAGCTCCTTGATGAATTGCGCGGCGCGGAAAACATCCGGAACGTCCAGATCCCAACCGATGGTGTTGGTCACCAGCACGGGGCGGAGCGACTCCATGTCCGGCTCGCAGCCAATAAACAGGCTGTCGCCGCCTTGGAGGAAATTGGTGTAGAAATCCATGAAATGCGGCTTGTCCTTGCGGGTGGGATCTTTCCAACGGCCGATTTCACTGGAGAACTCGCCATAGTCGCGCACCGTCTTGCGATGGGCCAGGGCGTCGTCCCAGATGAACCCGGCGGGCGAATAGGCCAGCGCGTCGGCGCCCTCTTCGAGGAAGCCGCCGGAGGGGTAGCTGCGGGGCCAGCCGGCGAATTCGCGTTCAAGGTAATCGGAGGCCAGGGCGCTGTCCGCCCAATTATGGCCGTCCGCACTCAGAATGCTGCAGCAATAGGTGTTGTCCAGCAGCGTGAAATCATGGACGAGCTTGTGTTCATTGGGGGTGACATTGGTCCCGAAAATGCACAGCGAGGCGTTGCCGTTTCCGGCCGCGACATCGCCCAAGACCTGGTCGTAGCTGCGGTTTTCCTTGATGATGTAAAGGATGTGCTGGAAGACGCTGGGTTCGCCGGCGCGCTGGGGCACCGGGACCGGATGCAGGTACGGCCGCGGCGGGAGCGCCGCTTGCGCGAGCAGCGGGTACCGCAGGTCCGCCAGCGCTTGCTTGGTGTCAGCCGCCAAATCCTGGTCGGCAGGGATCGGAATCAAAGACAGTGATCCGGAATACTGGTGGGTATTGAAACCCGGGCCGTTGCCGAGATGGGCGCGCGGCTTTTCCATTTTGTCCGGGAGGCCTTTGATGTTGGCGACGCAGAGCATTTTGGACCGCGCCTCAAAGGCTAGCGCGCCGGGAAACCAGCCGGTGGGAATCAGTCCCACCAACTTTGTCGCGCGCGGCTTGAATTCGAAGACCGCCACGGCGTTTTGCGAGGCATTGGCGCAGTAAAGGAATTTGCCGGAGGGATTGAACACCAGGGCGTCCGGCTGGGCGCCAAACGGGTCGCCGGGGTTCTGACGGGTCGTGAGGGTATCCACCACTTCATCGCTGCGGGTGTCTATCACACTCAGCATGTCGCTGCCGGCGCTGGCGGCCACCAGCCAGCGGTGGTTGGGCGACAAGGCCAGGGCACAGGCGTGCGGACCCAGGACGATCTGTTTGGGATCATTTCCGGCGGTCGTCGCGGCCGGTTGGTTCAAGTCAATTACCGTGACCGAGCCCTCGCTGGCTACGCTGTGGGCGTCGGTGCGCACGTGCGTGCCGCGCCCGGCGGGGCCGGCGAGACTGTTGGTGTCCGGGCGGCGACCGCCCCAGTTGCTCACATAGGCCTTGTGGCCGTCAATGACCACGTCGAAGGGCGCCACGCCCACGTCCCAAGTGCGCAAGACCTTGCCGTTGGCGGCGTCCAATTCCAGGAGTTGGTTGGAAAGATTGCCGGCCACATACAACTTCTTTCCGTCGGCCGAAAGCGCCAAGCCGGCGGGTATTTCCGCCGCGCGGGACGGGGCGTTGGCCGGCGGCAACGCGATCGCGCCCAGCGCGGAAACGGTTTTGTCCGCCGCCACCGCGAACACCTTGATATCGCCATTGACGTTGGCCAGGTAAATGCGCTTGCCGTCCGGCGAGAAAACCAGGCCCGTGAAGCTCAATTGCGCTTTTTCGTCCGGGCTGAGAATGGTCGCGGCCACGGGCGCCTGTTCGGCCACGGCGTCAGAGGGCAGGGGAACGTGTTGGGTAATCTTCCCCGTGGCCGGGTCCACCGCCACCAGCTCATGCGTGATGCCGGCGGTGACGAGCAGATTCCCATTGGGGCTGAGGGCCAGGGCGTTGGGCCGCATGCCGGGCAATTCAACCTGTTTACCGGCGGGAGTGACCATTTGATTGACCGGTGTCACCAGTCCGGTGCTGGTGCGCCCCACCGGCGTCGTGGTGGCGTCAAAATCATCCGCCAACGCGCGGGGGCTCAGGCAAGCGAATAGAGCCAGCATGGCCCCGATGGTTGGACGATTCATTTTCATGGTGGCATGATGGAAAAAGGTGCAAAAAACGCAAGCAACGTTCCGGTGAAAATCCTTTCGGCCTCATTGCAACTGTAATTGGTAAAAGACCTGCGCCGGGTTCAGGCTGGCGGCGTTGGTCAGCGTCTGCGTAAAGTTGCCCTGGCCATCAAACTGGTTGGTGGCTACTGGCGTCCAAACCGCCGCCGCCAGATTCGTGGTAGCCAAAACCAGATAAGGCCATCCGCCCGCTCCGCCGGAACCGGTGATGGTCAGATTGTTCCCAATAAACTGGATGGCCGCGATGGTGGGCGGAGTCAAGGCGACCACCGAGATTGTTCCGCTGGTCATCAGCAGGTTGGTGTTCCAAAGTAGATTGGTGGCCAGGGCGGGCAACACCAGCCGGCTGAACGCGCCCGCGTAACCGGCCGCGGCAAATATTTGGAACTGGTCGCCGTTGGCCAGCGGGGTCGCGCCGGCATTGGTGATCATCAGCGTGCCGCCGGCGTTCAGGACGCCGGAAAGACTGATGGCGGCGTTGGTCAAGGGCAAGTGTTGGACTTGAATCCAAGTGGTGCTGCCGGCTGCCAGCGCCAAGTTGCTGCCCAAAGTCAGCGTGCCGAAGCCATTGCCGGGCAGGAGCCGGCCCCCGGCTGCCACGGTGACCGGACCGGTCAGCGCGCCGGCGCCCGATAACACACCGCCATTTTGAACCGTCACATTTCCCGAGCCGGTCGCCGAACCCGTGAGGTTGTTCGCCCGCAGCGCGGCATTGGTTATGAGGGTGGCGCCGGTGTAGGTGTTGGCCCCTGACAGCGTCAGGACCCCGCCCGCCAGGGTGCTTTTTACGGTCAAGGCGCCGCGGCCGTTGTTGCCGACGGAACCGGCGTAGGTGACGCTGTTGCCGTTCAGATCAATTGTCCCGCCACCGGCAGCCAGGGTGATGCCCGCCGTGCCGATGGAAGTCAGGTCCGCCGAGCCGTTGATGCCGGTGAAATTGGCCGAATACTGGAGCGTGCCGCCGTTGAAAGTCAGGCCGCCGTAATTAGCGCCGCCCAAGGCATAGAGGCCATTCAAGTTCAAGGTGCCGCTCTGGAGAATCGTGCCGCCCGTGTAATAATTGGCATTGGTGAGCACGACCATGCCCAGGGCGTAAACTGGCGTGGCATTGGCCGTGCCCGGGCCGGTGCCGGGCAACAGACCGGGGGTGTTGTTATTAGCGCTGGAGGCCGCCAAGCCGATGGTCAGCGGGCCCGCCCCTGCAGCACTGCCGATCAAGCCGTCCACGGTCAAGGTGTTCCCTGAGGTCGCCGCCAGGCTGCCGCCATTGCCGAGCAACGTAATGGGGCGGGGATTGGCACCGCCATTATCCAATGCGCAGGTGCCGGTGGCCGCAATGGTGCCGCCGTTCAGGTACACCATGGCCGCCGTCGCCGCCGCGCCCAGCGCCGCATCGCCGCCAATCAAAGTGACCCCACCGTTGAGATAGCTGGCACCAGTATAACTGGCGTTGGTATTATTGATCCACACGGTGCCCGGACCTGCCTGGGCGTAAAACGACGTGCCGTTCTTGGCATTGCCGATGGCGGTATTGAGCACAAATTCGCCACCCAGGTTGTTTTGCCAAATCACAAACGGCCCGGAGCCGCTGGCGTTGGGCCGGAATGAGCCGTCATAAAACGTCACGTTATTGGCGCCCACATTGGGAGTCACCAGAATGTCCGCCAGCGTCAAAGTGGAATAGGATCCGGCCACCGACACGCTCATCGCCCCGCTCCAGTTGGTGTTAAACCGCATCGTCGTCAGATAGGGCTGTGCGCTCCAGCCGGTGATCGTGTTGGTGACATCCAGGTTGCCTTCGGTCACGGCGGTTTGGCCGCCGGCGGGCGTATAAAACCCGGAAATCTGACTGCCGCCCACCACCGTGTAGGGCGAGGCCAGACCGGCGGTGGCGGCAAAATCATAAAGCCCCACCGTGGCATAAATGGCGTCGAAGAAAGCCGAGCCGCTGCCGCCCAGAAATGCGCCGGGGCCATTGGCGGTCGTCGTCAAAGTGGCGTTGGCCGGCACACGGGCGCCCCCGGCGCCAATCGTGGCCGGCCCGGTGAATTCAATCACGCCGCCGGCGTTGGCGATGACTGTGCCGAGATGGACCACAGGCAGGTTGACCCCGGTGACCGGCGCGGCGGAAACGATCGCGCCGCCGGCATTCAAGGCACACGAGGCAAAAGTCTGGGTGTTGACGGCATTGCTGCTGCCGATCATTTGCAGCGTGCCTCCGGCCAGGGTCAGCGTATTGGCGGCAGGAATCAGATTGGTGACCGGGGAGTTGACCGCCGTATAATTCAGGGTCAAATTTCCCCCGCTGATATTTGCCCCGCCGGTAAACGTGTTGGTGGCGCCGCCGAGGGTCAGCGTTCCCAAACCGGATTTGGTCAGGCCGGCGGCGCCGGCGATGGGTACACTGAGCGTCGCGGCCTGATTCACCACCTCAAGGTTGGGACTGGTGCCGAAGGTTAGCGTGTTGGAGCCGGCGAGCGTCCAATTGTGAGTGAAGGACCGGTCGCCGAATTTGAGCGTGCCAACCGAGCGCGCGCTATCCAGGGTGACGGTGAGATTGGCCGGCAGGCTGAGCGTGCTGAAGTCGGCGGTGCTGCCCGGACCGGAGGCGATTTCACCGCCGCTCCAGTTGCTGACGGCGCCCCAGATGCCGCTGGTCAAACCCGTCCAAAGGCCGTTGACATTGACAAACGGCGTGGCGTTGGCCTCGGGGGAATTGCCGCTGGCTCCGTGCGCACCCGTGGCGGTGACCACATAATAATAAGTAGTGCCGTTGACCAGGCCGGTGTTGGTGTAAGTGGTGCCCGCGTAGCCCGCCACCACGGTGGTGGTTTCATTGGCGCTGCTGGTGCCGCGTTTGAGCGAATAGCTGGTGGCGCCGGTCGCGGGGGACCAGTTCAGGATGATCGCGGCGTTGCCGCCGCTCGCCGTGAGGCTGGGCGGATAGGTTTGCTGGCTGTTGACGGCATCGGTGACGTTCGCCGTTATGCCGCCGCCGTTGACGGCCGCCACGCGATAGTAATAAATCGTGTTGGTGTTCAAGCCAATGTCCGTGTAGGTCGTCTCCGTCACGGTCTGCAAATAAACGTACGGCCCGCTGGCACTCGTCGCGCGCGCGACGAGATAGCCCACGGCGCCCGGCACCGCCGCCCAAGTGAGGACGACGTTGGTCGTGACGAAACTGGCAAGCAACGGAACCGGCAGCGCGGTTGGCGGCGCGGGCAGCGGCACCGCCACGGCGGACGTCGAAGCGGCGCTGGTGCCGCCGGGACCGGTGGCGGCGACGAAGTAACTATAAATGCCGCCATCCGTCGGCGACGTATCCGTATAGGTGGTGTTGGTGACCGCGTTGTTCAGGATGATGGTGCTCAGCGTATTGGACGAGCCGCCGCCACTGTTGGCGAGGGTGGACCGCCAGACACTGTAAAAACTCGCGCCGGCGGAGGCATTCCAACTGAGCGTCACACTTTGATGCCCGGAACCGGTGACGATCAAGCCGCCCGGCGCGGCGGGCGCGGTGGTGGCGAGGGCAGGGGACGGCACGGTCATGGCGCTGGCGGGCGAGTTGCTGCTGACGCCGGTGGAATTGACCGAACACACCTCGTAATAATTGGTGCTGCCATTGGCCGCCGCGGCGTCGAAATAATCCGCGTTGTTGGTGCCGCTGCCGCAAACCGGCCCGATGACGCCGTTGGTCAGGGGCGCGAAACCGTTCGTCGGGTTGGCGGAGCGGAGAATATTGTAGCTGGTGGCGCCGGGTGTGACCGGCCAGCAAACCAGATTGCCGTTGTTCCCGGGATACGCCGTCACGCTGCCCGGCGCGGGCGGCACATAGCCGGGAAGTTCCAGCCGGATGTAATCGTACATCAAATGATCTGCGAAATAACTGCCGCCGATCTGGCGGATGCCGAGGTTGATGGTGTTGACGCCGGCTTGGAGCAGGGACGCGGGGAAGGTGACGCGTTCATCGGAAAACGCGGCGTTGTTGCCCTCGCGGATACTGGTGTCGCTGTCGCCGTAACCGGCATAATAGCCGGTGTTGGGAATGCTGTTGTTGGGGGCTCCGGTCACGCCGCTGACATTGCCGAGGTTGCTGCCATTGACAGTGATGATGACGGCCGAGTAGTAATCCGAGGCCAAGCCCAGGTAGATCACGGCTTGGGCGCCATTGGCCGGCATGGCTGGCAGGGTGAAAGTGATGGTGGAACTCGAAGCGTCGTAATTGCCTTGGCTGTCGGTCGTCACCGGCTGGATGAAGTTCCAGTCGGTGGTCCACCGGCTTTGACCCACCACATAGTTGAGACCGTTCGGAAAGTCGAAGGGGAATTCCAGCCACTTGCTCCAGATGGGGCTGGGCGCGCTGGGGCTGGGGCCGAGATCCCCCACCCAATAGTCGTCGCCGTGGCGGAACTTGTCGCCCTTCCGGTCGGGATAGCCGATTTCAAAAACCGTGGCGCCTTGCCGCGTGGGGGTCCAATAAACCGTGCCCAGATTGGTGGCGGCACCCCCGGCCACGGTGACGGCAAAGGGTTGGGCTGGCAGGTCAACAATGAGCGGCGGCGCCCCGCCGCTTTGGTTTTGCGACATGAAGGTGTCCGGCGTGCCCGGGCCAAAGGCGTACAACGTGTAGTTGCTGCCAGCGATGACATTGGTGAGGGTGAAATCGCCGTTCGCATCGGTTTGGGTCCAGAATTGATAGGGCTTCATCCACTGCTGAAAGTCATAAATGCCGGTGCTGGTCGCGGGTTGCTGGATGAGGCCCACCCAGAGGCCGGCGGCGGTGGCGTTGGGATTGCCGCTATCGGTGATGGCGAACTGGCCGGTGACAGCGCCGCGATTGGCGGCGGGCGCGTAATTGGCGTTGGTGAACCAGTAATAGGGCCACGCGGATTGTTCGGCCGTGCCTTGCGCCCGGGCGTCGGCGTAAAGCGCCTGCGCCGCCTGGTTGGTGCCGGTGAGCGTGTTGGTGACGTTGTTGCAATAAATGAAGTACGGGCCATAGACCTTTTCCCAGGCCTCGGCGTTGGTGAAATTGCCGTCTGAACCCATGCCATAGTGTCCGCCATTGAGCATGTTTAAAATGGTCGTGCCGATATGCTCCATGAGTTCGCGCTTGAGCGGGCCGCCATTGTAATACTCGGCGCTGGCGGAAATGTTCCACAGCCCCACATTCAGGCCGCCCGTGCCCACGCTGCCCCAGCCCCAAACCTGTTGCCCCCCCAAATCGGCGCTGTATTTGTATTTGTCCTCGTACTGGCCCTGGTAAATGCCATTGGTCCACAGCGAAACCTCCTTCGGCGCGCCTTGCACCGCGATGGCCGAGCCGCCGGAGACTTCCATCAGCCGGTTGCGTTGCGCATCCACGCACATCCAGTTGAAGGTGGCCCCGGCGTAGATGTTGTCGCGGCATTCGCCCATGCCGAAGGCGCCATCGGTGCTTTCATGACTGTAGATGGCCGTGGTGTAAAAGCCGGTGGAACCGCGCAACATCGAAAAATGCACCTCCAGTTCGTCCCCGGTTACCGAGGTGCTGAACATGGAGATCTCCGCGTAGTTGCCGCCGTTGTTCGTGGGATTGGAGATGAGCGAATAGGTGAACGTCAGCCCTTCATCCGAGCTGTTCTCCCAATACAGCTTGCCGCCGTCGGTGCCGCCGCTCAAGAGTTGCCGCGTCTGGCTGCCGCCGCCGTTGTTGTAGGTGTAATTGATGTCGTTGATCGTCGCGCCCGACTTGGTACACACAAGGGAGACGATGCCGTTGGCGAGGGTGACGGTGCTGCCATTGTCCGTGAAGGTGACATTGGGGCCGTTGGTGCCGCCGCCGGGCACGTTCGCCAGCAGCGATTGAGGAAACAGGCCCGAGCCGCACCCGAGGAGCAGCCCCAACACCATGGCGTGAATCGTTTTCAAAGTGGTGTGATACAATAACATAGCCACGGCATTTATCCCCTCGACAATTCTGGTGATGTCATCAGGTTCGGCCTTGCATCATATCCTCAGATGGGACGGGCCTTCAGCCCTTGCCATTGTGGGCGGACGAAAACCTGGTCCGATGGCCCAAGCTGGTATGCGGCCGCGCTTTTGGCGCTGAAAACCCGAACCCTTGCGGGATGGTCGGCAACCCATCCGGCGGAGCGCGACTTTCAGTCGGTATCGGCGTTTCATAGATACGCATACTGCCGTTTTATGGACTTTGCCAGTATCTTTCAGATTTTGGTCTCGCGCTTTGTTTGGGGCAGTCTCGCGCCCGGGACTGCGCCCGGGACTTGTCAGGGTGCGACGCAGCGTTTACCTTGCGCGGCCTATGGAAAAAGTTGTCATCATTGGATCCGGCCCGGCCGGCTGGACGGCGGCGTTATACACCGCGCGGGCGCAGCTCGCGCCGCTGGTGCTCATGGGCCAGCAGCCCGGCGGGCTGCTCACCACCACCAGCATCGTCGAGAATTTCCCCGGCTTTCCCGACGGCGTGGACGGCTACGAACTGATGACCCGCATGCAGAAGCAGGCGGAGCGCTTCGGCGCCAAGGCCAGCTTTGGCGTGGTGGACGCGGTGGATTTCTCGCAGCGGCCGTTGAAGCTGGTGGTGGATGGCGAACCGGTCACCGCGCAAACCGTCATTATTGCCACCGGCGCCGGCCATAAACATCTCGGCGTACCCGGCGAGCATGAACTGGAGAACAAGGGCACCACTTATTGCGCCACCTGCGACGGCGCGCTGCCCATGTTCCGCAACCAGCCGCTGGTGGTGGTGGGCGGGGGCGATTCCGCCTGCGAGGAGGCGCTCTACCTGACCCGCTTTGGCGCGGAGATTTTCCTCATCCATCGCCGCGACAGTCTGCGGGCCTCGAAAATCATGGCCGAGCGGACGCTGGCCCACCCCAAAATCAAGCCCGTCTGGGATTCCGTGGTGACCGAAGTCCTGGACCCGAGCGCCGGCCGGGTGACCGGCGTGAAGTTGCGCAACTTGAAGTCCGGCGCGGAAACCCTGCTGCCCTGCGCGGGCGTGTTCATCGCCATTGGCCACGTGCCCAACACCAAAATCTTCCAAGGCCAGATCGCCATGGATGAAAACGGCTTCATTGAGCGGCAAACCGGCGCCGCGACCAACGTGCCCGGCGTGTTTGTGGCGGGCGACTGCTCCGACCACGTGTATCGCCAAGCCGTCACGGCGGCGGGGATGGGCTGCGCGGCGGCCATTGACGCCGAACGCTTTCTGGCCGCAAACCAAGCCTGACTTTGCGCCATGCTCGAACCCCTGACCAATCCGCAAATCCGCAAGTTCAAAGCGGCGGCTCAACTCATGGAACCCTTGCTCAAAGTAGGCAAGGCCGGGTTGAGCGACGGCTTTATCCGCACCGTTTCCGAGACCTTGGACCGGCATGAGCTGGTTAAAATCAAATTCGCGGAATTCAAAGAGCAAAAAAAGGAGCTGGCGCCGTTGCTGGCGGAGAAGACCGGCAGCCATCTGGTCATGCGCGTGGGCAATGTCATGGTGCTGCACCGGCCCAAGGTGCCTGACTCCGGGATATTGGACACATAGTTTGCGGATCACTCGGCAGGGGGGAATTGAGACCGACAACGGACTTCACATTTGACACCGGTTCAAAAGTAATGAACTGTCACATCGTATGCGAGAATTGGGAACCATCACCGTCACTGCGAAGGGGCAGGCCCAGTTCCCGGCCAGTTGGCGTAAACTCGCCGGCCTCGCGCAGGGCGGGCCTTGCGATGTCCGCCCGTTGAATGACGGACGCCAAAGCCTGATCATCACCCCCCGCGCCCAGAAGCGGCGTGGCGCGTCCGGGTTGCTGGCGCACTTGAAGCGGCAGGAACTACCGTTCCCAAAAGTTGAACGCCATCACCTGTTCTTCAAATGAGCTTCCTGATTGACACGGACCTCATTTCCCGCACGCACAAAAAGCACCTGCCCTCCGGCTGTAAAAATGGTTGAAGGCCAACGAAGCGGACTGTTTTATCAGCAGCGTGAGCATCGCGGAAATGCGTTACGGCGTTGAAGTCGCGCCCGCAAGCCACCGGGCAACCCTGTCTGCCCGCGTGGCGGAAACCGAAAGCCAGTTTGCTGAAGCCATCTCAGGGCTTTTAATGTTGTGTGACAACGCTAGGCCGCTGGCCTGGGCTGGAATGGGACCGCGCCGTTGGCGCTGCCAAACCCACCGGTTACGGCTCAAAAACCGCTTTGGCCAGGGCTTGATTCACCACGATGTTCATGTGCGTCTCCACGGATTTGACGTCTCCGCCCACCGTGGCGCCGGTTGGCAGATGTTTTTCCGGATTCTTTCTGGCCGCATCATCCAGCACTTTTTTCAAAACGGCGGCGCTGGTGTCGGTTTCAAATTGCCGGATGAGAAAATCATGTTTTCCAATCCACAGTGTCTGCGTGCGCCCGTTCGTGGTCTCGGTCAGCACATAACAGTCAACGCCGCCAATCGTTTCGTCGGGTTTGCGTTTGGCCGATTGCATTGCCGGGCCCAGTCGGTTGCCCCAATTCTGGTCGAAAAAGGTTCCGGGAATACTGCCGGCGCCGCCGCCCGAGACGCCGGTGGCGGCGGCTAACGCCATTTGCATGTTGTCGTATTTGGTCGGTTGGTCGGCCCGATTCATTTTAGTAAAGTCGCCGTTGCCGGCGGACCAGACCATCCCGGTTTGCGCATAAAAGCCCATGTCCTGAGCCCAATCAATCCGGTAGAGATTAGGCCGGGCCAGTTTGATGGCGTAGGTGGTGGGTGCCACCTTGGTCGGGCCGATGGTGGCGACGGTCTTGCCCTCATCACTATAACTCGTCAGGGCGGCGTAGGCGGCACGCGATTGCGCGACGATTTCCGCCGCGTCCGGTTTGTCGCCGGTGCTGGAGTTGGTGCTGGTTTGAGAGACGGCAAGGGTGGCCGCGCCGCCGGCGAGCAAGGCGATCGCGCCGAGGCGGATGGCAAATTTGATTTTCAGCCAGGTCATGAATTTCATAGTTGTTTTTGCAAGTGTGGCGATTGCGATTGCGTTTGCCAGTCCTTTTTCCGCACCAACTGCACGTCCTCGGTGGGGATCTGACGATAAATGTGCGCGGAATGAAAAACCGAGCAAGATTTCTTCAAACGCTCTTTTCATTCCAAGGATCAATGCTGATGTCCAGGAACACGGAGGCCTCAACTGAGGTATAGGCAAAGCGTTCGGTGATGCCTCCGGAAACCGGGGAGACGCGCACCGCGGTGCTATGCGTTATGTTGGGTGAAGAGAAGCGGGAATGGAGCCCCGCGTCGGCCAGGTTGGAAAGAAAATTGCCCACGACGATGTTGGTCATTTCTCGGAAAACATCATTAGTTTGCTGGTCCGAGCCTGATTTCAAGGTTTTGACCCCCAAGATGCGGCAGGTGATGTTGATGGCCGATCGGCGGTCGAAATGCAGGTTGATCTTGCCCAGCATCCGGCCGGAGAACTCGACCTCGCTCATGACATGTGTGCCGTACGGGAAGGGGATCTTGCCGGGTTTGCCGGCCACCAAATTGATGCCCACCATGTCTTGGAAGGTTTTGACCAACGCCCGCTTGACGAGGTCGCCCATAGTCAGAAGAAACACGCAGCCGATGCCATTGCGGATCAATGCCTCCTCCACGGTGTAAATTTCGGAGTCATCCGTGTTTGGAGGGGGATTGGTGTTCAGCAGGCGCGTGGTCAAGGCTTCGTCCTGGTTGATGACGCGCACGATCTCAGCCAGATCCACTTCCTGACTGGTCACCAGCCGGGCGAGGCGGGTGACACTTTCGGGCACGGACAGCCCGTAATCTTTGACGATTTCCGAGTTCTTGGAATTACCCGCAGTTGCGGGCGTGTTCGCCGGGGGCAGCAGCGCCGCCGTCGGCGACAATGGGCCGGAAGTGACGCTTTTTAATTCCAAACTGACAATTCTTCCCACTTTTTCGATCAGTTCGGTTTTTTTGAACGGCTTGACGAGGTAATCACGAACGGCCAAATTTTTTGCCTGAACCAGTCGTTCCTGACCGGACCAGGCGGTGAGCAGGATGACCGGTGTCTGGGCAAAGTCCTGGTATTCCCTGAGCTTGGTGAGCATTTCAATCCCGTCCATTTTGGGCATGCTGATGTCCAAAATGATTATATCCGGCTTTTCGTCGAGGGCGGCGGCCAGCCCTTCCTCGCCATTCGTGGCTTGGCATATGGTGCAGTCATACGGCTTCAACGCGGCGGCGACCACGAAGCGAATGATCTGGTTGTCGTCCACACCTAGTATTTTGACGGACATGGTCTTACGTGCTGGGGAACAGTTTTTGCCCAATGTTCGCAAACAGCCCGGCGGGGTCAATGTCCTTCTCACGCGGTGTTCTTCTCACGCGGAGACGCGGAGATCGCGGAGTGGTAAAATCGGCCTCTTCTCTCTGCCTCCGCGCCTCCGCGTGCGCGTCCCCATCCTGTTAATCCTGTCCAAATCGCATCCAAGAAGGCGATGCGGTTTCCGCGTCGAGAGATGTCCCGCGGCTGGGTTTTGCGAGCCTACCTTCACCTGGCCTGTGGCCACCCTCTCCATGAACCTGGGCATGGTGGAGGAAGGAAAGCCCGCCCTCACCCCGGCCCTCCCCCGGGGAGAGGGGGAACGTGTTTCCGCGTCTCGATCGTAAGGATGCGTTGGATCTGCCTCGGTTCAGGGGTTCAATGCGCGAAGGGTTCGGGGAATTCTCTCCCGATGAGGGCCAACTCGAAGGGAGTTTTGGCCGCCTCGAATGGATCGCGCCGTTGGCGCTCATGCATCGGTCGCAACCATCACATGGGGCGTCCCAGGTTTTCGGCCGTGTGCGAGGGCAAGGGCTGAAAGCCCGTACCATTCCCCCGCCTTGTCCCCCGCCATTCAACGCGATTGGCCCGCTCGGCCCGCGGTTACGCAAGGGCGCTGGATGGATTTCAACATGCGAACCGGCGGTTCAATAAACCAAACGGCGTTGGATGATTGGGACGGTGGCATTAAAAAATAATGGGCTTGCATTTCCCAGGTGCGGGGATCAAGTTGCTTTCGATATACGAACCAGCGATGCTTGGTTGAATCGCCAAACACTGTATGAGAACCTACATAGCATCCAAGCTACTCGCCGGAGATAGCGCCACTCTACGTGAACACGCGCTTACGCGCTGGATGTCTCGTGACCTCACTCAGGCCGCGGTGGATTTCTGCCGGAATCTGGGACTGGTTCCGATTTACACCGAGAGTTCACCTGAATCTCTGACCCGCTACCTTTTTTGGCAGCCGCCGCAAGGCGCATTGCTGGAGGTGCGTTCGGGTCGCACCAAAGACAAATTTGAGGAAATTGACAACACGAAACGCGACAAACCGTGGCGACTGTTGTCATTGCACATCAGCGACGCCGGTTTGTATTCAGCCGTGTGGATTTCGATGGACCAGTATCAGATCGCCAAGGATTACCTGGCGGCTCATGGCATCACAACCGCGGAGAGTCATGATGACTGACAAACGACGCAGACAGGGCGCGCAGTCCCCTGCGCGCCCCGCTGCTTCAACCGGATGGTTATTGACGGTCAGAACATATAGCTCAGGCTCATCTTGAACAGCACCGGCGCGACCAGTTGGTTGCCGTTGACATGGTCAAACACCGGCACCTCCACGTCCGCATAGAATTTGACCGGATGCAGATGAACTTCGATGCCCGGTGAAAGCAGAATGCGGGAGTAACCGGAGTTTTCCCCGTTGTTGCCGGCGTTCGCGCCGCCGGCGGCATCGTTGCCTAGGTCGGGAGTCCGCTCGGAAACCAGGACTTGGGCCAGCGGCGAGATGTTGGCACGGCCCAGTGAAAAGCCCCGATAATTGATGCCGGCGGCCGCATCGAATTCGAACCCGGGACGATAATCGCCCGAGACCAGCACCGGCAGGTCGGCCTCGGCCTGGACAAACCAGTCCAACCGATATTGGGAACTCAAATGTCCCCGATGGAATCCCCCGATCAGGACGTCCGTGCTGCCGCTGCCGATTTCAGAATCCCGGTCAATGTCATCATAGGCATTCTCGTGGGAGAAGCTGCCGGTGGGCAGCCGGAGGCCCAAGGTCAGGCCGCTGGACAAATCGGGCGAGAATCCGGTATAGACGGCGTGCAGGCGAATGTCGCCCAGGGAGAACCATTCCAACGACGTGATGGGGTTGCCCGGCGCGGCGCTGGTGGTTTTAAAGTCGCGATAAGCAAACGGCAATTCCGCCTCGAAACCCCAATCGCGGTTGATCATGTATTCCAGTCCGACCGAAACGAACGAGGTCCGGATTTCCTTGTCGTCATTATTGGCGGCCGGCGCCTTGGAACTGTCGCTCCAATTCTGGTTCTGGTCCTGGAAGTCGTAATCCACAAACGCCATGCCGCCGGGGCCGTCCGGAAACATGGAGCTGGTGCCGACCTCAAAAATACCGCAACCGCACGCGCAGGCCCAAACCGGGGCCGGCGCCAGGACTCCCGTCATCAAACTCAAACCGACTAGCCTCATCCGCGAATTCATGCTTTTTGTTTTCATTTTCAAAATTACAGGTTGTGAGAACGCCTTGGGCGTCCTCAAATCAAAGGGAATAACATTGTGCCCACGTCTCACGACGTTGGCTGGAACAACCGCGTTGGATCAGGCGGCGGCGGGGCGGGGCGGGGGGGACGCCGGCGGGAACGAGAGAGCCTGGGCGAAGGCGTTGTGGAGCGGCAGGATTTCAAAGCGTCCAGGCGGGATCAACGCCGCCAGTTTCGCGGCCGGGGGGAACTCCATTTTCAAAACCGGCGCCACGGCCGCGGACTTCTGCTCGGATTTTTTGGCGGCGGCAATGGCCCGGCACAGCGGACAAAGGTGCCGGCCGTCGAAGGTCTGCGCCACGGCCTCGGTCACGCCTTGCGTGCGCAGGTTGTTGGCCAGCATCGTCGTCCACGCGACCGTTTGCAGCGCAGCCCAATGCAGGCCGGTGGAGACCACCAGCAGCACGATCACCAGAATTTTGGCCAAGCGGGCAAACATGTTGGAACGTTAACGGCGCCTATTTTGAGCATCACGATAGATCAATTTTCGTCGCAGGCAAGCCCCGGTTTTTTCATGCCAGTATCACTCCCCGGGCGCGGGGCGGAGCTTCATGACTAGGTCCTTGCTTTCCACGGCGTCGCCGTTTTGCACGTAGATTTCCTCGACCACGCCATTAATCGGGGCGTAGAGGGTGGTCTGCATTTTCATGGCTTCGAGCGTGAGCAGTTTGGCGCCTTTCTCCACTTTGGCGCCGACGCTCACCGGTAGCATCGTGACCAGGCCCGGGATCGGCGCGCCGATTTCCGCCGGCTTGGCGGGGTCGGCCTTGACACGGGGTTTGACGGTGGGTTTGGCGGCCTGGTCCACGATGGCCAGCTGGCGCGCCATGCCGTTCAATTCAAAATTCACCGCGCGCTTGCCTTCGGCGTCCACCGCGCCGATGTTGACGAGCCGGATGAACAAGGTCTTGCCCGGCTCGATTTCGACGGAAATCTCCTGGCCCACCTTCATGCCATAGAAAAAGGCGGGCGTGGGCAGCGGAGACAGGTCGCCATGTTCGCGCGCGAACTTGGCGTAGCCGGCGAAGACCTCCGGATACATGATGTGGCTGAACACATCATCCCGCGTCACCTCGGCCTTCCATTTGGCCGCGAGGTCTTCCGCAATCTTTTCGAACTGGAGTGGTTTCAACGCGGCGCCCGGCCGGCCGGTCAGGGGCTTGCGGTCGCCGAGGACAATGTGCTGTAATTTCTTGGGCCACCCGCCCAGGGGCTGGCCCAGGCCGCCGGCCAGCATGTCTATGACCGATTCCGGGAACGGCGTGCTGCCGGGCTCCAGGTTCAGGACGTCGGCCGGCTTGATGCCGCGCGTGACGAGGAACATCGTCATGTCGCCCACGACCTTGCTGGAAGGGGTGACTTTGACGATGTCGCCGAACAACTGGTTGACCTCGGCATAGGTGCGGGCGATTTCGGGCCAGCGGTGGGCCAGCCCCATGGAGGCGGCTTGTTCCTTGAGATTGGTGAACTGGCCGCCGGGCATCTCGTGCATATAGACCTCCGCGCTGCCGGCGCGCGGCGCGGAATCAAAGGGCGCGTAAAAGCCGCGCACCGCTTCCCAATAATCCGCCATGTCGTTCAGCGCCGCCAAATCCAGCCCGGTGTCGCGCTTGGTGAATTGCAGCGCCGCGACGATGGAATTCAGATTGGGCTGGCTGGTCGAGCCGGACATGGAGGCGCTGGCCAGGTCCGCCACGTCCACGCCGGCCTCCGCCGCGCTCAACACCGAGGCGGCGGCGATGCCGCTGGTGTCATGGGTGTGGAAGTGTACCGGGATGCCGATTTCCTCCTTGAGCGCCTTGACCAGCACGCTGGCGGCGGCGGGTTGGCACAAGCCGGCCATGTCCTTGATGGCCAGGAAATGCGCGCCCATTTTCTCCAGCTCCCGGGCCAGCTTGAGATAATACTTCAGCGAATACTTGTCGCGCGCCGGGTCCAAAATGTTGCCGGTGTAACAGATTGTGCCTTCGCAGACGGCGTGCGTCGTGTTGACCGCCTCCATCGCCACCTTGAGATTGGGCAGATAATTCAGCGAATCGAACACGCGGAAGATGTCCATGCCCGCCGCGGCGGCATGTTTGACGAAGCCGGCGACGGCGTTGTCGGGATAGTTCGAGTAGCCAACGGCGTTGGAGCCGCGGAAGAGCATTTGAAAGCAGATGTTGGGGATGCGTTCGCGGAGCAGGCGCAGCCGCTGCCAGGGGTCTTCGTGCAGGAAGCGCAGCGCGGTGTCAAACGTGGCGCCCCCCCACATTTCCAGGCTGAAGAGCCCGGGCGTGCGGCGCGCCAGCGCGTCCGCCACGGCCAGCATGTCATAGGTGCGCAGCCGCGTGGCGAAGAGCGACTGGTGCGCATCGCGCAGCGTGGTGTCGGTGATGAGCAGCGGTTTTTGTTTGAGCGTCCACTCGGCGAATTTTTTGGGGCCGAGTTCGAGCAGCCGCTGGCGGGTGCCGGGCGGCGGGGTTTGCTTGCGGTCACAGGCCGGCCGGCGCGCGGCGAGGAAGCTTTCCCGGGGCTGGAAGCCTTTGACCAGCGGATGGCCGTTGACCGTGATGTCGCCGATGTATTTGAGCAGCTTGGTGGCGCGGTCGCGGCGCGGCTTGAACTCAAACAGCCCGGGCGTGGTGTCAATCAGCGTGGTGGTGGCCAGGCCCTGCTTGAAAACTTCATTGTGAATGACGTTTTCGAGGAAGGGAATGTTGGTCTTGACGCCCCGGATGCGGAATTCGCGCAAGGCCCGGTCCATGCGCTGCAACGCGCCGGGGAACGTTTGCGCCGAGACGGTCAGCTTGACCAGCAGCGAGTCGTAAAACGGCGTGATCACCGCGCCGCCGTAACCCATGCCGCCGTCCAGCCGCACCCCAAACCCGCCTGCCGATCGGTAGGTCAGAATGCGGCCATAATCCGGCTGGAACTTGTTCTCGGGGTCCTCGGTGGTGATGCGGCATTGGATGGCGTAACCGTTTCGCGGCATGTCTTCCTGCTCGGGAATGCCCACCTCGGGACCGTGCATCGGCTTGCCGTCGGCAATGAGAATCTGGGAACGAACGAGATCCAGGCCGGTGATGACTTCCGTGACCGTGTGCTCCACCTGGATGCGCGGGTTCATCTCGATAAAGAACCATTCCTGCGTGTCGAGGTCGTAGAGGAATTCCACCGTGCCGGCATTGTCATATTTGATCTCATGGCACAGCCGGACGGCGGCCTCGCATAATTCGGCGCGGACGCGCTTCTCGAGGTCCACGCTCGGGGCGATTTCCACGACCTTCTGGTGCCGGCGCTGGACCGAGCAATCGCGCTCGTGCAGATGGACCACCCGGCCGTGCCGGTCGCCCAGGATTTGCACCTCGATGTGTTTGGCGCGCGGAATATAGCGCTCCAGGAAGACGGCCGGGTTGCCAAAGGCGCGACCCGCCTCGCCTTGCGCCTCGTCCAGCAACGCCGCCAGGTCCGCGGGTTTGTGGACCACCCGCATGCCGCGTCCACCGCCGCCGAACGCGGCCTTGATGATGAGGGGAAAACCGATTTGCTTGGCCACTTTCAGCGCCTCGCCGCGGTCGGTGACGGCTTCCTCCGTGCCCGGCAGCACCGGCACGCCCACTTTTTGGGCCAGCGCGCGCGCGGCGGTTTTATCGCCCATCATGCGCAGCAATTCCACGCGCGGGCCCACAAAAGTGATGCCCGCCTCGCCGCAAGCCTGGGCAAACTCGGCGTTCTCCGACAAGAAGCCATAGCCCGGGTGGATGAAGTCCACGCCTTTTTCCTTGGCCAGGGCGACGATGCCGGGGATGTCCAGGTAGGCGCCGACGGGTCCTTTGCCCTCGCCCACCACGTATGCCTCATCCGCCTTGAAGCGGTGGATGGCCAGCCGGTCCTCGGCGGCGTAGATGGCCACGGTGCGCAGCCCCAGCTCGGTGGCGGCGCGGAAGACGCGGATGGCGATTTCGCTGCGGTTGGCGACCAGCAGCTTTCTCGGTTTATCAGCTTGAGCGATTGACTCCATAAATGCGGGCCATACAACAGCAAAAAACCGGACGGAAATCAAGAGTTGTAGTGGCCGATTCTCGTCCTTTGCATAATCCTAAAATCTTTTGCTTTACTTCCGTCCTGCCGCCGGGCATTTGATAAACCCATGAGGCTTTTGAATCCGCTGTTTACATTTTGCTTTTGTGTCGCGCTGGCCGCCACGGGCGCGGCCCAGACGCTGCCGGCCATCACGCTCCAGCCGGTGCTGGCCAAATTGCAAACCGAGCGACCGGTGTGGATGTGCGAGGCGCCGGACGGCTCGGGCCGGCTGTTTGTCGTGTACCAGACCGGCACGATTCTGGTGGTGAAAAAGGGCTCCGATGGCGCCGGCGCCAAGGAGTTTCTGAACATTGAAAGCCGCGATCCCAAGGCAGGCGGCGAGAACGAGTGCGGGCTGCTGAGCCTGGCCTTTCATCCTGGCTTTGTGACGAACCACCTGTTCTACATCTATTACAACCAGAAAAATGAAAATCGGAATGCGCGGCCGCTGAATTTTCCCATCCGCAGCGTGATCAGCGAATTCTCCGTGGCCACCAATGATCCGGACGCGGCGAACCTCGGCTCGGAGCGCATCGTGTTGCAAGTGCCGCAGCCGTACGGCAATCACAAGGGCGGCGAACTCGCATTCGGGCCGGACGGTTATCTTTACCTGGGCCTGGGCGATGGCGGCAACGGCGCTGATCCGCTGGGCAACGGCCAGAGCACCTCCACGTTGCTCGCCAAAATGCTGCGGCTAGACGTGAATTCGCGCATGACCCTGGGGCATGGCTACGACCGGCGCGATTTGAATTATGGCATTCCCTCCGACAACCCCTTTGTCAACGAGCCGGACATGGGCGAGCGCGGCGCCCGCAAGGAGATCTACGCCTACGGCCTGCGCAATCCCTGGCGCTATAGCTGGGACCGCGCCACGGGCGCGCTCTGGATCGGCGATGTGGGCCAGGATTTGTGGGAAGCGGTTTATCTCGGCGTCAAGGGCGGCAATTATGGCTGGAGCGTGATGGAATCCGGACATCATTTCAAGCCCGGTCCGGATGGGGCGCAATATCTCAAACCCATCGTGGATTATCCGCATCGCCCGGAGTTGCTGCCGCAGGCCATTTATCCGGATCATGGCATCGGCCTGTGCGTGATCGGCGGTTACGTGTATCGCGGCCACGAATCACCAGCGCTGGCTGGGGTCTATATTTATGGCGACTACAATCTCGGCAAGATTTGGGGATTGCGCTACGATTATAGTGCGCACCAAGTGACGGCGCACGGATTGTTGCTGCAACAGCCGGACAATATAGACAGTTTCGCCGAGGACGCCGACGGTGAAGTCTATGCATTGATGCAAGACGGGAAGATCTTCAAGATCGTGGCCAAGTGAGCATCACGGCGGCAACAGGTTGGAGTCGGTTTCCTCGACATAGCGCAGCCGGGGGATGTGGCGCCGGCCGGCCAGCAAAATGATCAGGCTGGTCCAGGTCGTGGCCGCCAGCGCCAGCGCCACCGGCATCAGGGTGTAAGAATCAAAAATGCCGCCAAACTGGCGCGCGCTCACATGAAAGACTTCCATGAAAACAATCGGCGAACTGGCCACATAAACCAGCAGCCCGGAGAGCGCGAAGGCCCCGGCGAGAGCGTAGGTGAGAAATTGCGGTTCCCACAGGACGATGCCGTAGTTGCGCAAAATGGGCATGAGTCGCAGCTTGTCAATGGCAAACGGGCTGATGGTGGAAAGCGCCCCGAGGATGACGATGATCAGACGGCGGTTGTGCGATTGGGACATAAATCAATCAAAGGCCTGGTTTCTCCTTTGGCAATTCATGCTGGAAGCGCGGGCTCGGAAATTCAATAAAAATCTCCGCGGCAAATAATTGAATTGACAACTATTATCAATTCTGCTAAAAGCTTCAGCAACCATTGTGACGGCATTGTTTGCCAAACAAACCATGTGCATTCGAGGCACGACCGTATGATGGCCAATTGAACGGCGGCGCAACTGCTTTCGAAAAAACAGGTGCGTCGTTTTTTTGTTTCCGGTCGGCCTCGCACTTCAGGAGATACTATGGCTAGCGGCAAAGTAAAGTGGTTCGATAACAAAAGGGGTTTTGGCTTCATTGTCCAAGACACCGGCGCGGATGTTTTTGTCCATCAATCCTCGATCCTCGGCGAGGGCTACCGGACGCTGAACGAAGGGGAAGCGGTGACGTTCGAAGTCGTGTCCGGCGAGCGGGGCATGAAGGCGGAAAACGTCAAACGTTCGCCGCCTGCCGCCTGAAGGCGCTCGATTTCAGTCGCCTCCCCGTGCGGGTGCGGTAAGCTGGGGCAATGATGGAATCATCATCGGCTCCGGTCACGAGCCTCTATATCCATGTGCCGTTTTGCGCGCACAAGTGCGAGTATTGCGCCTTCTATTCCGAGGCTTCGTCGGGCGAATTGATCAACCGCTACGTGGCCGCGCTGGTGCGCGAACTGGAAATCGTGGCGCCGGACCTCCGGCCCGAGACGATTTTTTTCGGGGGCGGCACGCCGTCGCTGCTCAACCTGCGCCAGTGGGAAATCATTCTGCGCGCCATGGACCGGCTGAACCTTCTGGGCGCGCGCGAGTTCACCATCGAAAGCAACCCCGCGACGGTTTCCGACGACAAATGCCGGCTGCTTCGCGACTTTGGCGTGAACCGCGTCTCGATGGGGGTGCAATCGCTCGATGAATCGCTCCTCGATCGGCTCGGCCGCATCCATTCGCGGGCCATGGTGTTCAAGTCGTTCGACGTGCTGCGCCATGCGGGCTTTGACAACGTGAACGTGGACCTGATGTTCGCCATTCCCACGCAAACGATGGAGATCTGGCGCGACACCTTGAACGAGGCCATGGCCCTGCAGAGCGAACATTTGTCCAGCTACGAAGTCATCTACGAGGACGACACCCCGCTGTTCCAGCAGTTGCAGGCCGGGGAAATTGCCGAGGACGAGGAGTTGGCCTGCGCGATGTATGAGGAACTGATTGCCCGGGCGACCGGCGCAGGCTTCCGCCAATACGAAATCGCCAATTTCGCGCGCGACGTCCGGGCTGGCGCGGACGTGCCACCCCTCCCCAAGAAGCCCGGAGATGATGGAGAAAAAGAAGCCCGCCCTCACCCACAGGAACAGTCATTACCCCACTACCCTCACCCGGCCTGCGGCCACCCTCTCTCGCTACCGCAGGCGAGGGAATCGGCCCTCTCCCCCCGGGGAGAGGGAGAACATGTTTCCGCGTCCTCGCAAAATCCGGCGGTCTCGGTTGATGCGGCCATTACGCGCATGGTTCAGGGATCTCGCATCCCTGACCTGGCGTGCCGCCACAACGTCAATTACTGGCGCGGCGGGAGCTTTTACGGGCTGGGGCCCAGTGCCACCAGCTATGTGCGCGGCGTGCGCACCCGCAATTGGGCCAACACGCCGCTGTACTGCGAGCAATTGGAGAAAAGCCGGCGCGCCATTGAATCCACCGAGGAACTGCCGCCGCTGCGGCGGGCGGGGGAAATCGCCGCCTTTGGCCTGCGGATGAACGCCGGGTGGCCGTTTGAGGACTTCCTGCGCACCACGCAGTTCGACCTGCGGCAGGAATGGCCGGAGGAGATGCGCCAGCTCGCGGCGCGCGGCTGGGGACGGATTGCCGATGATCGTTTTCAGCTCACCCATCAGGGCCTGCGCTTCGCCGACGCCGCGGCGGAAATGTTTCTGCGCTAACAGGCCGCAATTGCGCCTTCCGCTTTGCGGCCCGTGCGTTTAACCTGCGCGCATGAGCCGGTTTTTCATGGGCGTGGCGTGGCTGTGGTTGGCCCTGTCCCAGGCGTCCGCAGGCGTGATCCTGTTCGCGGACAATTTTTCCCGGGGCCTGACCAACGGGTGGCAAAACGTGGCCTTTTTCAAAACCCCCACGGATTACCAAGTCTGCCGCGACGGCACGAATTTCTATCTGGCCGGCGTGGCGGACAAGTCCTGCTCGGCGCTGAGCACCAAGCTCTCAATCGCGGCGCCGGCGAAGCTAACCCTTCGCTGGCGCTGGCGGATAGACGGCGTGGCCGTCAACGGCTCGGAACGCGAGTTGTCCAAATTCGATCATGCCGCCCGGGTGTTTGTGGCGTTCGACACTTTTATCGGACCGCCGCGCACGTTGGATTACATCTGGGGCAACGTTGAACCGGTCGGCACCGTGCTGGCGCATCCCAAATCCAGCCGCGCGCAAATCTTCGTGGTGGAATCGGGCAACGCCAAGGCCAAGCAGTGGCTCACCGAGGAACGCGACGTCACCGCCGACTGGAACCGCGCCTTCCCGGGCCAGCCCATGCCCAAAATCGTTGGCCTGGGAGTGATGACCGACGGCGATAGCTTGGGCCAGAAGCTGACCGGTGATTATACCGACATCGAATTGATCGCGGACAAGTGACGGCCGATTGTCAGTTCCAGACCGGACTGTCTTTCAATCGCTTGGACGGCGGAGCAGCCAGCTCGCGGCGGGGCTGTTGGTTCGGCCCAGATATTGCGAAGCATAGTCGTACCCGTAGCGTTTGAAATCGGAGAGGTTTTGATAGCCCCAGCGCTCGTGAATGGCGGCATACGAATAATCCACCGCCTGGCCGCTCAGGCAATCTTTCCACCATTTGCCAAAGGGATAGGCCGCCCCGACCAATTGGCTGGCCAGCAGCAGGGCGAACCATGGCCGCTTCCAGGAAAAGTCCGCGTGCTGGAAAATCCGGCTGGCGGCCAGCGCGGCAAACAGCAGGGCCGTGGTGCCGGCCTGCAAGCGCAGGTCGCCATAGTAGCCAATTTTGTAGAGCGGCAGCAGCAGCAACAGCAGAAAACTGCCCTGGAACAACGGCCGCAGCTCACCGAGGAGGTCGTATTTCCGGTCCGCCAGATAAATGAACAGCATCGGGCTGAGTTGCAGGACCAGAAACACCGGAGCCAGCACCAGCCAGTTGCCGCCACTCGAGAATTTCCAGATGGGACCCGCTTCGCTCAACCCGACGTGGCCTTGATAATAGACCGCCAGGACCGCCAGCGCGATGGCCGCGCCGCCATTCACCGGCTCGATCAGACCCTGTCCGCGCCAGCGCTTCCAGCCGGTTAAAGGCACCAGCAGCAGCCCCAGACACATCAGCGGGCTCCAAAACAAGCAGGCCGCCCACACCAAACCCGCCCCGCGCGCGCTGCGCCGCCGCCAGAACAGGTCATAGAACAAAGCCGCGCCCAGCCACGCCGAGATGACATGTTGCGGCCGGTATTGGAGCGACATCCAGCTATCGCTGTAATCCGAACCCACCCCGAGGCGGACCAGGCTGTCGGTGATGGCCAGGCCCCGCTCCCCGAGCCGCGGCCCATGCAGCACGTGCAAAAACATGTGCCAGAGGGTTTCCGTGGTGGCGAAGACCAGAAAAATGGCGAGGGTCTTACGTGGCGACCGGCTGAAGGTGGCCACCCAGTAAAAAAACAGGGCCACGCCGGCGAACGCCCATAAGAAAGTGAGCGCGGGCAGCCAGTTGGCGCCCAGCCACCGCGCCGCCAAGGCCGGCGGAAGGTAAAAGCCCATGCCGTAGCAGAGATAATTCGATTCGGCGCCATGGACGTAATAGACCGGCCAGGTTTGCGCCAGCAAATCGTGAAAGACCAGGTTATGCTTCTCGTGATCGCTGGCCTGCGGCAGAAATCCGCCAATGCCCGCCAGCAACGTCCATAGCCCCGCCAGGGTCAGGACGAAAATCCAGTTTCCAGGCGTCAGTCGCGGCCGGGGCTCAACCGACACGTCCTTTCGCCAAAACTGAGACCAGGCCGCCAGCGCTACGGCGGCCGCCGGCAGGCCGATACACGGTCGCAGCCAAGTCAGGAAAAAAACGAGGCTGGGCAGCAGCAGATAGGCCAGCGCCAGGCTCGCGAACGGATCGCGGCGGGCGGACAAGGCGGCTGGCGCGGGTGGCGTGGAATTCAAGATAATGGTGATTGGGCCGGCTCGGTTGCGGGCAAGCTGCCCCGACCGCCGCTGGCAGGCAAGGCGAAAATGTTTGGGCAGGGCAGGAGATTTCTGTCCTGCGCCTGGCGGACCGCGACGCCGGAGCGCGACTGGGCTGAAAGCCAGTCGCAGCAAGGCTCTGGATTCAATCGGCTTGAACCGCTCGACCGACCTTCTGGCTGGCCACGCTGCGAATGGTCTCCCGACACAGTCGCGCTCCGTCAGAAGGGGTCGTTCATGCACGATTTGGCCCGGGCGGGCGGTTTTTGTCTCGCACCCCGAGGCTAAAAGGTGCCGGTTTGGCTTTGACGGTATGCGCCGGGTAGCGTAGCGTATTCATTCACTTTAGAACATGATGGACAGACCATGGTGAAATTTTTCAGACAAATATTTCCGACCAAGAACGACCGCGATGTGAAGAAAATCCGGCCGATGGTGGGACGGATCAACGAGTTTGAGGCCGGCCTGCAGAAGTTGTCGGACGACGAGTTGCGCGCCAAGACCGGGGCGTGGAAGGCGGAGCTTTCGCCGATTCAGGACAACGCCGAACTGGCGCGCCGGCTGGAGGAAATCCTGCCCGAGGCGTTTGCCGTGGTCAAAAACGCCTGCCGCCGGCTCTGCGGCCAGGAAATCATGGTGCGGGAACATGCGATCAAATGGGAAATGATCCCCTTCGACGTGCAGTTGATCGGCGGCTACGCCCTGCACACGGGCCGGATCTCCGAAATGGCCACCGGCGAAGGCAAGACCCTCGTCGCCACCCTGCCGGTTTATCTCAACGCCCTGTCCGGTCGCGGCGTCCACGTGGTGACCGTCAACGATTACCTCGCCGCGCGCGACGCCGAATGGATGGGGGCCATCTACCGGTTCCTGGGCCTGACGGTGGGCGTGATTCTGCACGACCAGCCGCCCAAGGTCCGCCGCGAGCAATATTACTGCGACATCACTTACGGCACCAACTCCGAGTTTGGCTTTGATTATCTGCGCGATAACGGCATGGCCCTCCGCAAGGAGGAGCAGGTGCAGCGGGGCCACTATTTCGCCATTGTGGATGAAGTGGACTCCATCCTCATTGACGAGGCCCGCACGCCACTGATCATCAGCGGCCCGTCCATGCAGACGTTTGACGAGCAATACGCCCAGTGGAAGCCCATGGTGGAGAACTTGGTCCGGGCGCAGCAGCAGCTGTGCAACCGGTTCCTGCGCGAGGCCGAGGATCTGATCAAGAAGCTGCATCCGGCGGATGGTTCCAATGTCCAGGGGGCCGAGGAACTGGAACACCAGATCGGCCTCTTGTTGTTCCGCGTCAAAACCGGCCAGCCGCGCTCCGAGGGCCTGATGAAGCTGCTCGAGAATCCCGAAAACGCCGGCTTGATGAACCGCGCCGAACTGGAACTGCACAAGGACCAGAAGAAAGTGGACCTTTACCGCGAAAAGGAAGAGCTGATTTTCGCGATGGACGAAAAGAGCCACGAAGCCGACCTGACCGAGAAAGGCCGCAATTTTGTCAGTCCCCAGGACCCGGACGCGTTTGTGCTGCCGGACCTGACGACGTTACTGCACGACGTGGATGCCGGGCCCGAGACGGACCCGCGCAAGCGTCTGGAGCAGAAGGCCAAGTTGCAGGCCGATTTCGAAGCCAAGGCCCAGAAGATCCACGCCATTTCCCAATTGCTCAAGGCCTACAGCCTGTATCAGGTGGACGTGGAATATGTAGTGCAGGACAACAAGGTCATCATCGTGGACCAGCACACCGGCCGGCTCATGCCCGGCCGCCGCTGGAGCGACGGCTTGCACCAGGCCGTCGAAGCCAAGGAAAACGTCGCCATCGAGCGCGAGACCCAGACGCTGGCCACCATCACCATCCAGAACTATTTCCGCCTCTACACCAAGCTGGCGGGCATGACCGGCACGGCGGAAACCGAGGCGGCGGAGTTTTTTGACATTTACAAGCTGGGCGTGATGACCATTCCCACGAACATGCCCAACATCCGCAAGGATGCCGACGACTCGGTCTATAAGACCCGGCGTGAAAAATTCAATGCCGTGGTGAAGGAAATCAAGGATTTGTACGCGCAGGGTCGGCCGGTGCTGGTGGGCACCATTTCGGTGGAAACCAGCGAAATGCTCTCGCGCCTGCTGAAGAAGGAGGGCTTGATTCATTCCGTCCTCAACGCCAAATATCACGAGCAGGAGGCCGAAATCGTCTCGCGCGCGGGCCAGCGCGGCGCGGTGACCATTGCCACCAACATGGCCGGCCGCGGCACGGACATCAAGCTGGGGCCCGGCGTGGCCGAGGCCGGCGGCCTGCACGTGCTGGGTACCGAGCGCCACGAATCGCGCCGCATTGACCGCCAGTTGCGCGGCCGCTGCTCGCGCCAGGGCGACCCCGGTTCCTCGCACTTCTTCATCTCGCTGGAGGACGATCTGATGCGGCTGTTCGGCAGCGACCGCATCGTGAAATTAATGGAGCGCATGGGGCTCGAGGAGGGCGAGGAGCTCAAGCACGGCCTGCTCAACCGTTCCATCCAGCAGGCGCAGAAAAAAGTCGAGCAGCACAATTTCCAGATCCGCAAACGCACGCTCGAATACGACGACGTCATGAACAAGCAGCGCGAAGTCATCTACGGCTTCCGCAACGAGATCATCAACAGCGACGACGTGCGCGACCGCCTCATGGACATCATCGAGGAAGTGGTCATCTTGAAGGTGGAGGAATTCACCGCCGCCAACGCGGACACGGGCGAATGGCGGGTGCGGGCGCTGGCCGACTGGGTGAACCTGAATTTCCCGCTGGGCCTGCCCGAGGCCGAGATCGTCAAAGCCGCGCACGCCGGCACCGAGAAGCCGCTGCCCGACTCGGTGTACGACGGCCTCAGCGAGGCGCAATTTGCCGTGTGCAATTTCATCACCGACGCCATCCGCCGGGCCTATGAGCTGAAGGTGAGCTTCGAGGTGCCCGAGCGCCTGGCGGTGGTGGAGCGCATGACCATTTTGCAGGCCATTGACAAGCTCTGGCAGGACCATCTGTACGAGATGGACAGCCTGCGTTACAGCATCGGCCTGCGCGCCCACGGCCAGCGGGATCCGCTGCTCGAATACAAGGCGGAGGCGTTCAAGATTTTCGACGAATTAATGGTCAACGTGAAGTCGGAGATCTGCCACAACGTCTTCCGCAGCGCGTCCAGCCTGTTGGCGTTTGAGAATTTCCTCCGCAATGCGCCGCAGCAGACCCTGCATGCGCCCACCAGCGCGCTGGGCAATCCGTCCGCCGCCGCCAGCGCGGTGGGTCCCGACGGCAAAAAGAAGAGCGATGTCGTGAGCGAAGCGGCGGACGCCGTGGAAGCGGCCCAGGCGGCCAAAGCCAAGGCCAAGCCGGTCCGCACCGGCCCCAAGGTGGGCCGCAACGACCCGTGCCCCTGCGGCAGCGGCAAAAAATACAAGCAGTGCTGCGGCAAATGATCCGGGTCAGCGGATGGGGCTTGGCGTCTGGCCTCTGCGGCGACCTTTTGTCAACCTCGGCTTGAACCTGCATCCGGTTCATGTCGGCGATGGTTACGTCCACCATCTCGCCGGAATTCGGGTTCCCAGCGCCAACGGCGCGCTTCATACCAGCCTGAGACACCGTCCCAGGTTTTCGGCGTGCGCGACGGCAAGGACTGAAAGTCCGGCCCCATCCCCCCCGCAGGGCGTTTGGCTGGCAGCGAAATAAAGCCGACGGACAGAGGGGAAAAGAAATTGCTAGACAACCGCCCGGGAAAATGTTGAAATACGCTGGTGAAGAAGTCTGAGCATCACCACCCCGAATCCC
>Ga0316217_10000610_pt1 | contig 49670 bp, 33 predicted proteins | sample 1anoAmetaG_FD_203633 | JGI IMG/M metagenome (GOLD analysis project Ga0316217, IMG submission 203633) | Freshwater microbial communities from Trout Bog Lake, Wisconsin, USA - 1anoA | ecosystem: Environmental > Aquatic > Freshwater > Lake > Hypolimnion/Profundal zone | place: USA: Wisconsin...
TCGGTCCGACTCCCAGCCAGCCGTTCCAGCTCTTGCCGATCTTCCGGACCACAATTGATTGTGGGCGCATGTCTTGCCATGCGCCGAACTATACAATATATCGTCTATCATTGCAAGTAAGCACTAGTTACCACCCCGTATTCCCAATCTGAATGCGCATTTGAAAAGGTAGCACCGTTCGGTACAGGGGAAGTGCCTCTCCAAGCTCATCCTGTTCGGGCAGACCTCACTGCGACACGTGCTTTCCGGGTCTGTTTCGCATTCTTATGCGGAACAAAACCACCAGGGTAAGGGCAACCTGATTTTGTTTCCTGCTTCTGCAGACCGCATCGGAGAAACGGACGGACCGATACGAACACGGGATAGGTTGGTCGGGCTGCTTAGGTTTCATTACCGTGAAGCTGCTTGAGTTTTTTGACCAAACGACCCCACGACTTCACGCCGAAGAAGATGACTTTTCAGGCAAAAGCTACTATATCTCCGTGGAAAGACGAGGCTTTTGTGGGATAACCGCTCTGGAAGGTGGTGGAGCCGAGGGGGTTCGAACCCCTGACCTCCTGAATGCCATTCAGGCGCTCTACCAACTGAGCTACGACCCCAACCAGAGTGGCGCTCAATCTAGGAGTTGAATCGAAAAAGTCAAAACCAATTTTCGAAAAAAACTTTGAAGTTCGCCGCCCGCCCTCTAGCCTTTGCCCCGTGAACGACGATCTGCCGAGGGTGACGGTGCTGATCGCCGCCCGTCCCGACCAAGCCGAGGTCAAGGCGGCGGCGGCGGCGCGCGCGCTGGATTATCCGGTCGACCGGCTGGAAATTCTGATGGCCCGCGGCAAGCAACCCTCCGCCCAGCGCAACGCCGGCCTCAGGGCAGCGCGCGGCGAACTGGTGTATTTCCTGGATGACGATTCCATTCCGGCGCCGGACTGCCTGCGCCGAGCGGCGGCCCTTTTCGCGGACCCGCAGGTCAAAATGGCGGGCGGTCCGAACCTCTGTCCGCCCGATGCGCCCGCGATGGAGCGCGTCTTCGCCCTCGTGCTGGCCAGTTGGCTGGCCTTTGGGCCCAGCCGGGCGCGATACGCTCCGGTCGGCCGCATTCGGCTCTCGAGTGAGAAGGAGCTGATCCTCTGCAATCTCATCGCCCGCCGCGACGCCTTGCTGGAACTGGGAGGATTCAACGAATCGCTCTATCCCAACGAAGAAAACGCCCTGATGGATGCGCTCCAAAAGCGGGGCGGCAAGTTGCTTTACGACCCGCAAATCGTCGTGGAACGCCGTCCCCGGCCCCACCTTCGAGCCTTCGCCAAGATGTTGCGGACCTATGGTCGCGGCCGCGCGGAGCAGTTTCGTGAAAGCCCCACCCCGGGCTCGGCCCTGAATTTTGTCCCGCCGCTTTTTTGCCTCTACCTGGCGGCCCTGCCCTTCCTGGTCGCGCTGGCCCCGGGTGGCGGGCGATGGCTCCTTCCGTTAGGGCTTTACTGCCTCGCGGTCCTGGCGCAAGCGGCGGCGCTGGCGCCTACGGGCGGACTTCTCCGCAGCGCCGCCGCCATGCCCCTGATCGGACTCACCCACGTCCTCTACGGCTACGGATTCTGGCGGGGCCTGTTCACAACGCTCAGGCCCGCCGGACAGGGCGCGCCGGCCTCGGTGACGATCCAGCGCATCCAACCGAGAGGCGCATGAAAAGCCCGACCTGGAGCCAAGCCATCCAGGAAGCCGCCGATCCCGAGCGGGCAGCGCGCTTCCTGGAGTTGCTCGCGGCCACGAGCGGAGGAGAAATCCTGGCGAGCGCCTCCGCGGAACAGGCGCGCGCGCTGACCGCGCTGTGGAGCGGTTCGCAGGCCCTCAGCCATCTGCTCGCCGCCCGGCCGGAATGGCTCGCCTTGCTCGAGCTCGATGCCTTGAAACATCCGCGCCGCAAACAAGGGCTGGAGCACGAGGTGGGCGGTTTGGTCAAGGCCCCCTTCGAGACTCGGGACTATCCGTCGGCCTTGCAGCGGGTGCGCGCCTTCAAACAACGGGAGATGCTCCGCCTGGCGACGCGCGATTTGGCGGGCTTCGGTACGATGGCGGAGATCACGCGGGAAATATCCGACGTTGCCGACGTGTGCCTGGAGAGCGTTTGGCAGGCCTGCTGGCGGCAGCTCAGCGAGCGTTACGGGCAGCCCTACCACCAGGGCGCGGCGGGGAAATGGCAAGCCACCCGCGGCTGCGTTCTGGGCATGGGCAAGCTGGGGGGCCAGGAACTGAACTACAGTTCGGACGTGGATATCCTCTTCGTGTACAGCGAGGAAGGGGGCGTGTTCAAAGAGGCCCCCGGAAAGGCCAAACCGCCGCGGCCGGTGCTGACCAACCACCAATTCTTCAACCGCTTGGCCGAGGCCTTCATCGCCGAGGTCGCGCGACTCACCGCGGACGGGACGCTCTATCGGATCGACCTGCGGCTGCGGCCCGAGGGCGATTCCGGCCCGCTCACTCGGTCCCTGGATGGCTACGAGAATTACTACGCCCAATGGGGACAGACCTGGGAGCGGATGATGCTGATCAAAGCGCGCGTAGTGGCCGGCGACCCAGTGCTGGCGGCCGAGTTCCTCGAGATGGTTCAGCCCTTCCGCTATCCGCGGTCGGTCAACGAGGGGGTCCTGCACGAGGTAGCGGCGATGAAGGACCGCATTGAAAACGAGGTCGTCAAGACCGGTGAGCTGGATCGGAACGTCAAGCTCGGCCGGGGCGGCATTCGGGAAGTCGAGTTTATCGCCCAATCCCAGCAGTTGTTGCATGCGGGCCACCAACCGTTTCTCCAAGGGGCGCAGACCTTGCCCTGTCTGGCCAAACTCGCGCAGTATGAATACCTGCCCCCCGACGAGGCGACCTTGCTCCTGGAGGCCTACACCTTCCTGCGCAACCTCGAACACCGGCTGCAGATGGAGGACAACCTGCAGACCCACACCCTCCCCTCAAGCCGCCCGGCGCTCGAGCGCCTGGCCCGGCTCATGGGCTACGATACCCTCAAGAATTTCGAAGCCGCGCGCGCGCGCCACACCGGCAACGTCCGCCGCATTTTTGACAAGCTGCTTAAGCCCGATGCCGTCGACGCCGCCGCCTGGCCGTTTCCGCGCCAGTTCCAGGGCGCCGAATCCCCATGGAAGCAACTGCTCGCCGAACACGGGTTCAGGGACAGCGACAAGGCCTTCCGCGTGCTCCGAGAATTCGTGGAGGGACCCGGCTATGTGCATGTTTCTCCGCGAACGACGGAATTGGCCTTTCAGTTGCTGCCGCGGCTGCTCGCGTTATGCGGCGTCGCGCGAAGTGAAGGTCCCGGCGCCGGGAAACCTGAAATCGGCGGCGAAGCCGCGATCCGGCGACTTTCGGATCCCGACCGGGTAGTCACGCGATTGGACAGCTTCATCAGCGGCTATGGCGCCCGCTCCACCCTGTTTGAGTTGTGGACCAGTAATCCCACGATCTTTGAACTGTTGCTGCTGCTCTTTGATCGTTCGGAGTTTCTCGCGGAGTTGGCGATCCGCGCGCCGGACCTGGTGGATGAGCTGGTCATCAGCGGCCGGCTCAACCAGCGCAAGACGGCGGCGGAGACGCTGCGCGATTTGCGCCACGGCTTGAAGGACCCGGATCAGCGCCTTTGGCTCCGGCGCTATCACCAGGCCGAGTTGATGCGCATCGGACTGCGTGACATCCTCGGGTTGGCGGATTTCGAGCAATACCTCGCGGAGTTGTCGGCCCTGGCGGACGCCTGCCTCCAATACGCGCTCGAAGTGATCTTGCGCCGCCATCGCTTGAAGACGCCCCCGTTTGTCATCATCGGCCTCGGCAAGCTGGGGGGCGCGGAGATTGATTACGGGTCCGATCTCGACATTCTCTTTGTCGCCGGACCGGCCGCCAAGGACTTGAGGAAGCTGGCCCAACTCGCCCTTGAATTGCTCGATCTGATCTCCGCGCGGACGGAGCAAGGAATGCTCTTTCTCACGGACGCCCGACTCCGGCCGGACGGCGAAAAAGGACTCTTGGTCAACACTTTAAAGGCCTTCGAAGCGTATTACCGCCAACGGGGGCAGCTCTGGGAAATCCAAGCCCTCAGCCGCGCCCGGCCCATCGCGGGGGACCTGAAGTTGGGCGCCCAATTCCAGCGGTTGGCCGCCACGCTGACGGATTTCCGCCACCCCAGTCTGCCGCTGGAGGCTTTTAGCCCGGATTGGAAGCGGAAGATCCTCCGGATGCGGCTGCGGATCGAGAAGGAGCGAACTCCGCCCGGCAAAGACGACCTGGCGATCAAGACCGGCCGCGGCGGTTTGGTGGATGCGGAGTTTATCGCGCAGGCGCTTTGCCTGGAGAACGGCTGGCAGGAGCCCAACACCCTGCGGGCCCTGGAACGGGCGCGAGCCGCCGGCGCGCTGCCCGAGGCGGAAAAACTCATCGCCAATTATCGCCGCCTTCGCCGGGTCGAAGGCATCTTGCGTCGCTGGAGTTACGAGGGAGAAACCGTCCTGCCGGATGACCCGGCACCCTATTACCGGGTAGCGGTGCGCTGCGGCTTTGGCGCCGCCCAGACCTTCCGCTCGGCCTTGGCCGAATGCCGCCAAGCCCTCCGCGAGGTCTTCGCGCTCGTCTTTGGCGAAGATTCACATTAAGGCTTGCTTTTATTTGGAAAATCGCGCAGTATTATGAAAGTCCGGTAGATAGCTTGCGATCTCAGAGTATGGTAAGTCTTCAGGTGAACCCTGGTTCATTGATGATTTGAAACCCGACAGGCGGGAACAATCTGGAGAGAAACAAGGGTTAGTCTAGGACATCGAGACACAGTAAAATGAGCGAAAAATTGTTTGTGGGGAACCTCTCCTTCAACACGACCGAGAACGACCTTCAAGACGCCTTTGCCGCCCACGGCACGGTAATTGAGGCCAACCTGATGATGGACCGGGCGACCGGTCGTCCTCGCGGGTTTGCGTTCGTGACGATGAGTTCGGCCGAGGAGGCCCAAAAGGCGATTGCCGCGATGAACGGCAAAGAAATTGATGGCCGTGCTCTGACGGTCAATGTCGCCCGTCCCCGTGAGGAGCGTCCTGCCGGCGGCGGCGGCGGCCCTCGTCGCGGCTTCGGTGGTCCCCGCGGTGGTAGCGGTGGTGGTGGCGGCGGCGGCGGCGGCAGCCGTGGCGGTGGCCGTCCTGGCGGTCGCGATCGGTACTAATCCGGTCCTTCGTTATAAGTTTTCAGTTTAGTCGCGCGCGAGGCCTGGAATTCCAGGCCTCGTTCGCGTACGGCAGGGTCTGGCAGGGCGTTTTAATCCGCCGCCGCGCGCCGAGCCCAACGCAACTTGGCGGGACTGGAGCGCGGATTGTCGTGGCGTTCCTCGGCCGTCGGACGCCCCACTTCGCGCGCGATGGCGGAATAGGATCCGGCCGCCCAACCCGCCTCAAAGGACCGCTTGACCCTTCGATCCTCGCCCGAATGGAACGTAAGGATGGCTACGCGTCCGCCGGCGTTGAGGCAAGCGGGCAGACAACGCAACAAGGCGTCCAAGGCGGAGAATTCGCCGTTTACCGCGATCCGCACGGCTTGAAAAACCCGACGCGTCGTCAACTCCAATTCCTCTCTCCCAAGCCTCGGCAAGGCGGCGCGGATGGCCGCCGCCAAATCGGCGGTGGTGGCAAACCGCCGCCCCGCCAAGGCGTTCGCCAGAAGCTGGGACTGGGGTTCGTCCGCGTTTTCGTCGAGCGCCACGGCCAGCCGATCCAGCCGCGTCTTTTCCAGCCATACCGAAGCGGGCTGTCCCCGCTGCGGATTCATGCGCATGTCCAGCGGACCTTCGAACTTGACCGTGAAGCCGCGCTCCGGGTCGTCCAACTGCATCGAGGACACCCCGAGGTCGGCCAGGATAAAATCGACGCCCGCGAGATTCGCGGCGGCCAACACCTGCGGCAAGCCGGCGAAGTTGGTTCGCTGGGCGGTGAACGTCTCCGGCCCAAAACCGAGCGCCCGCAAGCGGGCCTCCGTCTTTGGCAATTCAACGGGATCGACCTCCAGCCCGAGCAAGCGTCCGCCCGGTTGAAGGAGCGGCAATAATTCCCGCGCGTGGCCCCCGTAGCCGAGCGTACAGTCCACGCCCGACTCCCCAGGTCTGGGAGCGAGGATTTCCAGGATCTCCGCCACCATGATGGGCCGGTGCATGCCTGCGGGCGTCTTGCCCGAGGCGATCACCTTCGCGACGGTTTCCGCGTGCAGGGCCGGGTCGCGCTCCTTGTATTTCTCCTGAAAGCGGCGCGGATACTTCCCCGCGTAACGCGGACGACGGCGATGCGGGGTGGCGCCGGGATCAGGGGCGGGCGTGGCGGGGGTGTTGGCGCTCACAGTTCGTTGTATTTCTTGTTGGACCCGCGGGCCTTGGCCACGGGGTAACGATGATCATTCGCGGCCAGTTTGCCCCGCATCACCGCCGCGAGGTCCAGGCCCAAATTGTCGGCCAACTCGAAGAGCAGGAGCGCTACGTCGGCAATCTCGTCGGCGATCTGGTCCCGGCGCGCCAGGGCGCGCTGGTCGGATTGCTCGGGAGTCTGCCAGACGAAATGCTGCAGGAGCTCCCCCGCCTCGGCGGTGATCGCCACCGACAGCTCTTTGGGCCCGTGGAATTGGCGCCAATCCCGCGCGTCTCGAAACGCGCGGATCTCCGCCGTTAGTTCTCGAATGGAATCGGACATACGCCGACCATCCTGGTCAAAAACCTGGCCGGTTACGAGCCTGATCCTCGCTCCGCGTTTCTGTCCAGCCCCGGGAACGAAGTCACGAACTCCAGGTCGGCTTCCCGCGCCGCTACCTCGAACGGACAATCCGGGGTTGGGGCGCCCGCCCGAATCCACGCGGCGAACTCCTCGGCGCCCCCGTCAAAGAGCGCTCTCAGACGCGCCTCCGCCTCTCCCAACGCGCGGGTGGCGGCCGTCTCCCGCGGAATCCTGGCGGTTTGTTTCCGCCGACTGTGGAACCAGCCGGCGGGGGCCGCCGCGAGTCCGCGCCGAGGCTGGAGAGCGCCCCACAAAAGCCTGGCCAGCGCCGCCCGTAGCGGCCACGCCCCCGCTCCCATCGGCCCGTGGATCTGCCAACCCGCCTCGGCCGCGTCCAGCACGGCCAGTTCCAACCCCGCCTCCGTTTCCTTCCATGCCAGGTAGCGCGGCGGACCCGCCCAGGTCCCGGCGCGATTAAATCGAGGACGCAACGCGAGGAGCAGTTCAGCCTCCCGAGCCAGCGCTGCCGCTTCATCCGCGCATTCCTCAAAATCGATGCGGACGACGGCGTTCAGCAGCCGCAACTGCCGCCCCCGCAGCCGATCCGGGTTGGCCACCCGATAGCTGGCCAGCCGCTTTCGCAGGTTCTTCGCCTTGCCCACATAGACCACCCTCTCCGCCGCGTCCCGCATGAGGTAAACGCCGGGATGGGTCGGAGCCCGCCGAAAAAACTCCGCCCCCAGACGCTCGACCAACGGGCGCGGATCGGGAAATAGCAGTATCTGCGGCATGCCTCCCAAAATAAGCCCATTCCCGTCTGCCGTCGATGTGGCGCTAGCGAAGCGTTTGGACTGCGGTGGCAAGCGCAGCGCGACACCGCTTTGGCTATCAACGGTTGGACGGAGTCTTCATCCTGGCGGAAGTCCAAGGGGCCTTTAGCCAAAACGACGCCGCCACTCCGCTCTGGCGGCGCAGTCCATAGGGCCCAGCCGATTCGACCGCGACATGGCACTGTCGAACCGTCTTCCTTGAAGCTCGGCTGAATTGACCATGGCCCAGGTTGAATGCTCGCGGCCCAACCTCGCTCGACAGATGGCCGGCGCCGCATTACTGTGCAACCGCGACCGCTGCGGCTGAGAACAAGGCCCGGCGGCGACATCTAGAATTGACGACCGAGACCTATACTCTGCCAGCGACCCCAACGGCCGCGCGACCGGTGACCGAGTTGTCAGTGGCGGGAATGACCTGCTCGCATTGCGCTCTGCATGTATCCGAGGCCATCCGCGGCATCCCTGGAGTTCACAGCGCGGTGGTGGATCTGGAGCAGAACCAGGCTGTCGTTCGCTGGACCGCCGGGACCCAACCCGCCGTTCAAGCGATTATTAAGGCCGTGGAAAAAGCCGGGTTTCAAGCCCGCGTCCGCGAACCCAAAACTCGCGACGCGGCCCAGGCCAAACTCAGCGGCTGGCAGATAAACCTCTGGATCGGGGTGCTCGGCGCGCTGCCGCTCATGATCGGCGAGTGGGTCTTCGGTTGGGCCATGGAGAGCTGGTTCCAATGGTCCTCGTTTCTCCTGGCGGGCGTGGTGCAGATCTTTGCCGGAGCCCCTTTTTATCGCGGCGCCTGGGGCCAGCTCAAGGCCAGGAACTTCAATATGGATACGCTGGTGGCCCTCGGCTCGACCACCGCCTTTGCCTACAGCGCCTGCGTCCTGTTGAGCGGCGCCCGTCAGCACCTCTTTTTCATGGAAGCAGCCTCCATTATCACCATCATCAGCGTGGGACATTGGATGGAATCGCGAGTCGGGGTCAGGGCTTCGAGCGCGTTGCGCCAACTGCTCCAATTGGCGCCCGCGTTGGCCCGACGCCTCGGAGCGGACGGCGTTGAAGCCGAAGCGCCCGTAGCGGAATTGCGGACGGGCGACCGCGTGGCGCTTCGGCCCGGCGACCGCGCGCCCACCGACGGCGAGGTGGTCGAAGGCGGCTCGGCGGTGGACGAGTCGATGCTCACGGGGGAATCGGCCCCGGTGGACAAAGCGGCGGGGAGCCTGCTCTACGCCGGCACCGTAAACCTCAACGGCCGGCTGGTGATGCGCGTGACCGGGACCGGCGAGGAAACGGCGCTCGCCCACATCATCGCCGCCGTCCAGCACGCCCAGGGCAGCCGGGCGAACATCCAACGCCTGGGCGACCGAGTAAGCAGCGTGTTCGTGCCGGTAGTGGTGGCGGTGGCGGTAGCGGCAGGTTTATGTTGGGGCCTGGCGCCGGAAACCGCGCGCCAAGTTCACGGCTGGCTTGCCCATTACCTCTGGATTGCCAACCCGCCGGAATCGGCTCTCGCGGCGGCGCTCATCATTGGGGCGTCGGTGCTGATCATCGCGTGCCCGTGCGCCATGGGCCTGGCCACTCCGGCGGCCATCATGGCGGGCTCGAACGCCGCCGCCCAGCGCGGCATCCTCGTTCGGGACGGCGTTGCGCTCGAAAAGGCCGGCCAGGTCACTGCGGTACTCTTCGACAAGACGGGCACGCTCACGACCGGCAGGCCCGAGGTAGCCGCCACCCTGGACCTGGCGAGGCCCGAACCTCGCGACCAGGAACCGGCGCCGCGCCTCCCGGACTTGGCGGCCGCGCTGGCCCGGCATTCGACGCACCCGATCAGCCTGGCCGTCGCACGGCTGGCCGATGGCAAGACGGACCTCGCGGATTGGGAAGAGGTCCGAGGCGCGGGCGCGCAGGCGCGGCTTCGACTTCCCGGATCAGGGGCCGAACTCCCCGCTTCCAAGGGCAACGATTCCCGCCCGCTGGCCCGTTTAGGCGCCATCCGATGGTTGGAGGAAGCTGGCGTGGAGCTGACTCCCGGGCGAGCCTTTATCGCCGAGTGGTCGAGCCAGGGCGCCACCATCGTCGGCGTGTCAGTCGAGCGCGTCCTCGTTGGGTTGGTCGCCATCAAAGACACGCTCAAGCCCGGCGCCCGCGAGGTCATCAACCGGCTGAGCGCGCAGGGGCTCAAACTTTGGCTCATTACGGGGGACAACACGCTGACGGCCGCCAGCATTGGAAAACAAGCGGGCATTCCCGCCGATCATGTCGTCGCCGAAGCGCGGCCGGAGCAAAAAGCGGCGTTCATCAAGCAACTCCAGGATCAAGGCGAACACGTCGCCTTCGTCGGGGACGGCATCAACGACGCCCCCGCGCTGGAGCAAGCCGATCTCGGCATCGCCGTGAGCCGCGCCAGTGATGTGGCGCGAGAAGCCGCGGACCTGATCCTACTGCGGTCGGAAATTGAGGCGGTGCCCGAGGCCCTGGGCCTGGCCCGCGCGACCCTGCTCACCATCAAACAGAACCTGTTTTGGGCCTTTTTCTATAATTCCCTCGGCATCCCGCTGGCCGCCCTCGGGTTCATGAGCCCCGTCCTCTGCGCGGCGGCCATGGGCCTCTCCGACCTGGTCGTCATCGGCAACGCCCTCCGGCTCCGCCGCTGGCGACTCTAGCAAACAGCGCGCGTTTACGCGACCTCCTCGCCCAGACGGGCGATGCCAATTCCGCGCCGAACCTGATGCTATTAGAAAGAATATTGGCTGCGACAAGCGGAGCAGTCGCCCACTGCTCCGGGTCCGAAGGTATTGGAACTTCGGACACAGCGACCGTTTCCACCAAGCGACTGGTTCGTGGCTGACAGTCTTACGGGGCGGCGGGCGGGACCAGCACCACGAAATCGCCGCGGCGGTTTTGCCGCCAGGCGGCCTCGTCGTGACCTAGGGCTACCGGCTTGTCTTTGCCATTGGTGACGGTGTCGATGCGGCCGGAATCGATGCCCTGGTCAAGCAAGGCGGCCCGCAGGGCCAAGGCCCGGCGCTCACCGAGCGAGCGATTGTATTCCTCGGTCCCGCGCTCGTCGCAGTTGCCGTAGATACGAATCTTGTTCGCCGCATTGGCCTTGAGGTAGTCCGCCACGGGGCCAATCTTGGGCTTCTCGCTCGTCCGGATGGCGGAACTGTCAAAGGCGAAATAGACCGACTGATCCTTGAGCGCATCCGCGTTTTCGACCATGCCCTCGAAGCCGGCGCGCGAGGCCAGCGGGATCGGCTCGTTACTGGGAGCCGGTTGGCCCGTGGTGGTGGTGTCCGCCGGAGTCGTGGGATTGTTGGGCTGGGTCGCGTCGTGCCCGCCAAAATTCGCCACCGGCCGAATGCGGCTGGGGCCTTCGTCGGGAAGGGCGGGCCGGGTGGGCGGCACGACGTCCTGCGGTGGCTGCATCCGGGTCGGCGTGGGGGTGGGCGTCGGCGTCGGCGTGGGCGTCAACTCGGGCGTGGGGGTGGGCGTGGGCGTCGGCGTCGGATGACCTGCCAATGAGGACCGCGAGCCCGGGATCTCGGTAACCTTGACGGGGGTCTTCTTGCACCCCGCGACCGCGACGGCGAGGACGAGGGCGAGCACTAAAAACTTGGCAAATTTAATCGGCTTCATTTTCTATCTTTCTTACAGGGCTACCTGGCCCAACTCGGTTGTGATTGGGAGCTAATTCCCGAAATTCGGGATACATCCTTGACTTGTTTTGTTTTTACGTCAAGCAGAGAGAGTACGTAGTTTCCCTTACCGCCGGCGCGGCGAGCGAAGATCAGCGTGCGGGAATTAGGGGCCCAGGAGGGATCCTCGCCTTCCGCCAGCTTGACCGGTGGTTGCTCAAATTTGCCCCCCGGGGCGGCCATGACACAGACGCTGAAATAGGCCCCGGATTGCGAGGTAAAGGCGATGTAATTGCCGTCCGGCGACCAATCGGGCTCGCTGGGGCTGGGAAATCCGCCCGTGTTGATCCGCTGCGAAGAACCGCCCGTAGCCGGGATGATCGAGAGCGAGCGATGCTCGCTCTCCTTGGAGGCGTAGCATACCCAGAGGCCGTTCGGCGACCAGCACGGAGAGGATTCGTCCTGCGGAGATCGGGTCAGGCGCAGCGGCGCGCTGCCGTCGGAGCCGCCCACGTAAAGGTCTGTCCAACCGTCTTTGCTGAGGATCATCGCCACCCGCCGCCCATCGGGCGAGACCGCGGGACTGATGTTGCAACCGCCGTAGCTGGCGAAAACGCGCCGCGCGCCCGTAGCGACGTTATTGAAGTAGATGTCGGGATGATTCAGACGATAGGAGGTGTAGTATAAGGCGAGATGTCCCGGAACCCAGCACGGGGCGGCCACGATCGTGTGGTCGCTGGTCAATTGCTGGACGCTGTAGCCATCAAAGTCCGAGACGAAGATCTCGCTCGCGGAGCCTTTCTCGCCTTTGAAGGCGATCTGGGTTTGGGCGATCCCCACGCGGCCAATGGAGCGCAGGAAATCATCCGCGAAGGCGTGAGCCTGCTTCCGCATCGAAGCTCCGGAATAGACCTGGTTGATCTTGACGTTCTTATTGACGGCATCCGTGACGCGGCCTTGCAAGCTGCCATTGTTGCTCCCGGAAAGAAGGTACTGGGCCGCCTCGGCGTTGGTGAAGGCAAAGCCCTGAACATAGAGGTCAAACTGCAGGGTCTGAGCGGCCTCGCCGGTGAAACCGGTCATGGAGACCAACGTCGGTTTTTCATCGCCGAGGCGCGCTTCGGTTTCGATGCCAATCTTGATCTGCGGGGCCTGAGAAAAGCCCGGCAAGCCACCGCCGGCCAGGCAAGCGGCCAGCGTCATCCGGGTTAGCCAAGTAGTTTTATTCATCCAATGGAATGCTTTGGTTTGACGTTAAACTCGATAGTAATCGTGCGCTGGCTCTCCTTGGCTCTTTCGGGGAGCGGGACGGCCTGCCGCACATTCTGGAGCGTAGCCACGACCGATTCATCTACCTCGTGATTTCCGGACGATCGGCTCAGCTTGGCCTCCAGCACGGTTCCATCCCGCCCGATGGTTACGGAGGCCATAGCGCTGACCTCCATCTCCGTCACCCCCCGGGGCACGCGCGGACGCCAATCGCGCTCGTAAACTCGCTGGACGCCCGACAGGAAATTGCCATAAGGCACCCCGCCATCACCCGGCCCTTCCAAAGTGACGGCGGTGTGGGACGACGGCAGGCCGTGGGTCAGTTGCTGGGCATCGGCCAGCAGGCCGAGCGCCTTGGCCCGCCGCGCCTCGGCGGCATTTCTGATCTGGCGCTCCGTCTCACGGTCCGCCGCTTCCTGCTCCTCCTGCTCGCGCTGCTCGCGCTGCTGCTGTCGCAACCGCTCCGCCACCTTTCGCTGCCGCTTTTCTTCTTCCGCAGGGTTCGCGCGAGTGACGATTTCAGAAAGGTCGATCTTGGGTTTCTTGGCAGCGGGCCGCGGCGGCGGCTCCAACGAATCCGCCACGGGTTTGGCGCGGGCCGGTCTGACCGCTTCCGTCACGGGTTCCGGCTCCGGCTTCGGCACCTTATAATGGACTACCTTGGGTTCGACCACCTTGGGCTCAATCGGAGTTTCCAGGACTTTCGGGGTCGGGGGAACGACCTTGGGCGGAGCGGGGACGGGCGGCGGAGTCGGCTGGACGGGCGCGGGAACGGGAGCGGCGGCGGGAGCGGCCGCCGGAGCCGGGGGCTTGATCTCGGGCGTCACCGGAGATGGGGGAGCGTTGCGCGTACCTCCGCCGCTCCGGTCATCATCCGTGGTAAGGACGGGGACGAAATCGATCGGCGGGGTTTCCAGACTTTTCTGCTTCGAGGACTGAAAAGCCGAGGAGACGAGCAGGACCACGAGCAACAGCGAGAGGTGCAATCCCGTCGACGCGACGAAGGATTTTTTCTGCGAGCGGCTCATCGTCGTTTCGGGGGCTCGGTCTTGAGGTCCATCCGGGTGATACCATGCTTGCGCAAACAGTCGATCACCCGGTAGGTATCCCGATTGCGGCCATTTTCGTCGGCGCGGATCGCCACCACCAGGTTGGAATTCGAATGAAAGTCATTGACCAGCGTCTGTTCGAGCTGGTCGATCCCGATCGGCTTGCGGTTGAGACGCAGCTCGCCCGCAGCGTTGATCTCGACGGTCCGGATGTCATGGTGATCCACGCGAGGACTGGGGCCGCCGCCCACGGGCAGCTTCATTGGGAGGCTCTGCTCCAGCAGCGGCGTCGTGATCACGAAGATGATGAGCAGCACGAACGCCAGATCCAGCAGCGGCGTGATGTTGATCTCGCTTAACGTAACCAGGGCGCTCCGTTGTGAAAACCGGCGCATAGGATCCGACTATTTATCCTCCTCAAGATACTCCGTCTCGATTTTCGAGGCGAGTTCCTGGGCAAAATTGTCCAACTCGACCGTGAGGACGCGCAGGTTATGAACCAGCCAGTTGTAGCCGAACATGGAAGGAATGGCGACCAACAGGCCGGCTACCGTGGTGATGAGCGCGGCGGCGACGCCGGGCGCCATCGCCGTCAGGCTGGCGCTTTGCTGTTGGGCGACGTGGCCGAAGGTGCTCATGACGCCCCAGACCGTACCCAGCAATCCGAGAAACGGCGCGCCGCTAACGGCAATCGCCAGGAGGATTAATCCCGATTCCAGCCGGAGGGATTCCTGGGCCACGCAGTTTTCGATGGCGCGCTTGACGTGCTCCATGCTCTTCAGCGACACATACCGTTTTCGCCCGGTACCGTCGGCGTTCTTCAAACGCGCGTCCATCTCCAGGCTCCCGGCATGATAGACCACGAACATGGGGCAGCCCTCGGCCCGCACGCGGCGGTCATAGACATCGAGGACATTCTTCTGGGCGCGAAACTCGCCGGTGAAGAGCTGGTTGAGGCGCTTGGCTCGGCGCATCTGCAGCGCCTTATCGATCATCACCGACCAGGCGATAATCGAAAAGATCAGCAGACACCCAATGATGGCCTTGGCCTCCGGCGTCGCTTGGCGCCAGACAAACATCAACTCCATCTCGGACCCGCCCGGACTCCCGGCCGCTAATAAAAATGGTACGTTCATTCCGACACGATCTCACCGTCACTCCGAAGCCTTGGTCGTGAGGAATAGAAGCGCCCAAGCGGAATTTAATCAAAATTTAACCAACTATGTTCCGACAAAAAAACAGAACTGCTATTGATCTACCAAGGAACCCGGAAAATGCAATAAACATTTTTTTCGGTTTTTTCAGTTGCTTGGTTGCGGTCTGAAGGGCTTTCCCGCCCACAGGGCGCCGCGGCAGTCCCACCGGCTGAGCCGGCGCTGGCGCCGGGCGCGTCGATCGCCGCTCTAAATCGCCCGCCTCCCAGTCCGTTCCTTGACGCGAGCGGGCGCCGGGTTACACTTGCTGTGGTTCGACGATCCGGTTAGAGGGCTGCAGTCGTAATGGTTGCTCCGTCGGGCCGAGATTTGTGATCCCCAGGTTCTCAATCAGTTCATGGCGCGCGGGTCCGGCCTGTTGGCTGACCGGAGCTCTGCTGGCCTTGGTCGTCTTGGCGGCGGAAAACCGTCCGACCACCGCGAGCTTGCCTCCCGCGCCGACCCCGGCCCGGGTAAACTCCCGTGAATTGCCCGCCGCTTTCTCGAAGCCCACGCCTGCCTCGCTCGCCGACCTTAAGGCGATGGAGCAGCACGTCAAAGGGATCGTCGCGCGCGTGTCCCCTGCCGTGGTCGCGGTGGAAGTTGGATCTGGCAGCGGCAGCGGCGTTATCATCACGGGCGATGGGCTCGTGTTGACGGCCGGCCACGTCTGCATCGGGCCTAATCGGCGGGCGCGATTCACCTTTCCCGACGGCAAGACCGCCGAGGGCTGGACGCTGGGCGTGGACCACGAAAACGACACGGGGCTGATGCGGATTACCAACAAGCTCTCCTGGCCTCACGTACCGATTGGCGATCTCACCCAGTCCGACGTCGGGGACTGGGTGCTCGCGCTGGGCCACCCCGGAGGCTTTGATGTGAAACGCTCGCTGGTCGCGCGCCTGGGGCGCATCATCTGGCTCACCGACGAGGCTCTACAGACCGATTGCACGATCAGCCCCGGCGATTCAGGCGGACCGGTAATTGACATGTATGGCCGCGTCATCGGCATCCACAGCGCCATCAGCGGATCCATGGCGGAAAATTTCCACGTCCCAATTAACCAATTTGTCCAAGACTGGCAGGAACTGGCGGGCGGCAGCACCCGGGAGGCCCCCGCCCCGCCTCTGCGGGCCTATGCCGGGGCCATGGGGGAAACCACCGCCGATGGTTGTCGTCTGATCACGGTGGAACATAACAGCCCCGCGGCGAAGGCCGGCCTAAGGGTCGGCGATGTGGTTCTCAAAGTCGACGGCCGGGAAATCAAGGCGGCATCCGCCTTCCATCGCTGGGTCGCGGAGGCCGAACCGGATGAAACTTTGGACCTCCAGATCAAACGCGGCGGCCAATTGCTTTCGCTCTCAGTTAAACTCAAGGCGCCTCCCCTTCGCCGCTGAACCAACCATGCGCTTACCCATTCAAGAGCGACTTCGCATACTCTCTTATTGGGGCCGCGGGTTGGCCGCTTCCGCGTTGGTAATTGGGTTCTTGTCGCCGGCCCGTTGCGCGCAGCAAGAGACGCCGGTGCTCGCGCTGTCTCGCAATTATTTCACCAGCGGCGAGGAGACCTTGCGCGCCTTCGCTTCGGTGTCGCGCGCGACGCGCGATTCGATTGTCAAATTGAACGTGAACGGGGAAACCGTCGCCCTCGGAACGGTCGTCGGCAGCAACGGGTTGGTATTGACCAAGGCCAGCGAACTCAAGCCCGGCAAGCTCACGTGCTGGCTGGCCACCGAGAAAGAGGTGGGCGCGGAACTGCTAGCTCTGGACGACGAAGAGGACTTGGCTTTGGTGCGCGTGCAAGCCCGGGAACTCAAACCGATCCAGTGGGCTGCCGGGGAGGTGTTCATCGGAGAATGGGCCATTACTCCGGGCATTGCCGAGACTCCGCACGCCGTCGGCATTATCTCCGCCCTGCCGCGCCGCATTCGCCCGCAGCGCGCCTTCGTCGGCATTCAATTTGATTTCAGCACCTCAACGCCTCGCATCGAGGAAGTAATGTCCGGTCTCGGCGCCGAGCAAGCCGGGGTCAAGCCCGGTGACATTATCCTGGCGGTTAACGACACCGTGACCACCAATCGCGATCAGATCGTAGAAATCCTCCGCGAGTTTCACGCCGGCCAAACCGTCAAGTTGAACCTCAAGCGCGACGAGGAACGCATCGAAGCTGTGGTACGCCTGATGATTCCAGGCTCCGAGGAATTGCGCAGCCGGCTCTATCCCTTCCAGCGTTCAAGCACTATGCAAGGCGATGTGAGCCAGCGCGCGGAAGGGTTTGAGCAGGCCATCGAGCACGACACGGTCCTGGCGCCCTGGCTCTGCGGCGGCCCTTTGGTTAACCTCGACGGCAAAGCCGTCGGCCTCAACATCGCCCGCGCGGGGCGCGTCACCACGTACGCCCTGCCCCCGCGCCTGGTGCTGCGCGCCCTGGACCGTCTCGAATCCGCCCCGCCCAAGACCCCCGTGAGCAAGCCCGGCGGGTCCGGGTCGTGACCTTCACGCCCGTTGGATGCGGTGGAACTGAAAACGCGCGGGCCGATGGCCCGTCAGATCCAATTCGACCCGATAGAAACCGCCGTCCTTGAGCAATTCGACGCCTGAGAGCGAAGGGCAGAGCCGCACGCGAAAGGGACGCCAGTGTCGAGCCTCGTGGAGGGCGCCGGTCATCCGCCGCACGGAATGTCCGAGGAAACCGATGACGGGCATGCCCGCCAGCAGGCGGGCTTCGCGAAGGACCAGGTCAGTGTGCAGATGGCCGATGATCGTCTGCTCCACCTGCGCGAGCTTCTGCCGCACGGCCTCCTCTCGCCAGAGAAAAGGCAACGCCGTCGGGTCGTGGCAGAAGAGGAGCACGCGTTGACCGCGCTCCAGCGCCGCGAACGCCGCGCGGATTTCCGCCAGATGACGCTCCCGCAACCGCTCCCACTCCGGTTTTTCCTCGGGCAGCATATCCGCCTCGAACAGCGGTAGTCCGAGCAATGAGGAAACCACGCCCAGGAGCGTGTAGCGCCCCAAGTCGAGCCGCCAGAAAGGGGCCAAACCGAGGTCGTTGGTGGCGCGCCGCCAACTTGCCAGACGCATCCCGCCGCGATGGCCGGCGAAGCTCAGCTTGCCCAGTTCGTGGTCTCCGAGGGTAACCATGAGCCTCGGACCAAACCGCGCGCGAAGTTTACCCAGGCATTCGCTCACACTCTCGTAGGCGGCGTCATCGCTCAGGCCCACAAAGCGCGAATCGCACGAGTAATCGCCGTTGGCTGCCACGTAGTCCAAAGGGCCCGCCTCGTTGATGAAGCGGTCGAGGAGGTGGCCTTGCTGGAGCGGATCCCGCAGCCAAATAAAGCGCCGGTGCAGCCGAATGAAATGACGCTGGACCGGGTTGCTCAGGTCGCGGTACTCGTAGTCCCCCCCGCGAGCCTGCTCCGCCGGACCGGCGTAGTGGATGTCGCTGAGGATGCCCAGCGTACAGGTGTCAGCCACAAGCGCAACCGGGAGAAAGCCCTTGCTTTGCAGTAACCCCAGCGAAGGCTACTTCTTAGGTTTGTACTGGCGGACGAAGTCGATGCACTGTTTGACTTCCGGGAGGGAGTTGTCCCAGTGGTACTCGTATTCGATGGAGAGGTTGCCCTTGAAACCCTGGGCCTTAAGTTCGTCGAGGATGCCCGCAATGTCGGCCGCCCCGGCGCCGTAGGGAACATCGTGCGCGTCGGGAGCTTTCTCCGTCAGATCCTTGAGGTGGCTGCTGACAATCCGACCCTTGAGGATGCGCAGGCAGTCGACGGGATCGAGACCCGAGCGCAACCAATGGCCCGTGTCGGCGCAGGAACCGATGCGCGCATCGCGATCCTTGACCACGGACAACACGTAATGCGGATCCCACATCCGATAATTGGCATCGTTCTCGCGCTTGGGGTGATCGTGAAAGCCCACCATGATGTCGTACTCCTTGACCAGTTTCTCGATCGTGTCGATGGCATCCACCGATTCCGTGGTGATGGCGCGCAGGCCCATGGCTTTGGCAAACTTGAATATTTTTCGCGCCTCCGCCTCATCCTGGGGCACGCCCACCACGCCATAATTGACGGCGGTGACTTTATGCTGGGCGAGCTTGGCTTTGACCTTTTCGATGGTGGCCGGCGAAGCCTCATGGCCCCAGGAGACATTGGACTCGTCCTTGCTCAGTTTCTGGCCGGGAAAAAATTCGATCACCTTGCCGCCCGCCTCCGCCGTCTTTTCGATGGCTTCAAAAACGGTGAACCGATTGAACGTGTAGGCCTGGCAGCCGATAAAGAACTCACCTGTCTTGCAGGATTTCGGAATTTTCACTTCCGCCTGAACGGAGGTCGCCGACAGGAAGACCGCCAACAGGCCAAGGCCGATAGGGAGGATTTTCATATCATCAAGAGCGTCAGAGTTTTTGGTTTCTGTATTTGTCTCGCTCTTCTACGCGTCCGAGGAGCGGATTGCAAGCCAGAAACGGACACTGGAAAGGATCGCGGCGCGGCGTCGCTCAGGGGAACTTGACGTTCGGATCGAGCGGGGCGGACGCGCGAACTTGCATCCACGGCACATCGTGAGGCCCGACGGGATTGGCGGGCTTGACCGCGGCCAGGGTATTGGGGTCTCTCCATTTGTGGGTCTCGCTGTGACCATCGGCGAACGAGAAGCCGCAGGCGCCATTGTGGTAGATGCCTGGATCATTGCCCCAGGCCACCGTATCGAACGCCACGAGAAAGTAACCGTCATCCAGCGTCGTGGGATTCTCGTCGAGAAAGACGAAGGCCTGGGCCGGAGAAGGCCGAAGGATCTCGGCACTCTTGCGAAACGTAAAGTACTTGCCGGCAATCTGGGCGGTGTACCCGCTGTTACCGTTCATATTGCCATTCATGGAGATACTGCGAACCCGCGGCCCAAGGATCGTACCGCCTAAACGGGCGAAGCTCCTGTCGGAAGGACACCGGTAAATACCCAACGATTGGTTGTAGGGCCAAAGAAAGCCGGAGGGGAGTTTGAGCAGATTAACGTTGGTACCGTCCTGCGGATTGACGATGAATTGTCCTCCGATCCAGCCCGAGTACGTCGCCCCATCGCCGTTGGGAACCAGCTTATCGTTGTTGTCTTGGGAGTACATCGTCCAGCAAAGCTGGAGTTGCTTCAGGTTGCTAAGGCAGCCAATACCCTGAGCTTTGGCCTTGGATTTGCTCAGGGCCGGCAGGAGCATGGCCGCGAGGATGGCGATAATCGCAATGACCACCAGCAGTTCGATCAAGGTAAAGCCGCGCGGTCTCATGGCTTTAACCGACACAGCCTCCCGCTGGCCTTCCCCAGACCACCGGGGGGCCGGTTTCCGTCTTCGCCTCATAAGCAGAGGATAAGCAATCGCGCTAGAGCAACCGGATCAAGGCGCTTGGGTGGGCGTGCGGAAAACCACGTAACGAAGCCGTTGCATATCGACGGTGGTGTTGGGCGGACCAGCGGACGACGCATCCAAGCCCTGATCCTTGTTCAACGTACGCCAGTGCCAAAGCTCCGAATGGCCGTCGGCGAAGGCAAAGACGCATGCGTTGCCGTGCCGAACCGTGGGCGAGTTCTGCCAGGCGTTAGGTTCATTAGCATAATTAACCGCAAAATAACCGTCGTCGATGGTTTCAATACTCTCATCCAGGAAAACCATGGCCTGCGAGGGGGCCGGACTAAGGATCTCGGTTATCTTTTGGTATTGGGGATAGCTGTTGCCCAAAACCCACTCCGTGCTGCTGACGCCGTACTTGGTAGCCTGGGCATCGTTGGCGCCGCCCATGCGTCCCTCCATCGAATAATTGCGCACGATCGGCGCCCGGGGCGCCAATTCTTTGGGCCCCATGTTCGCCGTGGGGCATTTATAGACCCCGATATTCGGATTGTAACGATATAAGAGACCATTCTTGATGGCCAAAACGTTGGTGGCCCCGGGGTAGGAAAAAACGCTGCCGTCGGTGCCGTCAATCCAGGCTCGTTTGTCGGCCAGCCAATTGGGAACGAGCGTCTCGGTATAGTCCCCGGAATACATAGTCCAGGCGTAGCTCAACTGCTTGAGGTTGCTCAGGCACTGGGCGGCCTGGCCTTTGAGCTTGGCGCGGGACAATGCCGGCAGAAGCATCGCCGCCAAAATGGCGATGATCGCGATAACCACCAGCAGTTCGATCAGGGTGAAACCCGTTTTGCTGCCGTCCCTGCGTCCCAGGCGGCCTTGCGTTAAACGAAATCGGTTCATAGTCTTCCCGTCAATTCAGTTCACGATCACATTAATGACCGTTGCCAACCACCGCTCGCTCAAAAAACGACGGCTCGTCTCGCCGTCTTCCCTCTCGCAGGCATTGGTTCATAGCCTAATATTATACCATCTCGGCGCCCGTGTCCTTAACAATTCCGCCAAAGTTTAGCACAAAAGCGCCAACCAATCTTCCTCCCGGCCCTCCGCGCCAACCAACGCTCGCCCTGGGCGCGGCCGGTTTCGAAAGCGTACTCTTGGGAAAGCGGCGGTCTCCAAACCTGGAATAGTGTTCAGGACTATTGACCTGGCCGAACCTGACGACTCCTTTCGCCTTGCTGTGGAAGGCCCCGCTCCTATACTGCGCCCTTGTTGATGCTCCAGCCCGAGAGCGGCGGGAGCAACGTGTTTATGGCTACAAGCGACTCCCAAGGCGCCACCGCGCGACCAACCGCCTCGACTACCGAGCTTTTGGGGGCGCCGGTAGCTGCGCCGCAGCATGAATGCGTCCCCGTTTTTGGGCTTGCCCGCGCATCCGCTCTACAATCCGATCCCTATATAACCATGAAATACCTGAGAGTAGTGTTAACGACCTTCGTCAGCGCGCTGGCGCTGCGCGTCAGCGGCGACGGAGCGGCGATGAGGCTTTGGTATGACAAACCCGCCACGAATTGGGAAACACAAGCGCTGCCGATCGGCAACGGCCGACTGGGGGGTATGATCTTCGGCGGGACCCAACGCGAGCAGATCCAGTTTAATGAATCCAGTCTCTGGGTTGGCGATGAAACCGACACCGGGGCTTACCAGGCCTTCGGCGACCTTTTCATCGAATTGGGGGACCAGGCCAAAGCCCCCGCGACGGCCTACCGGCGGGAATTGGATATCGACCGCGCCGTCCACACCATCGCCTATACCCAGGGCGGCGTACACTACCGGCGGGAGTATTTCGTCAGCCACCCCGCCAACGTGATGGTGTTGCGCTTGACCGCCGACAAGCCGGGCGCCTACACCGGCTCCCTCCTACTGACCGACATGCACCAGGCCAAAATTGTCGCGGAGAACAACCGGCTCACTTCGACGGGCTCGCTGGCCGGCTATAAATACGAGGACAAGGGCGCAAACTATAGCGTCGCCTTGGATTATGAGGCCCAAGCGCTCGCGCTCAACGACGGCGGAACGCTCCAAGCTGCCGCGGGTCGACTCAAGTTCGAAGGCGTTGACACCCTGACGATCTTCGTCAACGCGGGCACCGACTTCGTGAATGAGCGCAGCCGGGGTTGGCGCGGGGAGCCTCCGCGCGCGCGCCTTACGGCGCAACTAGAGGCGGCCGCCAAGACCCCCTACCCTTCCCTGCTCGCGGCGCATATCTCGGACTACCAGAAACTCTTCGGTCGCGTGTCGCTCAGGCTCGGAGCAAACGCCGACTCTGTGGAACTTGGCCAACGAACTCCGCCCCCGGCTGAGGGACTGACGGCGGGGGCAATGCCACCCGTCAACGAACGGCCCACCGACGATCAACTGCTGAGTTACACCCAGGGCGCGCGCGCGCTCGAGCTCGAAGCGCTGGTCTTCCAATACGGCCGCTACATGATGATTTCCTCCTCGCGCGACGCCTTGCCGGCCAACTTGCAGGGCTTGTGGAATAACTCCATCAAGCCGCCCTGGCGCTCGGACTACCACACCGACGTCAACGTGCAGATGAACTATTGGATGGCCGACCAGGCCAATCTCAGCGAATGCTTCCTGCCTTACGCAACGTGGTTAAACTCGATCCGCGAAGTGCGAAAGGCGGCAACCAAAGACGCCTTCCATACCCGCGGCTGGACGATGCGCGCGGAGAATGGCATCTTCGGCGGCTCAACGTGGGAGTGGGTTGAATCCGGCAGCGCCTGGTGCATGCAGAACCTCTGGGATCATTACGCGTTCACCGGTGATAAGGATTACCTGCGCAACCTCGCCTACCCCATGATGAAGGAGGTTTGCGAATTCTGGATCGACCGGCTCAAGGCCCTGCCGGAGGGCAGTCTGGTCGCCCCCAACGGTTACTCGCCCGAACACGGCCCGCGCGAAGACGGCGTTTCGCACGACCAGCAACTCATCTGGGATGTATTTAATAACACTGTCGAGGCTGCCGCGGCGCTCGGCATCGACGGTGATTTTCGCGAAACGCTCGCCGCGAAACGCGATAAACTCCTCGCTCCGAAGATTGGCAAGTGGGGCCAATTGCAGGAGTGGATGGTGGATCGCGACGACCCCAAGGACACCCATCGCCATCTGTCTCATCTGGTGGCGGTGCATCCGGGGCGTCAGATCACGCCGCGAACGACGCCGGCGCTGGCGGAAGCCGCGCGAATTTCCCTCAACGCGCGCGGCGACGTCAGCACGGGCTGGAGTACCGCATGGAAAATCAACCTCTGGGCGCGCTTGCGCGACGGCGATCGCGCCTACAAACTCATCGGTAATCTGCTGCGCATCGTCGGCGACACCCGTATGAACTACAACGACGGCGGCGGCCTGTACGCGAACCTTTTTGACACCCACCCGCCGTTTCAGATCGACGGAAACTTTGGCTACACCGCCGGCGTTTGCGAAATGCTCCTCCAGAGTCACGCCGGCCAAATCGACCTGCTGCCGGCCTTGCCTAAAGCGTGGGCGACGGGCAAGGTCACCGGCCTGCGCGCCCGCGGCGGCTTCGAAGTGGATATCGCCTGGCAGGACGGCAAACTGACGACCGCCACCGTGCGGAGCCTGACCGGCCATCACTGCAACATAGGCTATGACGACAAGACCCTCAGTTTGTCGTTGAGGCCGGGCGCCAAGATCATGCTCAATCGCAGCCGGTTTCTTGAGTAAATTTGGCGTGGCTCAGCTTCCCGGCTTCGCTCCTCGGATACTTGGCCAGTGGGAGCGCCTGGTACTCGACGGCGCCAGAAAACGGATCGCGTCAAGAGACAAAGAACCACAGCAACAGCGCAGAAGTAGGAAAAAGTCCGGTAGCAGACGCCAAGGAGGTGGGGTGGGGAACCCGCAGAAGAAACGTTCTGCCACCGGACAATTCATGTATGACAGAATGGGCGCCGGATTGCAACAGAAAAATCACCCAATTTTTACCTAAGTGGAGGGCCGATATCTCCAGGAAATTCCCGCGCCAACGGACGGCCAGAACCTATCGAGGGTCCGCTATCTCTATCGGTAGCGCTGGCTACGCGGCGCCCGTTATTGGAGCACCAACCGAAAGAAATTCATCGGCGGGGCCGATGCGGGCTGCACCACCTGGATCTGCACGGTGGCGATCGCGCCGGCGTAATAGAAGGTATGTTCCAGCCCGGTGCCTTCCGTGGGCAAGGTGAAGGATAGCGTGGTCCAACTCTTAAGATCAGCCGACCCAACCAAGGCATAGGAGCGCGCGGTCATGCTCACGAACTGAAGAATGGGGGAGCCTCCATTGGAATCGACCAATTGCACCTGGAAAGCGTTGCCCGGGTTAAAGAGCGCGTTGCCAAGGAAGAATTCTTCGCGCAACGTCCGACCGTCTCCGGTGAAGTCCGTGTTGGGGTTCAGGTCGCTCAGGTTCAGGTTCAGCCCTAATGCCGCGAGGAATGCCAACTCCCAGGCATCGGGGAGCCCATCGCCATTGGCGTCCTCGCCCAAAGTCAAATCCAGCCGCGTTTGGCTGCCCGGCACACCCAGGTTGATGAAGTTGCCCGTCATTTGGATCGGCAGGTTGGTGGCCTGGCCGAAAACGACATAAATCTTAAACGGCGCCGCCACCTTGAGCGCGGTGGGTTGGTAGAGGTCAGGCGTCAATCCCGCGTCCATCGGGATCGGAAGGGCGTAATTGATCCCATTGCCCAAGCCGGGGCGGATGCTGGTCTGGAGTTGAACTCCACTCGATGTCTGGAGAATGACCTGGTTGTCCGACGAAGTCAGCGGCGTGCCGTACTGGTCCCGCGCACAGCCATAGATGACGTGCTGCGGAGCAGGCGGGTAGGCCAAACCCGGCATCGCCACCAGGCTTCCACCGAGAACCAATGACCAAAGGAGGTTCGTTTTCATAGGCGCATCAGGGAAAGGGATCAATTGCCGGAATAAGAATACGTGATAAAGTAAAGCTTCACGTCCGAAACGCTGTTAATGAATCGGTCCAGACCCAACTTTGGATCGTTGAACAGCGTCTTTCCGGGAATGATCAGCTTCCACTTGGTGTTCCACGCGGACCGGCCAATGAGGCGGCAATTAACGTACTGCGAACGGGACAGGGCGTTGCCGGAATAGACGTTGTTCGCGGTAAAGAAGCTGACGCTGGAGACCGGCCGGAACGATTGGTGCTTGCGAACCGAGTACAAGGGCTCGGTGAGCGAGTCGGCCGAAGTCCAGAAGTCCGGACTCGATAGTTGGCTGGCGCCGATGTTGAACGGCAGAGGGATGGCCAGGTCATCCACGGTCCAGGTCCGAATCGTGCTCGCATCACCCAGCGGAGGCGTGCGCATCGAGTCCTGCCCTACAGGAATGAGGTAGATGTAAGGGGTCGCAGCCAAGGCATTGGGATCGGTCGAGTTCGTGGCGCCGCCGGTGGAGCTATCCATGCCGATGTAACCGTCGAAGTCCACCCCCACCGAGAATATCTTCGTGGCAAAGGAACTCGAGCTGAACGTGTGATCCGCCGACCCCAGCGGCTGGCCAAAGAAATTCAAACCATCGCCAATGACGGTGCCGAACGTCAGGATAATGCCAGGCTGCGGCAGTCCGCTCCCGTCGTCGAGTTGCATGCAATAGCGACGCGCATCGCTATCCTGGAGCAAGTCATCCACGCGGTTGGCTTGGAGCACCGCCTGCCAGGCGGGCTTTCCATCGGAAGTGGGAAGGATGCGGAAGTTCTCGGCGCGCATCGAGAAAGTAGTGCCGTAACCGTCCGGGTTGTTAAAGCCCAACCGGCCCTTAAGCACGCCAAAGTCCGCCATCATTTCAGCCAAGCAACTCGATAGACCCGGGTCCCCGGTATCGGCGCTGGCATACTGCGGGGCGCCGCCGGTGAAAACACCGATGGCCCGCGAACTGACGATGCGGTTGAGGTAGGACCTGCCGGCGCTGGTGTTGAGCAGACCCGTCTCGTAATCATAAGCTTGGGCCGCCAGGTAGGCGTACTGAGCCGCCAAGTCGAAGAGCGTATTGTAGCGCTGCAGCTTCTCGTCGCGGAAGATGCGGAAGGCGGCATCGCGCACGCGATAGCCCTGGATCATGGCGGAGGCCTTTTGGCGGAAAGTCTGCCGCTCGGCCAGGATGCGGTTGCCCTGGGCCAAGGTCTGGTCGTATTTCCGTTTGGCATCGTCCAAATCGCGCAACCGCTGGTTGATGGTCACCAACCGGGTCTGGAGGGCGGTGAACTGAGTGCCCAGGGTAGCCACCGACGAGCGGAGTTGCTGATCCCAGTCCATACCGGCCATGTTGGCGTTTTCAACGAGTTGGGAGATGGTAAACGCCGCTTGGGCCAGTTGCACCACGCTGACTTTTGCGATGGCCACAGCGTCGATCGTTCCGGTCGCGACCCCGGCCGTCGCATCGGCCGCCGCGCGCGCGATGGAGGTCATGTCGCCGCCCGCGGCCATACCCGCGATCAACGAGGTGGGCGGCGCGTCTTTAGCAACGTCTTTCGCCGCATTGACCGCGTCCTGGGCGGATTTAAGGCCCGCATCCACGATGGCGCCGGCCGCCTGCAAAGCGGCCAGGGTCGACTGCGCGTCAACCAAGGCGCTCTTGATGCCGGCCTCCGTGTTATGGACGGAGACTTGAGATTCAAACACCGCGACCGCCTTGTCGAGGGTCTGCTTGGCGGTAGCCGCATCGCTCAAGGCCTGGTCCAAGGCGTACCAGGAGCGAATGTAGGCGGAGATGGCTTGCTGGACGCTGCCCGGGTTCACCCGGGTCGATTTCCAATTGGAGGGTTTGCCGAAGAAACCCAACGGCCCCAGCGTGAAGCTGATGGTCGGACTGTTATTGATAAAGTTGGGGTCCGTATAGAGCGTGCTCTGCCAATCCGCCGGCAAGCCACTGGCATCCATAACGAAAGTCTGGTTGGTGGTCACTCCGGGCAAGTCGCCGCCAAAGGTGGACTCGACGTTCTCGACATAGGCATAATGGAACAGGTCGGGGCCGGCGTAGTCTTGGACGTACGTCTGACCGGGACCGGTATCATCGGGATACGGTGTGCCGTAGAGATCGACCAGGGAATTCGTGTAGGCCCGCTCCTGACTATCGACCGTGGCCTTAAAGGCGGCGGCTGAATCCTGGCCGGAGCGCATGGCTTGAGTGACGTTCCGCGCGTCATCGAAGGCGGTCGCCGCGTTGCCCAACGCGCTCACTGCCCGCGCATAGATTTGCTCAAAGTGCGTAGTGGCGTTGGCGCCAGTCACCTGGTAAGGATTAATGTCAAAGGGCACCGCGTTCGGCGAAACACCCAGGGGCGTCAGGCCCACCTCAGCGTTCTGCAGGTCGGTCTGGATTTGGTCGGCCAGGGTCGGCAGTTCCGCTAGTTCCGGCACCGTCGTCCGATCGATCTTCTGGATGCCCTCATGCGTCGGATCCGGATCGACGGGCGGGAGGATGGCGTTGCCCACCACCCAGTTCAAGTAAGCCCCCTGACCAGTGCGCGTCGCCCAATTATCCATCCCCCAGTACCGCGTCACGTAGGCATTGGTTCCGCCGGAGCTATAGCTACGGGAAGTGTTGACCTGCTTCTCGGCAAAGTAACCCCAACCGTTGTCGGTGCCCGGTTGATAATTCTGACGCCAAGTAAGGTCGAAGACCAAACGTCCCGCGCGCGTCAGGGCCGCGGCAGCGGCGGCAAACTTCCGCTCGTCCATGTAATCGACCGACACCGGCTGCCCCGCGACCAATACGGATTCGGGACGCGGCACCCAGTCGAAACTAGGATTCATCAGCAGCGAATAGTAGCCGGTAACAGCCGTGAGATAATGCCCGTAGGCGTCGCCATGACCCTGGGGATACTCAATGGCCGCGTCTGTGGCATCGATGACCCCGTCGTTATTGTCGTCCTGGATGTTGTAGTTCACCAGATAGACAACCTCGCCGGAATTAATGCCGAGCGTGTAATTCCAATAAAGCCGATTGTAAACCGGCGCCGTGGTGACGCCGGGCTCCAGCGAATCATCCCGCCCGCGCAACAGATCCAGGTCCTGTTCGAGGAGCGACGATACCTCGCCCTGGAAGGAAAAGAGCGCCGTGGCAATGTTGCCCAGCGTGTAGTCCTTCGTGCCGATGCCGACCGTCGGGTTATTCGCGTTCGCCCAAGCCTCGTTGCCCACGATCATATAGAGGTCGTTGAGGTAGCCCGCGGCCATTAGCAAAGCGTCGTTGGCCGGCCCGTAATTGATCCCCGGCGTGGCGCCGATGCTCAAGGCTTCTCCGCGATGCAATACTGTCTCGTAAATCGGAATTAAGCCGTAGTTGTTGATCGTGTCCGAGTTCAACGCTACGTCCCCTTCCCACCGCGCCCCCGCCTGCTGGATAATCGAAACGTCGGTGTTCACCCGGTTGTCGAACAAATCGGTCTCCCGTTGATTGAAGGGGTTGATGCCGCGCAGCACGCGTTTGATCCAACCCTCCGCCAGTTGCGGACTGGTCCATACCGACCAGTTGGTGATGGCCGGGTCCGCCAGCGGGTCGGTCGAGCGATAACGCATCGTAACCCAGTTGTCGCTCAGGGCCTGAACGCCGGCGCCGCCGCCAAGCGTATAGCGGGGCAGACCATTGCCCTTGACGAGCAACTGCCACGTCGGGTCGCTGGCGAAATCGTTGCCTGGCGAGTGAGGATAGTCCCCGTTGACCGGCGCCGCGATGCGCCACTCATACTGGTAATTGGCGGTCTGCCCCGCCAGGTCGCAGGTATGCTGGAATCCAATCATCTCACTGAGAGGATTGGGATCCTCAACCACCTCCAACACTCCGGGAAAGAGCGGCGGCGCCACGCGGGCGATATAAACACTGACGGGGTCGCCATCCTGCGTAAACGCGCGTCCGTTGCCCACGATGTAGGAAATGTATCCCGACCCCGGGCCGCAGGCGCTCATCGCATAAGAATCCACCGCCGTGTCCGCGCTGGACACTTCCACCATGTCGTTGTAGTGCCGAACGACGGTCCAGTTCGTATTGGCGATGTACTGCCCCGGCACGTTCGGATTCTCGTAAAAGGTGAGGACGGAGGTGGCGAGACTGGCGAGCAGGCTGCTCCAGGCGCTATAGTTGGGATCGGTGAGCACGCAAAGCCCCTGGGCCGTCGCTAAATCCGAACCGCTAAGCACGTTCAGATCGAGGTAACTGTCGCCCGTCGGCGGGGCGTGGTACAGCCCCTTGAAGACCAGCGAGCCTTTGCTCCCCCGGTTCGGGTCGAAGTAAAGCCGGTTGACCAGGTGCGGCGGCAGGTTCGGGAAGTAGATCCGCGCCTGGTAGGCATCGGTCCGAATGCTCGCCGGCAATTTGGTCATGCCGGCCGCCTTTAGATCGGCCACCTTTTCAACGGTCGGGTCAATCAGGGCCACGGAGCGGGTCGCCGCCGCGAGGTTGGTGGCCATGGATTGCTGGTAGAGCACCACCGCGCTGCTTTGCCCCCGCAACGCTGCCAGGTTGTTCTTGGGGTCGGTCAGCGTCTGTCCGGAGTACAGCGTCGGGAGCGGCGTCGGCGGGGAAATGCCGGGAATGGTGGCCGGCCAGACCGGCCGATAAACGATATCGAGGCTGGCGGTCAGTTTGTTGGTAGGATCACCGGCGTAGCTATGAGTCGCGGGATTCCACGGACGAAGATAGGGCACGATCGTTTCCACCGGCGGTGGATTGGCAATGCCAGGCCAGGCAAACCCAAGTTGCGTCTTGTAATAAAACCGCATGGTGAAGCTGTTGGTCGGACCCGGCGCCAGGGCCAGATGCGGGGGCCGATTCGTGAACGAATTCACCGAGCCGGAATACATATTGGTGCTCGTGATCGTCAACGGACCCTGGAAGGAGGCGATGCCATTGGATACGACGGCCAACGAAAGCGTATTGGTCGCCAGGCTGCCGTCGCCCAGGTCCTGAAAAATGATCGTGAAGAGGTTGGACCCCGTCGCGGCCGGAGTGCCGCTGATGGCCCACAGGCCGTTGGTCTGCGCCAGCGCCAGACCGTTCGGCAACGCAGGCGTGATGCTCGCGGTCAGCGCGGCTTGGCGTCGCGACGCATGGACATAATACGCATAGGAGGTGTTGAGGAGGGCGGTGGCCGCCGACAGGGGGCCGAATGCGCCCGTCGCCGGACTGTACTGGCCGGCCTGCAATTGCGGAAGCCCGCTATGCAGGCCGCGATAAACGTGGAAGTTATGTTTGCGATCCTCGTAGGTAAACCGGTTGTAGATTCCGAAGGGTCCATTGGCCCAGGCCGCGCCATTCCCCCATCCTCCGGGCAAATCGCCGGAGGTGGCCGTCGGTTCGATATTATAATTGACCAAACTTGCCCCGCTCCCCTCGACAGGCGGCTCCATCACGGGCAAGGGCATCGGCGCTTGCAGCACGCCCGCCCCAGCCTCGGCTACATAATCAAAAAGAATGTCGGCCTCCGGCTTTTCGCGTCGGACCATGAAGGCCCGCATCGCTGGACGCCCGTCGGACTCGGTGTAATCAACCAGGACGAACGGCGCCGACGAGTAGCCCGCGGTGTTGGTGATGTTCAGATCGTCGCGCAACGCCCAGGCCTGGCCGGCGATCATGATGGCATGCTCCTCATTGGGATTGTAGCCGGGCAGAGTGGGGTCGTTCTGGGTGTAGATCCGACCCAGCGCCTGCAGGTCGGTCAAGCGACCGCCCGTCCCATCGTTACGGGCTAAAATGATCTCCTCCGGGCTCTGGGGCCATTGAAGCGTATAGCGTCCAATCACCGCCGGCCAATAATTCCGAATAAACCCTCTTGAGCCATCGGCGTTGTTCGCGCGGAACCACCAAACCTCGAGGTAGCTCTTTCCGGGGATGGCATTGACGGGAATGATGGATCCCGAGTTGGCGTTATCGAAACCGGCGACAAACGGATCCTGATAGGCCCCCGCATTGAAGGAAGTGCCGTTGGTTTGCAGAATATAGCCAGCCCAATAATTGGTACCGTCAAACGGCTCGTCCGATGGCGGCAGAATCCGGTCGCCCACATTAACCACTGCGCTTACCACGCGCGGAGCGCTGTAGGCTATCGTGGTGAAATCCAACGTTTGGTTGGTAGGGTTCCAGGCGCTGAGGTTGGTCGCGACCGTGTTGGCCCACAGGTTGTTGTTCTTCAGCCCCGCATCGAGCCAGGAAAAGACGCGCTCGAACCAGACCTCATTGCCAGAAGTGAACCGGAGCAAACCACGGTGCGCCGGGTATGAGGGCGCCAACCAGGTGTAATAGGCTAACCCGTCGGTCAACTTGCCGCGAGGCTTGTCCAAGGGATCCTGGTATTGGATGGCGGGGGCGTTCTGGGTCGGCAGCGGCACCGCCGTCAGCTTCGCCTCGGCCTCGGTGGGCACCAGCGGCCGCACATAATGACTGTACTTGGAGGCGTCGGTCGGCCAGATCAAAGTATAGCGGTCAAAAAGGAAAGGCCAGCGCAAGCCCGCGATGCCCTGGATGAGCCAATAGGCCTGGAAATCATTCAGGTCGGAGGTCTCATGAGCCGCCCAGTAAACCGCCCGGTCGCTCGCGCCGGTGAATTGCTGGTAGAAATAAGTGGAGCTGGTCGCCTGGTCCAGCGGCCAGGGATAAAGCGCCGAATCATCCCGGCCATCCGGGTAGGCGGTCACTTGCTCGCCCAGGTTGATGGTCAGGTCGGCGGGGATGGGTTGCTTGAACACATCCACGATCTCATACCCGAGATAGCTTCGCGTCACCCCGTCCGGGTTCAACTCTCCCAGCAATTCCACGAACACCCGGCCCTCGCAGTTGTAAGCCAGGATTTGCCCGCGCGTTTGATCAAACCAAAGCGTACGAAATTCCTGGAGCATATTGGTCGGGTTGGTGGGCGGCACGTAACCCGGGTCCACGTAAGGGGCGGCGACCGTCCGAGGGAACACGTCGCTATAGATGACGTTGACCGAGCTGACCCGGGCCCCGGGAACATCCACCGGCTTGCCGGAGTTCTGAAAGGAACCCTCCGTCCAGTACATCTTTTGCGGCGTCTTAAACGGCGCACCGGATACCAGGTAATGCACGGTATAAAGCCGATACAAGTACCCGGCGTTCGTAATATAACTGGCATAATTGGTGTTGTAGCCCGCCGGCAGGCTTTGCACCGTGCCGTCCGGATTGGCCTTTTCCCAGGTGATCGCAATCGTGCCCGGCTGCGTGGCATAGACGGCTTGCGCATTGGGACTCCAGTAGTACGGCGCATTGGTGTAGCCGTTGGTCGTGTACGGCATGGGAAACCAATAATTCTGCGGCGTCCCCATCGGCAGCGAAATGCCATTCTCATCCGTGGGCGGCACCGTGATCGCCTGGCCGAAGTAGAAGGACACCTGCTGGCCTAAATACGGGGCGCCCACCTGCGCCGCGCGGAGGATTAACGACACCCGTCCATTGGGCGTGTTATCCATCGTGCTGTGGGGCCACTTCAAGTTCACCACATTCGCGGCAAAGGTAAGGTCGGTGTTGAAGTTCGTGCTCCCTCTCACCGGAATTCCGCTGAAGCCCACGAACCCCACGAATTGATTGGTGGTTTTCGGCAGGAGCGACGGACCGTTGGCAAACTGGTACCGTCCATCCGAGCCCGCCGCCGCATTGGTGATGGAGGAAAGCGGCACGCCTCGATAAGACTGCCAATTGACGCCGGTTTGAAAGTTAGTGCCCACCAGCATTCCGGGTTGCGAGAGCTGGAGCGGCGGCGTTTGGGCGCCCAACGGGCGAGAGAGACAAAACAACGCCAGGGCGGCGCCGACCGAAATCCGGAATCCGACTCGCCGCGCCCTGCCGCAATGTTGGCGGGCGGTCAACCACCGCCCCGCGCGAAGGGCGCGACCGAATGCCGGGGGCCACTCCGAACTCCGAACACCTCCGCCGGATGCTGAGCTTTCCAATGCTACATTCATAACAAATCCTCGCCGCGTGGGAATACGTTACACCGGATCGGCCTGGGCGGTGTCAACCGCCGACCGACCCCCCGCTCTAGCGGCTGATTCCACCGGAATTGCCGCCAGCCTTGACCAACTTCTCCAGCGCTTGCAGCCGCTCCTCGAGCGTCGCAATACGCTGCTGCTGGGCCTCGATCTGGCTCTGTTGTTCCTTGACCGCGTTAACCAACACGGCGTCCAACTGCTGCATGTTGATCTGCTTGTATCCGGTCTCCGGGTCCGCGCTGACCCAATCCGGAAACACTTGCTCCACTTCCTGCGCCAAAAAGCCGGTTTGAACCTTAGCCAACTCCTTTTGCTGCTCCGCGCGCTTCGCATCCCAAAGCTTTTGGTTGTCCTCCGGCGTCCCCGAAAGCGATTTCCAGTGCTTCTCAATGTCCTTGGTCAGGTGTTTCATCCCAGTCTCGCTCCAATGGAAGTTCACCCCGCGCAATTGCTGGATGGCCTTGACGGCATCTGGAATGGTATCGATTCTCTCCTTGAGGCGCTTGTCGCTGGACATCCATACCGCCGTATTGACGCCGGACCAGCCAATCTGGTAGTACGCGCTTCCCCACAAATCCCAATAAGCATTGGATGCATACACGTTGACAGCCTGAATGTCCCCGTTGACATCGAGGGTACGGGCAGGGCCGGCCGTATTAATGCCCACCCGTCCGTTGCTGAGAATGCTCATGCGCCGGTTGAAGCCGGTGTAAAAATCCAAGCTGTACTGGTCAGTTGCGCTCGACCTCCGGGAAGCAATGCCTTCACCGCTGCCATTGCCAAACGTGAGGCCGGGGCTAAGGCTGCCGATGTTCAGGTCTCCCTGGTCAACGACCAAACTCCCGTGGATGGTCTCGCTTCCATTGATGCTCGCATTTCCATTGATCGTGGCGTTATTGTACACCACCACGTTATTATTAAAATCCCATGTGAGCGCAATCGCCGTGGGCTGGACGGTTCCCAATGCGCCGCCGTTGAAACCGTAGAGCACGGGGCCGGAAGGAGCTTGTCCCGCGAAGCTTCTGCCTGAGCCATACCAGCCCAGTCCCGTGTTGCTATCCGTATGCAGGAACAAATCGTGATCGTTCATGTACACCACGTTCTGATGCATCACCATACCCGAAAAGGTCGGATTGCCCGTGAAATTCGGTCCGCCATTGATGTTGGCGCCGGTGCCCACCGAGAACCCATTGTTAAAACTCGGAGCGCCGGTAAAAATCGGATTGCTGCTGAACACCGGAGATCCAGTGAAGATCGGCGAACCGCCCACATTGCCCGACAACGACAGCCCATTGTTGAAAGTCGGCGAACCGTAAAACGAGGCATTCGTCATGTTGAACACGGGACTGCCGCTGGCCCCGGAGATCAGCGTTTGACCGGCGCTGTTGACCAGGATATTCGCGTTGGCGGCGAGAAATGAATAAGGCGACGCCAGCAACCTCAACCGCGGCTGAATCTCCGAATCGGGCGACGAAACGCCCTTGACGGTTATCCCGACAAATCGATCTGAGGCCGTCGGCCCCACAAAGTAGCCGGTCAAGTTGTTCGTCCACGGCTCCCCTGAAGACAGGGCCGCCCCTTGGCCCAAGAGCACGCTGAAATACCCGCGATCCACCACGACCGTCTGCACTTCGCCCCACAAGGCGCCGCTCGCGGACGAGGAAGCATAGACCCGGAAGTTGATGTCGTAGTTCTTGGGCTGGCTCAGTCCCAGCGCTACGCCGTTGGCATCGGTCACAAAGCCCTGGTAGCTGATCTGCCCCGGGGGATTGTAGGTCTGTCCGCGCGCGGCGAACGGGCTGGCGCCCACCGCCAACAGGAGCGTGATACCCAGGCGGTACAAGGTCGAGTGAGTTGTGGTTTTCATGTTCTAGCTTGGTCTGGTATGTGAGTGTCTAAGTTCTGGCTTACTTAAATCGGGTGGCGACGAGGAGTTCGACTCAAGGGCCGGTCAATCGGGCAGTACTGCTGATGCGGTTTAGCGAAAACGTGCCGGCCACGTTAAAATTCCGTTGGGCTCCCCCAAAGCCCTGAACCGCGATGGACTCCTGGTAGTAGCCCCAGGTCGTACCGCCCCCGGTCAGGCTGTTGAAGTCGTTCCCCGGCGCGGTGAAACTCAGGGTAATCTGGCGCTGGAGGCCATAGGATTCCATGCCTTGGGCCAACTCCATCGAGAAGGTGCCGTCCAGGTTATCGTGATCCGGATGATAGGTGTGCAGGAACGGGTTCGAGGCCTGGTCATTGTAGGCCAGCGCGACGGTCGCGGTTAGGTTGGTACCCTGGGCGAATTGTCCGGCCATCGGCCACGGCTTATTCGGGACCGAGTAAGGCAAGTGCGCCGCGCTGATGCGCCGAGCCGTGCCCAGTTGCGCGGGCGCCAAAGCGCTCTCGTTCACCGCCACCACCGCGTTGCTATAAGGATCCTGCCCGTAATAAACCCGTTGCAACAAATTGGCATTGGTCCCGTCGTTATGCACGATCAGGAGCAGAGGATAGGCGCTGGCCACCGCGCCCAGGTTCGTGTTGATGCTCGTTACGATGTAGTTCCCGTTGGGCGACATGACCGGAGCCCCGTTCGTGTCGAGTTGGAAGGTTTTCATGTAGTTTGCTACCTGGGAAACACTGGCCTTGCCTACCCACAAACCCGCGCTGGAAGCCACGACCGCCGACGCCCCGACATTCAACTCCGAATAACCAAACCCGTCCGTGAACTGCAGGATCCCAGCATAGAGCGTGCCAGGGGCTCCAGGCAAATTGTAACGGTTCAGGCCAAAAACTACTTGCAAATCAGAGCCCGATTGGCCCGCCGGCGGGAGCACCCAACTTTGCGTCGCCCCTATCCCCAGGCTGGTGTAGCTATACGTCAGGTTGGTCATGTTCTGCGTCCCGCGCAGCAGCAAGGGCGGTACTCCGACAATATTCGTCTGCCCTCCCGGAGGCGTTTCTGAAGCCAACAACCGCACCGTGACCGTTACGTTGGTCGCTGTGACATTGCGCAAGCGCACGCTGTATTGGCCCGAGGAATCCCGAAAATCCACCCTGGGGCCTTGTAGGTCCAGAGTGAACGGACCGAAATAAGTGTTCACTTGCGTCCCATTACGCATCCAGAAAGCCTGTCCGCGTGTCACCGGCGTGCCGTGCAAGTTGAAGATCTTGCTCGGATTAGTGCTCGAAAGGTTGCCGCCGTTATACTGGTAGATGTCCGCGTTGCTGTCCTTGAGCACCGGCGCCAGGGAGACGAAGCTGTCAAAGGCCGGCGGGTTTGCCATCGGTGTCGGGAAACCCAGGAAATTAAGACCCGCCGAAGACCAAGTGAAGCTGAAGGCGGTTGGCCGACCCCGGACACGCCAGGCATAGTTGGTGTTAGCCACGGAATAAACCAGGAACGCGGCGTTCGGCACCAGGTTGGCCAGAGTATTGGGCAGGCCAATCCCGGTTCGTCCCCAGCACGACCATTGACTGCTCGCCACCGAGGGAGTGTCGGGCGTCGTCACGAATTGCACGCTCGACGGAGGCTGCCAGAGCCAAACTTGGGAAATTGGGTTGGAGGGGTCACTGCCCACCAGGTAATCCAGGTTGGTGTAGGAGGCGTCCACATGCAGATAGACGGCGCTCCAACCGGGCTTCACCACGTTGGTTTGAGTCTGCCACTGGGCGTGACTCGCCAGGGGCAGCAATAAAGCCAATACCACCAGGCGGCATACGCGCTTTGCCCTGGCCCTCAAGGCCGGCGCTTCCGCCCGCAACCATCGCCCCTCGAACAACGGCAATTGGAAATCATTCGTATTCATGGCTTGCGATAAAAATACCAGGCTGGTTGGGGATTCAGGCGCTGCAGCCAGGCCATCGGCGCCCCGGCCGCCTGCCCGCCAAAGACTAAAACCTCCGCGCCGCTCCAAACCGCGGCCGCGCCCGTCCGTTCTTGGGCGTTGCCGCCGCTGCCAACGGTCCTCCATTGGCGAGTCGCCGGCCCGTAAGCCGAAGTCGACGCCAGTTCTCCCGCGCTGGCGCTGCCGCCCAGAATCAGCATCTCCTGGCCGGTCCAAACCGCCGTATGGTTATACCTCGCCGCAGGCGCGTTCGTACTCGGAAGGGTATCCCAGGCGTCGGCCATCGGATCGTAGGCGGCGCCATCGGCGAGCGCCGTCGCGCCATCATCGCCGCCCCAAATAATCAGCTTCTGGCCGGTCCATACCGCCGTGTGGTGTCGCCGCCCCGCAGGCGCATTGGCCAAAGTCATCGCCCGCCATTGCGATGCCACTCCGTTAACAAATAACATCTGGCTGCCGCTATTCAGCACGCCATTAGCGCCATCGCCGCCCCACATCAAAATCCGGTCGCCCGCCCATACCGCCGTAGCCCCCGTCCGCGCCGCCGGCGGATTGGCCAAGGTGAGCGCCGCCCATTGATCGGCCGCCGGGTCGTAAAACCCGCCATCCGCCAGCAATCCATTACTATTCCGTCCGCCCCAAATCACCATGCGACTGCCCGCCCACACCGCGACGTGCCCCGCCCGCGCCGCCGGGGCGCCGTTAGTGGAAATCACATTCCATCGGGCGCTCGCTGGCTGGTATCTTCCTCCGTTGTTCAGCGGGCCGCCCGCGCCATTTCCACCCCACACCAGCATCTCCGCGCCGCTCCATACGGCAGTATGACCGGCCCGTGGCACCGGCGGGTTCAGCATCGAAACCAGGCTCCACGCATCCAGGTCCGGTCGATAGAGACCCCCGCTATTCACCCAAAACGTCCCGCCTCCAAGACTGCCGCCCCAGATGATCAACTCCTGCCCGTCCCATATCCCCGTATGTCCGGTCCGCGCCGCCGGCGCGTCAACCGCATCCCCCCCATCCACCCAAGTCGGCGCGGGAACACTCATGACCGACAGATAACCTCTGGCCGCCAGAGCCGGATCCTGCGCCGTCGCCGATACGAGCATGGCCCCCGAAGGCATCCCTGCTTCGACCACCGCGCCCGGCAGGGTTCCGGTGAGACTGGTCGCGCTCACGTTGGTCAAACCCGATCCGTCGCCGGCATGAACTCCGGCCAGCAGGTTGGCCGCGTTGGTCATCCGCACGGCGCCGGCGAAACTATTGGCGCCGAGAAAGGCCTGGTTGGCGCTCAACCGAGCGACATTCGCCGAAACCTGGCTGTCGCTCACCAAGCCAAGAACCGTCGCGGCTGTCATCGCGTAGCCCACGGAACTCACCCTCTGGTCGGGACTGAGCAGTTGCGCGCCGCGGGCTGGATCATAGACCCAAATCCGCAAATAGACGGCGCTGTTGGTGAACACGCTGGCGGGAATCGCCCAAGCCATGTTTGGAACCGCGAGATCTCCCAGGTTAACGGAAAACTGACCGCTGTTGAGCGTCAGGGATACCGGCGCGCCGCTGGGCTCGCCGCCCGCGCTGCTGCTGCCTCCATGGCACCAATAGGTCGAGCTGCCCGTCGCGTCGACCAGCGCAAATTTGAACTGGCCCGTCCCGGAGTAATTCGTGCCGCTGATCTGCAACCGGCCCTGATAGTTGATGATGCCCGGCACTTGCCCCACTGCGGACATGACCCAAGTTAGAGCCCCGAGATAAATCAGTCTCGTTAGCAAAGGATGGCAATAGTTAAGGTATTTACCAAACAGAACGACCACCGAAAACCGCCCAACCAACAATCACACCCGCGCTTTGGCGTATGTTTTTAGATGATCGTGCGGACACACTATCAAAGGAGAACACGACCGTCAACAGAAATTATGATAATAATAGAAAAAAATCTCTGCTTAGCGGCCCCGGGTTTCCGATCGAACGCCACCCCAAACGATGCGGAGGCCGCTCGTCCCCGCAGCGCTTGAGCTTTCGTCCGCCAGAACAGCCGGCGCGGGGTCTTGCGTTTGTCAACGCATTAATCGTTCCCCTCCGACTCGCCCTTGCCGCTCGCGCCCTTTTGAGGAGCGCGCGTTCCTGGGGTGTTTCCTGAATTTCCCTGGCATTCCTTCCCCCCTCTTGGCAAGCTGCTTCAAAGTTGTCTCAGGGGACGTTTTCGATATTTTAACCATGGTCTGCGCCCTCCGAGAAGCCGGATCGGTTATTCATCTTATTTGGCGGCATATGCGCAAACGCACGCGAATACAGGACAGGCAGGCGGGCGCCACCGCCACGCCCTTCAGGACGATCCTCAACGAGATGGGGAGGTTGCTCAAGAGAGGCCAGGTAGTCGGGACCTTGAACCGGGCCCGGATCACCCTCGTTGGCTTGGCCCTGATTGGCGCCATCGGCGGAATCGCGTTTCAGGCTGCGGGAAGCCTGAGTTTGGAGTTCATTTATTTGCCCATCTGCGCGCTGGTGGGCTGGAGGGCTGGAAGCTCGGGCGCGCTCCTGTGCGCGATCGCTTCGGGGAGCGTCTTGTTCCTGAGCGAATTCGCGACACGCGGCGTCTCGCCCCCGATATGGGTGGTGGTCTGCAACTCGGTGATGCGGTGCGGCGGCGTTGGGGCGGTCGCCTGGCTGGCCGCCTGGGCCGGAGGAGCGACCGGCGACCTGGAGCGGAAACTCCAGCAACGGACGGCTTCCCTGGAGAAGGAAACCGAGGAACACCAGGAGACCTCTCATTTGCTGGACGAAGCCATTCAACTCTTCACGCAAGTTACAGAAAACATTGCTCATGTTTTTTGGGTGACCGACCCGATGCGACGGCGCTTTGAACATGTCAGCTCCGCCTTCGAAACCGTGTGGTGCCGAACTCGCGCCTCCGTCTATGCCTCGCCCGAGGAGTGGCTGGATGGCGTCCATCCGGAGGACCGCCCGCGTGTCAGCGCCAGCATGTCGTCCTGGCAGACTCGCGGAGGCTATGATGAGGAGTACCGGGTGCTGCGGGGCGACGGCTCGCTGCGCTGGGTGCGCGACCGGGCGTTCCCGCTCAAGGACGACCACGGATCGATTTACCGTTTGGTGGGCGTGGCTGAAGATGTGACCGAGCGCAAGCTCGGAGAGCAGTTGCTGCAAGCGGAGCGGGACTTGGGGACGGCGCTGAGCTCGACAAACGACCTTGGGGTTGCGCTGGGTAGGCTGATGGAGATCGCCTCGCGGCTCGAGGGCATTGATTGCGGTGGGATCTATCTCCTGGATCGCAAAACAGGCGAGCTGAACTTGCAAGCCCACCGAGGATTGTCCGCGTCCTTCGTCCAGCGAGTTTCGCGGTACCAGCCGGATGCGACGGAGACGCGCCTGCTGCAAGCGGGAAAAACTCTCTATCTGCGGCGAGAGGAGATTCCGCGCGGGGTGGAAGCGTTGTGGGGCGGCGAGGGACTGCGCGCCCTGGCCAGAGTTCCGGTGCGGGACAACGGGGGCGTGGTGGGGATGTTGAACCTGGGCTCCTATAGGCAGGATGACATTCCGGAGCGCACCCGGGTGGGAATCGAGACGATCTCCGCGCAAGCGGCCGGGGCCATCGCTCGCATCAAGGCCGAAGAATCTCAGCGACGCAGCGACGCGCGCCTGCGCGCGATCATTAATCGCGCGCCGATGGCGCTGATCGCGGTAGATCGAGACGGCGCGATCACCTTCGAAGACGGTCAGGCCCTCAGCGCCATGGGGCTGAAAGCAGGCGAGCATCTGAATCGGCTTGCGACCGAGGTCTTCGCCGATTTCCCCCTGATGCTGGACCATATCGGGCGCGCGCTTGCGGGGGAAGAGTTCGATTCGGCGCTGGAGTTTGCCTCCTCGGTTCTTGAATGCCGTTTCACCCCGCTGCGCGCCCCGGACGCCGAGGGCGGAGGATTCATCATCGTGGCCATGGATATCACCGAACGCTCGCGTCTCGAACGGCAAGTACTTGAGATTAGCGACCGCGAGCAGGCCCGCATCGGCCAGGACATCCATGATGGGCTGTGCCAACAACTCATCGGTACGGCTTTTCAAGTCAACGCCCTCGAGCAGTCCCTCCGCTCGGAGCGACGCCCCGAGGCGGTCCGGACCCAAACCATCCGAGCGCTGCTGGACGAAGCCATCACCGAGTCTCGCCGCGTTTGCCGCGGCCTCTACCCGGTCCGCCTCAGCACCCAAGGCCTGCTGCCCGCTCTCGAGGAGTTGTCCGCCGGCGTCGCCGAGAAATACGGCATCGAGTGTGGATGCGAGCCCGACGGAAATCCGCCGCCGTGTGATGTGGCGACGGCGACGCACCTTTACCGCATCGCCCAGGAAGCGGTCAACAACGCCCTCAAGCACAGCGGCGCGCGGCGCATCCGCATTGATCTTACCTGCGCGGACGGAAACATCATCTTAAAGGTCAGGGACGATGGCAAGGGCCTCCCCCCCGACGCCCAGCGCGGCGCCGGGATGGGCCTGCATATCATGAAATACCGGGCTGGCCTCCTGGGCGGCAGCCTTCATTTGGAAAGCAGCGCCCAGGGCGCGCTCGTCGTCTGCCAGGCCCCCCAAACGCTATGAGCTCCCAACCTGCCTCCCCTCCTCCCACTCGCATCCTGTTGGTCGAGGACCATCCCGTGGTGCGCGACGGCCTCGCCGAAGCCATCAACCGCGAACCCGACCTGGAGGTCTGCGGCGTCGCCGAAGACCGCGATGAGGCCTTCGCGTCGTCGAGGCCACCGCGCCCAGCCTCGTCGTGATCGATCTGCTCTTGAAGCGGTCCAGCGGGCTCGAATTGATCAAAGACCTCAATGCGCGTTGGCCGCGGCTGCTGATGCTGGTCGTGTCCATGCAAGATGAAGACCTTTACGCGGAACGCGTCCTGCGCGCGGGCGCGCGGGGTTATATTACCAAGCAGGAAGCGACGCGCGCCATCCTGGCGGCCATCCGCAAAGTGCTGAGCGGCGGTCTCTTTCTCAGCGAGAAGATGGCCTCTTCCGTTCTCGCCCGCTTGGTCGCCAAGCCCCTGGACGCCGGCGACTCGCTCACCGACGGCTTGAGCGATCGCGAAACCCAGGTATTCGAATTGACGGGGCTCGGCCTGAGCACGCGGGACATCGCTCAACGGCTGCGCGTGGACCTGAAAACGGTGGAAAGCTACCGGGCTCGGCTCAAAGACAAACTCAAACTCAAGTCGGGCAGCGAGCTGCTGCAATTGGCGATCCGCTGGAGCCAGGATCGCGGATTGGGGCGCTAGGGCGGCCAGCGTGTAGTCTTTTACACTACACATCGAATCTGGTTCTCCCCGGCAGACAACTATTGCGGAAATGTTAAGATAATACCGAGGAGCAAAGCTCCCAGCGAACCACGGAACAATTATGGATAGTCCAAGACATCGGAGGTACCTATGAAAACATGGCCACGGTTCATTTGGGGCGCGGTTCTGAGTTGGGGATGCGCGTCGGCACTGGCGGGAATTCCACAATTAGCGTTGACCGTGGATGGCGCCCGGGCGCCGGCCGGCGGCGGGGGCGCTTCATCAATCCCCATCATCACCCCGGACGGTCGTTACGTTCTCTTCGCCAGCGCGGCGAATAACCTGGTCCTGAACGCGGCGACCAATCCGATTCCTCTCTTGGTCCCGCCGAAAATGAACGTCTATCTCCGGGATCGGCTCAGCGGGACCACCGCGCTGGTGAGCGCGAACCTGTCCGGGCTTGGGGGCGGGAACGGCGACTCCTGGCCCGCGGGCGTCTCCACCAACGGCCGCTACGCGCTGTTCGAAAGCAGCGCCAGCGATTTAGCGTTCGGCGACACCAACGGGGCCACGGACGTGTTCGTGCGGGATCTTGCCGTCGGCGTCACGTTGCTGGCCAGCGTCAACACCAACGGCGTCGCGGGCAACGGCGCCTCGCGCGATGCGGTGATGACCCCGGACGGACGGTATGTCGCCTTCGCCAGCGACGCCAGCGACTTAGCGCCTGACGACACTAATCGAATCGCTGACGTCTTCGTCCGCGATGTGCGCGCTGGCCTGACCGTGCTGGCGAGCGTCAGCGCCATTTCCACCAATGCCACGAACCCCGCGGGCGGTTCCGAATCGCCGGACATCACGCCGGACGGCCGATGCGTCGCCTTTTACAGCACCGCGACCGGATTGGTCCCAGACGCTGGCGCGGGGGGAGATATTTACGCGCGCGATCTGGTGAGCGACAACACGATCTGGGTGAGTACGGGGGCCCGCGCGGCCGTTAAGTCCGTCATGGGCGCCACCCAGGCGATTTCCTTCAACCACGCTTTAAGCGCGGACGGTCGGTATGTGGCCTATGAAAGCAGTCCGGTTCCCGCGCTCGCCACGGCCGGCCCGATAAGCGCCGGCCTTATTCTGCGGTATGACCTGCAGACCGGCCTGACCGACGTGGTGAGCACCAACGCCTGGGTGACCACGGGCGCCAGCCAGGATATCGCCAACCTCGCCATGACGCCCGACGGTCGGTTCATCGCTTTTATCGCCAATACCAACGGGACGACCGGCGCCAACACCTGCGTCCTGGTCTGGGACGCCCAAACCGGGGCGAGCCTCCTCGCGAGCGGCGCGCCGGACCATTCCGTTCCGCCCGGATCAACCTGCGACTGGCCCGCGCTCGACCCGTCGGGGCGCTACGCGGCGTTTCTGAGCACCGCTTCCAATTTAACCACGAACGCCCTTTCGGGCCCGTATCACTTGTTCTTGCGCGACTTGCAAGAGGGCGCCACCACGCTCGTGGACGCGGATGCGGAGGGCGCCGGGGCGGGCGTCAGCGCCGCGAGCGCGCCGCGATTGGCCGCCGGCCCCGTCATCGCCTTTGAGTCTTTTGATAGTGATCTGGCCGGGACCAATGGCAACCCAACCTACGACGTGTTCGTCCGCGACCTCTCGACCCAAACCACCGAACTTATCTCGGCGCATGACCCCAGCCTGCCCTCGCTGACTCCCAACGGCAACAGCCTGCCCGGCTCGTGGACCCTGAGCGCGGACAACCGTTACCTCGCCTTCTCGAGCGAGGCCGACAACCTCGTCTCGAACGACACCAACGGGTGCCGCGACATCTTTGTGCGCGATCTCCTGCTCAACGCCACCCGGTTGGCGAGCGTCTCCACCAACAGTTCGTCTGCCGACGGCGCTTCGAGCGAACCAACGCTGAGCGCGGAGGGTCGGTTCGTAGCCTTCACCAGCGCGGCCGATAACCTGGTGGCCAACGACACCAACCGGTTGGCGGATGTGTTCGTATCCGACCTTCAGTCCGGTACCACCACGCTGGTCAGCGTTGGCGTCGACGGCATCAGCCCCGGCAACGGCGCGTCCTGGTCGCCGGCGCTCAGCGCTGACGGCCGATTTGTCCTGTTCCACAGCCTGGCCCAAAATCTGGCCCCCGGGCCCTACCCTTTCGGTTCACTCGGAACGGAAAACCTGTTTCTCAGGGATCGGAACAACCAAGTCACTTACGCCCTCACCACAGCGGGCTTGCTCTCGGCGGCCATGACCCGCGACGGCCACTATGTGGTTTTCGTTGGGACCGCTATTGGCAGTACCTCCAACAACAAGCTCTATGTCTGGGATTCCTGGGCTGCCCGCCGTGTCTATACGAATGCCACGCTGCTCTCCGCCACCTCGGTGGGCCTCAGTCCCAACGGCCAACGCCTGGCGTGCATAAACGGCGCCGTCAGCGCCATGCTGTACGGCGTGGACTGGGTGAGCAACCGCGTATGGACCATTGATTCTGGAATTACTCCAGCTCCCCGCCCCGGGCTGCGGTTTAGCGGCGACGGGCGATTCCTGGCGTACGCCGCCCGCACCAACTCGGCGTCCCCAAACCAAGTCTATTTGTATGATTGCCAAACTGCGAACCGCATCCTGGCGAGCCAGGACTACACCAACGCGGGGCCCGCCAATGGCAACTCGGACGCGCCCGACCTGAGCTATGACGGGAGTTTTCTCGCCTTCCGGAGCACGGCCCCAGACCTGGTCCCCGGGGCCGCCAACGGACCGCCTGAAATATTCCTCTACGCTATTACCAACCACCTCGTCCTCCTGGCCAGCTCCAGCCGATTCGGCGCTGGGACCGCCGATAACCAGTGCCTGGCCCCCGCCTTCGACGGGGATGGAAACGTCCTCCTGTTCGGAAGTTGGGCCTCGGACCTCGCGCCGGACGATTTCAACAATGGCGCGGACCTCTTTCTCCTGAGCCTTTACTCGAACGCGGTCATTCCGCTTTTCTCCTTGCAGGTCGTGGTGGGCGCTCCGGGCCAGGGGTCCACCCTGGCCTGGCCGGCGATGTCCGGAAAAACCTATCGCGTTCAGTACAAGGATAGCCTTACGGGCTCGGTCTGGCAGGACTTGCCCGTCAGCCCCACGATTATCGGCAGCCAGGGCTACGTCAGCGATCCCTCGGCGCCGGGCCCGCAACGCTTTTATCGCGTCTCGGTGTTCTAAACCTGCAACCCTTCACCCATCAACCGATTATCTTATGCCATCTACAAACCAGAAATCGTCAGGTTTTACCCTGGTCGAACTCGCAACGATCCTGGGTTTGCTGGGGCTGGGAGCGCTCATGCTGGCCCCGGCGCTGGCCCGCACCCAAACCGGCAGCCGAGCCTTTCAATGTCTCCACAACGCCCGCCAGTTGGCGGCCGCGATTGGCATGTACTGCGCCAACAACCACGACTTCTACCCCCCCAATCCCGATGATGGAAACACCGTTCCCGGCTACAACTGGTGCCCCGGCGAAGCAGGCAAAGGGGAAAGCAATGAATTCGACCCGCAAATTCTCCGAGACCCCACCCGTTGCCTCTTGGCGCCTTATCTCGGCGCCAGTGCGGATGTCTTTCGCTGCCCGGCCGACGAGCGCCGGGGGGTGGCCGACGGACAAACCGCGCTCCTCGCAGGCATGGCGGGCAAAACCATCCCCTGCGCGCGCAGCGTCTCGATGAACGGCGGTGTCGGCACGGTCGATGCGAGCTGGATCCGCTCCTCTTCGCACTCCGGCAAGCCGACCGTAACCGTCAGCGGCCCCTGGCTTCCCGGCAGCCACAATGAGTACCAGACCGCTTGGGCCACTTTTGGCAAGGCCACCGACTTTCGGACCATCAAACCGTCCCAGATCTTCCTGCTGGCGGACGAAGATCCGTATAGTCTTAATGACGGCACGCTCGCGGTGAGCGCCGGCGCTGCCCAATGGGTGGATTATCCCGCCACCGCGCATAACCATGGCGGCGCTTTCTCGTTTTGCGACGGACATGCCGAGATCCATAAATGGTCGGGCAACAACCTCATCCTCACGAGCTCGGCGGTGGCGATCAGGTCCGCCGGCGCCGGACCTGACTATGCGGACTGGGCCTGGGTCAAAGACCACGCGACCCAATCGCTTCACTAACGGACGCGAGAATTGCTAGGAACATTCTTCATGCGCATTTTCAACCTAAACGCGGAAATCGTTCCAACACGGGAGGGAATCAAGGCGCGCTTGAAATCAAGACCCTGATTCGGGCCAGGCCTTGATTAGCGCATCGGCGTATTGACGTGATAGAGCAGGAAGTAGATCAACACCCCTGTAACCGAGACGTACATCCAGATCGGCCACGTCCACCGGGCCAGCCGCCGGTGCCGATCGAACTGCCCGCGGGCCGCCAGGGCGAGCGTCCCCAGCGCCAGCGGCACGATGACGACGGCCAGCACCGTGTGGCTCAAGAGGATCGCCAGATACACTGGGCGCAACCAAGCCGGCTCATGAAATACCGTTGGCCCCCGGTGCAAGTGAATCGCCAGGTAACCGTGATACGTGAGGTAGCAGGCCAGAAAAAGCGTCGAACTCGCAAAGGCCGCAACCATGCAGTTGCGATGGGCCAGCCGGTTTTGACGACGAATGAAATAGTAGCCCAACCCGAGGAACGAGGCGCTCAAGCCGTTGAGGCAGGCGTTGACGGCGGGCAGGGCGGTGAAGTCCATCACTCGCTCTCCAATCGGCCGATATCAGCCAGGATTCGCGCCTTGACCTGATCCGGATGGATGTCGTCGCCGGAAGTCTCGAAGAAACCGCGCAATCGCGCTTGCTTGTCCACCAACACGAAAATCGTGCTGTGAATGAACAGGTCTTCGGGCGTTTGACGCTCGGCCGGGATTTTCTCCAACGCCGTCAACTTGAGCGACTCGCCCGCCAGGGCGGCAATCTCCGTCTTGGAACCGGTGAGGAACTGCCAACGGCCGGCATCAGCGCCGAATTTAGCCGCATAGGCCTTGAGAATGGAAGGCGTGTCGTAGGCCGGGTCGGTGGTGAGCGTCACCAACCGGGCCTGGCTGCCCTGCGGCAAGGATTGTTGAAGGTCTTTCATTTGGCGGGTCAGCTTTGGGCAGGGGCCTGCGCAGCGCGTAAATATGATGTCGCCCAGCCACACGCGGCCGCGAAAGTCGGCCAGCGACACCGCCCTGCCCTCCTGGTTCGTGAGCGTGAAATCCGCGACCGGACCGAGGATGGGCAGAGCCCGGGCGGCCGCGCCGCGGAGTTTGAAGGTCTTGACGCCAAGCGCCGCCACAAGCAGAACCATGGCCGAAGCCAGCGCCACCCAAGCCAGCCTATCCCCGCTGCGCGCGGTGGAACTCATTTTCGACGAACAGGCAAGGGCCGCGCCGACGGCGACCACGGACCTGTCACCCCATCATAATACGACTCGATAATCACGGCATTAGATACTCCCTGACGAGCGGATTGGCAAGCTGGGGGGCAAGAGAATCTCGGGACAAGAGAATCTATTGGCCTTCCGGGCCGCGGCGGCATTATTATTTGGCGAAAAGCATGTTTGCGGAATTGATGGCACAACGGAGCGCGGAGCTTTTCGCCAAGTGTTTTGGCCACGCCCCGCGCTGGCTGGTAGCCGCGCCGGGACGGGTGAACCTGATGGGCGAGCATACCGATTACAACTACGGCTTCGTCTTGCCGATGGCCATCGATCGCTACATCGTCTTCGCCGCCGACCGGAACTCGGAGCGGCTCGTGACGGCGCACAGCGACGCCACCGGCGACACCGCGTCCTTTAGCCTCCGGGGGACCGTGATTCCCGGCAGGCCGGCTTGGTCCAATTATGTGCGCGGCGTAGTGGCCGGTTTTCAGCGCCGCGGCCTGCGGGTGCCAGCCTTTGATGCCGTCATCGATTCGACCTTGCCTTACGGGGGGGGCTTGGCCAGCAGCGCGGCCCTCGAAGTGGCCGCGGCCACGCTGATCGAAACCATGAACCACGCCCCGCTCGCCCCCATCGAGAAGGCCCTTCTCTGTCAGCGCGCCGAACACGATTTCGCCGGCGTACCCTGCGGCATCATGGACCAATTCACCAGCGCGCTGGCGCGGGAGAACCACGCCTTGCTCCTGGATTGTCGTTCTCGCACCACCATCCCCATCCCCATGACGGATCCGTCGGTTACGGTGCTGATCATCAACACCAATGTGCGCCATAAGCTGGCCGATGGCATGTACGCGCAACGGCGGGATCAATGCTTGATCGCCGCGGAGACCCTCCAGGTGCCGGCCCTGCGCGACGCGGATCTCACGCGACTCGAGGCCGCCAAGGAGGAGCTGGATCCAGTCGTTTTCCGCCGCGCCCGCCATGTCATCACCGAGAACCAGCGCGCCCTGGATGCCGCCACAGCCCTCCAAGCCAGGGATTGGAAACGGGCCGGACAGCTTATGTACGCCAGCCACGCCTCCTTGCGCGAGGATTACCAGGTAAGCTGCCCCGAACTGGATGCGGTCGTCCGTATTACCCACGACCTCGGCGAAGACGAAGGGGTCATCGGCTGCCGCATGACCGGCGGCGGCTTCGGCGGCTGCGCGGTTGCCCTCATCCGCTCCGATGCCACGCTGCGCATCACCCGCAAGCTGGACGAGGCCTACGAAAAGAGCTTCGGCTCCCAGCTCACCATCTTCTCCTCCCGGCCCGCCGGCGGCGTTCGCGTCCTTAAATAGCCGCGCTGAGCCGGACTTGCCCTTTTTTTGGCTCCTTGACAATAAAGGGAGAGGTTTTGCCAACGCAGGGTGAGACGATTGTCCTGGAATCGGGTTGAGTCTTAGGCGAATAGGGCCAACAGGCGACTGGAATCGCATCCTTATTCCAGCGCTAGGCAATCTCGGCAGTGGAGGCGAGTTATGATGGAAGTCAAGCGCACGATTAAGTACGACGCCGATCGGGTGAAGGGTTTTGGGCGCGAGGTCATGAGCGTTCCCGGATGCGAACAGTTGGAGAGTTGCATTCAATGCGGCACCTGTTCCGGAGTCTGCCCCCTGAGCATCTATATGGATTACACTCCGCGACAGGTCATGGCGCTGACGCGCGGGGATTTCAAAAACGAGGTCCTCAAGAGCCACACCCTCTGGCTCTGCGCCTCTTGCTACGCTTGCGCCGTCGAGTGTCCCCGCGGCATCCGCATCACGGACATCATGTATGAACTCAAGCAGCGGGCAATCCACGAGGGAATTTATCCGAAGCGGTTTCCCATCCCGGTCCTGGCCCGCGAGTTCAATGCCATGGTTAAACGCTACGGCCGGATCACCGAAATGCTGCTGGTGATCAAGCTGTTCTTACAAACCAATCCCTTCGCGGCCCTGGGAAGCTGGCGGATGGGGATCGACCTCATCAAGACCGGCCGCTTCTCGCTCGCGCGAGAGAAGATCGATCAACACCGGGACATCTCGCGAATCCTGGATGCTGTGGATGTCAAG
>Ga0316217_10000611_pt1 | contig 49642 bp, 28 predicted proteins | sample 1anoAmetaG_FD_203633 | JGI IMG/M metagenome (GOLD analysis project Ga0316217, IMG submission 203633) | Freshwater microbial communities from Trout Bog Lake, Wisconsin, USA - 1anoA | ecosystem: Environmental > Aquatic > Freshwater > Lake > Hypolimnion/Profundal zone | place: USA: Wisconsin...
ATTTAGAGAAGAAATAAGCTAAAAATGAATGAGTTAATTGACGAAATGTAGGCAAAGGAGAAGGAATTAATTGAGAATTTAGCCTCAGAGAAGCAACAGCTGAAGATTGAACTTGAATAAAGCTTGTAAGGGTTGCAAAAGCAAGTTACTTAACTTTAAAAAAGTAGAAATATGCTGAAAGATAGCTAAAAAGAGCGAAAAGATTTGATTTAAGATTTACACAAAGAAAAGCTTATGGTGTCAAAGTTGGAAGAAAAGATAGATAATAACGCTGGCATTTACTAAAATACTATCAATAGGCTTCAAAAGGACATTGGAAGATCTCTGACTCTTTTTTACAACAAATGGAGTTAAAATATAGGCCATTTATAAGGATAATTGGAACTTAAAGAAGCTAAAATCAAAATGTGTGTAGAAAAAATGGATTAGTTGATACAGTAGATAGAGTAAAACAAAAGAAGGGCAGATTGGGGCTAAGAAGAAGTGAAAAAGTATCGGAAAAAGTATGAATAAGTTCGTAAGGAAAGAGATGCCAAAATTGAGAGTCTCTTAAAGCAGCTTTAACAAGAGGGAAAGCACAGGCTCAATCTCTAGAGATAGCTGAAATAGGTTAGATTATCTATTATGAGAGGAACAAGTAACAGTAATATCAATTTTTCATTTAATGACAGAGAAAAAGATCATAATGTGATAAGTAGCTTTAAAAACAGTGGAGTAGCCACGAAATAAGATTACAACCATTAGAGAGAAAAATAACTGTCATAAATACGAGAAATGATTGCGAAAACTTACAAAGTTGTAGGTGAGCCCCCAGAAAAGGATTTGACCAAAAACGTAAGTAGAAAACATCTTTTCTGATAATTTGTACTTTATTTTTCTACTTTTGACAAACCCTTCATTTATTGGCTTCTCTGAAATCTTTGAAATGAGATTTCAGATATTCTAAGTAAAATTCAAAAAGTTTTTGAGTATATTAATATGAAGATATATTCCCCACCAGACAATCACATACTCGCAAAAATTTTATTTACTGCTAGCCTATCAAAGATAGCTATTACTCATTAGCCTGTGCCTTACGGCTACAAGCATAAGCAATTTCAGTAGCAACATTCTCTTTTTACCATTCCTGCTCTTTAGGTAGAACCTCATCACTATGTTTTTGGCCCTCATTCCATTCTTAGAACACTATCTTCAACGGGACACTCCTTATCTGCATTCTAGAAGGTACAAATTAGACGATTTAGGCTCAAATCAACCAATGGCTTTAGCTGATCGAAAGATAGTTTTAACCTTCTGTGGGGGTACTGATTTTAAAAACAAACGATCTCACAGAAGTAAAAGAAGAGCAAATTAACAAAGCCAAAGAAACAATTTTAAGAATCGCGAAACTTTTTGACGAAAGGCTTAAATTCAATACTTTCTTAGTGGGCAACTCCTTAACTATTGTCGACATTAGTGCTTACTTTAGCTGGAATGAGGTTAGGCTCATCCTTGAGAAGTAAAGCAAGAGTTTGAGTAACTTAAACCGTTGGGCGAAATACGTATCTACCATTCCTAACAACTGATATTTGTCAACTCATAATAACGTGATATATTGAATGCAGTAGCTCAGAATAATTCTAACTCTCTTCCTTTTAGCTTGCGTTGGCGCATGGAAGTTTAATATCTATAATGACTAGTACGAGTAGAGCTTTGATTCTCAGTCAGTTTAGTTTTTTGACCAAATTTTGGACCATTATGCCTACCTTCCTCCCAAATTTTGGAAACAGAGGTACTTTGTTAATTCGGCTTATTTTAATGCTGCCAATGGACCCGTAATTCTCTACATCTGCGGTTAAGGGATTTGCAATGGTGTATCTGACCAATCATGGACAGCAAATATAGCTAAAGAAACGAATGCTTTGATACTTTCTCTCTAACATCGTTACTATGGAGATTCTCTACCCTTCAGAGCGAATTCCTTCGAAATATAAAACATGAAATACTTAAACTCACAGCAAGCACTAAAAGACATTGCTTACTTTATTGAGTAAGTCAAAAGAAACCGATTCCATGGAGTAACCGCAGCCAACAAATGGATAACTATCGGAGGATCTTACCCTGGAGCCCTTTCTGCTTGGTTTAGAGCCAAATATCCTCATCTCACTGTTGGCGCCTTAGCTTCAAGTGCAGTAATACTTGCTGTTGAGGATTTTAGGGATTTCGATGAGCAAATATTTCTCTCTGCCAACAAAAGTGGGCAATTTTGTGTGGATGCTATTCGAAATTTGTCTTAATATGCAGAAAACCTAACTTTGAATGAGGAAAAAAGGATTGATTTCCAACGAAAATACAATGCAGAAAGACTAAGCCCTTAAGAATTTTTGTTTTACTGGTCAGATGTAATAGTTTTCCAAGTGCAATATGGTAATAGAAGCACATTTTGCAATTCTCTCAAAAACAAGACTTTGCAGCAAATGCTAGAGAGCATAGTGACTCCTCTAATGCTGAGAGTCACTCCTGTAGACTATGGAACTTACTACCTTTCCAGTCCTCAGTTTGCTCTTTAAGACGGCAGAGGAGCAAGATCGTGGTACTATCAAAGCTGCACTTAGTTTAGCTACTTTCAAACATTTTCGTTAAAGCATCCAATGCGTTCCAAATTGCTGAATCTTGATTTCTACAGAAAGTGGTGTGAGAACATATACGGAAGCGGAACTTGGGCTGCTGTCAACAGAACTAACGCATAATTTGGAGGACTTCACCTTAGGACCAACAATCTCATTTTGACTAATGGAGACTAAGGTAAAATTTGCATAAATTTAGACCCTTGGAAATGGGCTAGTCTTCGCGTGAATTACAAAGATATAGTTTCAAAAGTCGCGAATTGCGCAGACTGTGCTCACTGCAAAGATCTTCATGCTCCGGTTAAAGGTGATCCTAGAGAAATAATAGCAATCAGAGAATACCAACTTGCCCAAATTATAGGATGGCTGAAATGATGATAGTTTTATTTGATTATTTTAGAGGCTGAACCCAAGTTTTACTGAAAAGCTCATCTTCATAATCAAGTCTTTTCGAGTTGAGAACACAAAATCTCATCGAAAGATGATTTGACGAAAAATGACTCAAATACAATAAAATAAGGTATTTTCAGTTAAGACTTAATTTTAAACTTAATTAAGGAAATCTTAAGATTCTTCTGCTACCAATTTTGAGAAATAAGCCTTATCTTTTCTTAATAAAGGCTTTTTCATTCATCTGTTGGTTCTCTTATAAAACCACTGAACCTATTCCTAAAAATTTTATTTTAAGTCCTCACTTAAACATCATTCAATAGAGTCTTGAACTCATTCTTTCATCAAAACTCCTTTGACCCTTCGAGGTTTTGGTTTTGGAGAAAAGGGTCTTAAAAATATATTGCTTCTTTCGCTATAACTTTGTAATGCAATTATTTTTCAAACTAATTTTTCATGCAAAACCTCTAATTGATATAGAGCTATCTTCTCAGGCAGTTCGAGACTTATAACAAAACGTCTATATTTCTTGTAAGCTCTGCTTATATTATAACATGCAATAAACTAATTAATGGCAAAACTACAAAAATTAAGGTAAATATTGTATGAAAAACCGTAAAATACATTCCTTTTGCCGAAATTTCAGCAACCAAAAAGACTATCGTTTTTTTTTAGATTTTGACAGTTGGGTGATTTCCAGGAATATCGATTGAGGATGCAGGTACTTAAATAAACATCCTTTTTTATCCAAACTCCATAGCTGAAGACCTGAAATGAGAATTTCTCCCTTGAAAGATTTTTTGATTAATCCTCATTTGTTTCGGAAAAATTTAATTTGTAAATATTATTTTCTTTTTTACAAAGCAAATGTACCAGTTTGGAAATTCTGAACCCAACACTTAGCTGAACTACTATGCAGGCGTTATTAATTAGTTTCAAGCCTTTAACAGTCAAATGCAGAACGACCAACCAAGAATATTGCAAAATGTTCAGATGCGAACGTAACATCTGGCTTTGTAAGTCACCTCTTTGAAACAAGATATCAAAGACCTTGCCTCTTAGGTTAGATAGAGCTTGAAAGCTATGAGTTAGCAATTGGCTGCTGTCAAGAAGGCTGTTTAGAGCTAGCGGCCAAGAAGGAAGTTTAAGAAAGCTATTATGTGCCCTGTCTACGAGTGTGAGCGCAAATATTCGTCTAAAATCGCCCTAAATTGCCACATACGTAACAAACATTCTTTTTATTTACAATGAAAAAAAGATGATTTGTTTGAATATTTGTTGTAAATTCATGTTAAGAATCGTCTTTATTAAGCAAAAAGATTTGAACCAAACAAAGCCTACTCTTGTATGGACTAAATGGCTTTGAAGTTTCTATGGTTTTTCCTAAGAAAATGGTCAAAGATTAGAATCCTAACTCTTAGATGTTTTGCCAACAATCTTAATCATAAACTGAAGCTATTAAGAAGCAAATCACTCAAGAAAGAATGATTAGATTAATAAGTGCCTTAAGATGAATTAGTAGAGGTATAGTGATTTCAAGCATTTTAGAGTAGACTCTATTGGCATGACCTTTACCCTAGGACTGCCAAAAATCAAAAAATTAGACCTCATATTTGGAGTGAAAATGGCATTTGGAGAGCTCAAATCGAGCAAAAAAAATAGACTTTTTGGGAAAAATTTTTGACCATTTTCTAAAAGAGCTGCAGAATAAATATAATCTCATAATAAAGAAATTAATCTTTATCAAGTTATGCTAATCTTTTGTATTAAAGATACAAAAATGTCCCAAATAGAGAAGTAAAAGAACTGAGAAAAATAGCTTTAATCGAAACGAAACTCAATGTATGATAAATCTAGCAGCCTAAAATACCCCCATAAAAGTGTTGTTTTCTTAGCTTAAAGAAAAGTCTTTCTAAACTACCTTGATTATTCTTTTGACTCTCAAACATATCTATTATTTATTGATGGAAGGCCAGAGGTTATTGAACAAACTCACCGATAAAGACTATCAACTAGTGAGTAAAGTTTTTAGGCGGATTGCCTAGTTGTTCTACGAAAACAGTGAGAACGAAGATTATGTAGGCAGTATCGTCTGCATTACATACATGATTCCAGAAATAGTAGCATCCAAATTTGGACTCAATAGTCTAACAGTTGCTTCACAAATGTAAATTCTCAAAGCCAAGACGAAAGGAAATTCCCTTCTAAAATAGAAATTGACACTAGCTATTGAGCACTTGAAAAGCCCAAGATATGTTCCCCTCGATAAAAAGCATTTAGTTGAGGCATTTTCCAGAGAAGAGCTTTTTACTTATGCTTGCACTATTTCTCTTAGGTTCATTCAAGTGCTGAAATAGGACTTTGAAGTAGACTGGAAGCAAATCATAGATTTGATAAGTCAGAATATTGACAAAGCGCCTTACCTATCAGTCTAGTTGTTGACATAAATTTGCAAAGAAAACGAACAAAATGCAAAGTTGGTTTCAAAATCAGGAATAATCAAGTATATTTTCCTTGAGTACTTTCCAAAAAACCTCAAAGACAAATTCAATCTTTATAAAGGCATCAAATTAGTAAAGGCAATTTCCATAGATAAAACTTTAGTCAGAGAAAGAGAAAAGACTTTAGCCATCATCATTTATACCTACGAAAACTACATCCCTGTGATTTCGGAAATCAGCAGCAAATGCTATGATTCTTAGTATTGTAATGCAGCTTTAACAAAAAATGTCTTTTAGGCTTCAGGAATAGATTATGCTTATGTGTGGAGCTACGTTTAGCAGTTTGCAAAGAACCAATTAAGCCAGTAAATAGTCTCTAAATTCTTAAAGCTAGTGACTTAAAGAACCTCTCCTGACGTTTAAGCAAAGGTTTTTGCTATTTTGTCAAATTACTGCAAATTCTGTAAGACTTTCTCAAAAGAATTGCTTAAAGTAACCCCAAAATACCAATAAAGCCTAGTTAACTATCTTAAAATGTGCTATAACATGAGTGAAGTTGAAATAACTTCTCCCCATTTCATATCTTGGTCTTAGTTGAATGATCTATTACTTGCCAACTCCAATCCAAAAACACAATAAATAGGTAATTATCTCAAAGAACTAATGACTTCAAAGGGCAGGGTAGGATCTTTGAACCAGAAATTCGTTAGAATGTTTGCAGCTGATAAAAATGCTGATATGTTGCTTGACGCAGCATCCAAGATCCCAAAAAATAACCAATAACTTGAAAATTCAAAGATAATCTTCAAATAAAAAATAGGCACCAATGAGCTTGATTCGGATACTTTGAATATGGCAAAGTAAAAGGCTCTTTAGTCTTTGCGTAAGGCGATTGCTCATAAACATAAATTGGACCTGAATAGTATCCTAATCTGTGCTTAGTTTGGTGACATTTACCAAGCTGAGTAGTTTTTACGAACTTTAGAAATGTATCTGACGATCTTCTAAGACTAAATAAAGTCTATAAACAAAAATAAGGTTTTTGAGCTTATTCAATGGGTTTAGGATCATTACACAGGTGAGATTATAGACTGGGGGTCAATTAGTCAGCTTCTACTCATAATATGTGATGAAGACTAATGGAAAGCTCACGTTAGCAATCTTAAAAACTACTGTTTTTGGATTTTGAGCATTGACGAATTATTCTAAAAAGATTAAGCGATTATCTGGAATGCGGTTAAAGCATTTGATGAGGCAACGCTAAGGAAAAAACTCCCTTTGGTTGTGGGGTTTCTAGGGAAAGTTTACACAAATGCTGAAAAAGCTGTTTGTTTGCAGAAAAATAGCCCTTTTCTTAGAAACTTACTGCAAAATATAGTAAAAAGCTATGATTATAACGTCAATTTAATGATGCTTTCTTACTTTTTGAGAGGCTGGGGAGAGGATTAAGAGTAATACGAAGCTTAAAAGCATAAAACAGCCTTCTAAGAGCTGATTGCTCCAGCAATCAACATAGTTATTTCTCATCCCAGACAATCACCTCAGTAGAATTACTTTTTGTAGTCCTGCTTGCCCTACAAGATCAATTCAAGCAAGGTAACAACCTAGCTCTAAACCTTGGTAAGGTGTAATGGAAAATTAGCGGCAGATGTCTACACAAAACAGAAAAACAACAAAAAAGGCACTCAAATAAAGATCAGCAACTTAGAAAACCAACCAGTAAATGAGATTTTCAATGTTATGACTTTTGCTCAAGCTTTTCCCAATGCGATTCAGCCTGATTCAGTGATAAAACTATTAAATCATATTGAGGCCTAACCTTGCATCTATTGGTAGCTTTTCCCTCGCTACATGGATATAATGACAGCTATAGTTGATATAGTGAGTATGAGTGAAAGCTAGCCACTCAAAAAAGAGGCAACAAATCTTATGTCTTCTGTCATCAAGCAAATTAATACGAATGAAGATATAACAGATGGCGAAAGGCATTAGCTCTTAGAGGCTACTAGAGATTCATTTTAGAATTTGGCAGAAAAAGGTGCCTACATATAGATATAGAGGATAAAGAAGATTGTCACTAAAATTGTTGACCAGGAACTAAGGGACGAAATTTTAGTCATTTTGAAGAACTACAAAATAAAAGAAGAGCCAAAGCTTTAAGAAATAATATAGATTGAACAACCATCATTCATCACTATACCATCAGTTGCCAAAAAGTGGTTGCAATAAGACCAAACATCACATTTGAAGGTGATTTTTGAAGAACGCTAGGCTGAAGAAAAGTAAAAATCTCCAACTAAGCTTAACCTAAATTCAAAATCAAGTAAATAGATCAAAGAAGGGCCACTTTAAAATATCTTGTAGCCTATTAAACACAGTGATAACCTCAGTTTGATTGAGGCTTTTTAAGTTCTCAAAAAAATAATAAATGAAGTCTATGGATTCTAGAAATTTGCGTAAGTCTATGATATTTTTCTGATAAATGCTCTTAGTACTTACGAAAAAGAGGTTTTAGGCATTTTGTTGTCAAAATTGTATGATAAGAAAAACTGCCCCAAAGTGCTTGGACTTCTCTTGGACAAATAAAAAACTCTTTTGTCTCAGAATCAAATATTTGAATTGGTAAGCAAGCATATTCCAGCTTTTGCAATCAACAGAAGAGAAAAGCTCCTTTCCCATGAATACTTAGACATTGCAATTTAAAGAGTGAAGCAAGGTTTTATGGGAGAAGGTTGTTAGGTCATAGGCTATAACCTTAACCAAACAACAGATCTAGAATACTTCTATTTTAAGAAGCATCATGATCGGATTGCCTAGCTTGTGGATCAAGCGAAAGTTGAGGATTAAATTGCTCAACTTTTGCTACTCATTGGTCGTGCTGCCAAGTTTCCTCAGATTAAGACATAATGGACCTCAATAAAACTGCATTCTAAGATACTCAAATTTATCTAATTATTTCCTAAAAGCATCAAAATTATTGCAAATTTGAGTTTTGCTGAGGCTTCTTTGACTGCCTAAGAAATAAAAGCTTGCTGTGATTTGATGAACTAAGCAAAACTGATGTATTTATACCTTTAAAGTGTAAAACTGGGGCCTTCGAATCCTAATATTGCCCATTATGCAAGCTAGTTTATTAATAACCTTAGTTTGTCAAAAAGTTTTGCTACTTGCCCGTCTTTTGACATCAAAAAAGTAATAAACACTTTAAAATTGTTGTTTTAAGCCAACTTTGAATCATAAAACATTGCTCCTTACAAATACATACTCAAAGCAATTGGCTTTCTTTCACTAAGCTATTCTTCCTAATTCTTGGACTAAAGTTTTTGCAAAAACATCGTCCTTTTCTCATAAAAGTTAGATATCATAGCAAGTTATGACTCCAAAAAGACTAAAATAACACAACTATTGATCGAATTGATTATAAATTTGTCCAAAAACAAGGAAAAGCGGATAATTCTTCACAACTGCAAAATCACGCTTTTGACAGCCACTCTACTATAAACTATATAATCTTCACACACATAGCTGATAGCTTTGTGTATAGATGCTATAAATGCACTCTGTTAGTAGTCTGGCATTTAAACTTGGTACGTTCATTAAAAGAGATTGCCTTACATTTTGCTCGATATTTTGAAGCTGCAATCTGAAGAAACCCTTGTTCTAAAAGCAATGAGAATTACACACAACATTACTCTCAACGTTGGCTGCATTCCTGTCATACTCAGATCAAACATCTTAGGAGTGATTGCAAACATTGTGATTCCCCACATAGGCCTGCATCGGCTTGAGATTTAAAATGAAGAGTTTTGCAAAAAAATCTAAACTTTCATTCTCAAAATGATCACAAAGATTCAGTAAGTGAAGCCTCCGTTGGAGCAAATTTTGAAAAGTGGGTTTTTGGACTGCCTCGTAAGAATCATCTAGATGACTTAGTTTTAAGAGTGCTTCCTAGATATACTATTCTTTTACTCCCCCCATATACCTAACTTTCTTAATCGAAGGACTTTCTCCAGCTTGATTAAGATCTTAACTGTCAAAGTCAATGACAAAAAGACTCTTGTCAAGTGCTTACAAAGTTTAAGAAACATTCTTTCATTCAGTTATGAGGCTGAACAATAGGACAATGTTATCCAAGGGATTTAATAAATGTACCTCAAGTTTATTGCGACTGAGTTCACTGAAGATGCACTCTTTCTGTTGTTCTATCATCTGATGAGGTCTCAAAAGTTTCGGGAACTTCTTAGGAACTCTCAAGATAAAATACGAATCAATCTCCAGAAACTAGGCTAAGAGTAAAGGTACAAATAAATCTGCAAAACCATCGTCTTTCTGATTTATAGTCCCCCAGTCAAGATATGGATTGATAACCCTCCTTTCCTGAAAACTTAAGGTCTATAGTATGAGCTAATGAGGGCAGGAATTCGTTGTTGGCTGTATAGAACTGACGGTTCTTACAAAGAGGCCAAAATTGACATTGACGAAGAGTACAATTTGCGGGTGTACAAAAACCCGAATGGGGAAATAAAGAAGAAGTATACTGCTAACATTCGGCATATAAGAGAATTCCAAATCGATTTTGAGAATTGCAAAGAACTTTGGAGTAAATCCATTTTTGAGGAATCAAAGGGACTCTTTCATAGCTCGAAGCCTGAAAACTGTTGCACCCTAATCAGCAACGAAGCATGGGGAAGTATTAACGTAATCAATATCTAGTTTTTGAGTTTTGAGGATAAAATTACTTTTTTTTCCTGCTTCACCTACTTGCTCACCATTTTCAGGCTCTGAACTCATGATGTCATTATTCTTTATAAATATACCCAAAAATCATTCTTCATAACATTGCTTTAGAATGTCCTACGCTATATTTTGGCACTTTGAAGATATAAATTGAGTTTCTTTAAGGTATTCATTGAACTCTCTTCTGGAAAAGCATAAGGGGGCTGGAACTTGAAAGAAGTTTTCAATTTCCATTTGCAGCCCTAAAGATCTTATCTTTAAAAGATATAATAAAAGGTGATAAATGAATCTAAAAATTCAAACTGAAGGTCTCTCACAACTTTTGAGGACACATATTCTCTAAATGCCAACTGCACAGATCATCTTCTAGGAGTAATACTTGGTTGAGTACTTTTTGGGGCAAGGGAGGTTCGCTTAGGTTTACTGTGTGAAGCACATAACCGAAAAGATGGTCTTGGCGATGAAAATAGTTGATTACAAACGAATAAAAAAGTTATAAAACTAGTTCAAGGCAAATAAAATAATTTCTCTAATCGAAAGAGAGGAATAACTGCTAAAAGAAGTGAATAGTCCCTTTGTCATCAAGTTATATAAAAGCTATCAGAACAATTAGTGCAAAGTCCTTTTGCTTTAGTTTTGTGATTAGTCCACTTTGATGACCTATCTCCGCAGTTGTAAGTGGTGTTTGGAGTAGGCTGAGGCCATTAGCATCATCAAGCAGATTTGTTTAGGAACCTATGTAATTGTGATCCTAGTTAGTAACTTTATCGACATAATATGATACATAGGGATTTGAAGCTTGAGAACATCATGAAAAAAGATGGATGCTACAAAATCATCGATTTGGGCTTCAGCAAAAAGATTGAGGATGTACAGAATACCTATAATCATACCATTGTTGGCACTGCGTACACAATGGCACCTTAAGTTGCACAGTGTTTGCCTTATGGCTTCAAGGTAGATTTGCGATTATGAAGGCTGACATATACTCAATCGGCGTGATTCTGCTGAAACTTGTGGTCAGCAATGTAGCATTTGATGACCGCACGCCAATTGACTTCCTAAGGTCTCATTCATCATTCAAGAATGCTAGAGACTAACCACTTTCAACAGAAGTTGTTGACTTTTTGCAACAAGCCCTCGAGAGTGAGGACTAAAAACGGATCGATTGGATCGGATTGGCTAACCATCAAATGTTCAGAGTCTATTCTGATGCAAAGGATCTCACAGTTGATCAGTTGTTTGAGGAAGGTGCTGAGTCTATCAGAAGACATTCCTTCAAAAAAGATCTACATATAATCTAGGCCGATGAGTGCTTTTATGAGTACAAATCCTAGGTTTTGGTAGACGAAGAAAGAATTGAGATTCCGGAGCAGCTTGCAAAATAAATTTTATAGATCAAAAAGGGTTAATACATAATTAAAGAAATAATCGAAAGAATTTAGAGTAAAAGACATAGACTAGGAATCGAAAAGAAGCGTTATTTGAAGCTCATGTGCCTCTTATGTCAAAGAGCTTACCTAAGCTTGAAGATTATTCGAGATGACGCGTTAAATGAGTTTCTTGAAGTGGATACAGTAAAAAAAATGTTCGAATTGATGAGTAGAGCAAAGGAGAGACACTTCTTTTATCTTAGAGAATACAACTAAACCTGCAAATCTTTTTTAAGCAAAATTTTTGCGTTGCCTTCAAAACTTCTGGCCTCTTTGCGTTAGCAGAATGAGAAAGAAAGGTAAATCTAGATACTGAACGGTGAATAGAATGAGAATTTCAGCAAGGTATAGCAAATAAAGCTGACTTCTAGATGTATCCAACAAGTAATTACGAACATATTTTGCAAAAGCATAAGCACCAGATTGCTAGCTTTTGCCGAAATTATGAAAATTTAGGCACATTTTAGTCAGTTTTAACAAAAGACTAACTCTATTATTCAAACGTATTGATTGTTCTAAATCCAGGCTTAATATTTATCATATGAATATTAGTATTTAGGACTGAAAATTGTATAATCCATTAATAAGTCTAGAAAGCAAAAAATGAAATTCGAAAAACCGAAACGTTTCTTGTAAGCAGGAGAGATAACACCAAATATTTTGAGAAAGTATGCTTCTGCCTCTGCAAAAGAGCAACTTATCATTCAAAAAACCTACAGTTTAGTAAAAAAATTAAAAGAAGGCAGTTTCGCTGAAATTTTTTTGATAGTTAAAAGGGATACACACCAATCTTTCGTGCTGAAAGTTGTTGACTATCTAAAGATAAAGCATTAGTACTCCAGCTTAGAAGCTACAAAACTCATCAAACATTTGACTCAATAGTACCCACTATTGAAGTATTGCAACAGTCCATTCGTCGTAAAATGTATAGAGGCTTTTGCAAATTAGCACTGCAATTGCTTGGTTTTGGAGTATTGCACTGGAAAGACATTAAGGGAAATACTGATTGAGAATGACTATTGCTTGGATGAGACCACTGCAGTCAAAATCATTAATCACATGATTTGGGGAACAAGGGTACTTTAAGCAAGATTTAGGAACTTTCTCAAAAAAACATCATTCATCGAGACCTAAACCTTTAAAACGTTATGGAATCCAATGGGTTATATAAGATCATTGATTTGGGATTTGGCAAACAAATCAAAGAGGCACACCAAAGCTAGAATCATTCAATCGTAGGTACAAGATCAATGATGGCTCCTGAGGTTATTCGCAGGTTGCCTTATGGGCTGAAGGTACATTGTTGTTAAAAAAGGCAGACATCTATTCCATTGGCTTGATCTTGCTTAAAATTGTTGTTCACAATTACAAGTTTGAGCAGAGGACTCCTCGGATACTGGACGAAAAGCTTCTAAATAAGAAAGAGAAACCCTTAAATGAGAACATTTTAGATTTTTTGAGAAAGACTCTGGAACCAAACCCAGATTAAAGAATTTCCTAGTTCAATCTAGTTCACCATCCTCTTGTGTATAGATAGTAATAAACTCTCGCCTAATTCAAATAACCCAATGATAAGTAATAGACTAGCAGTAAAACGCAAACATCAAAACAGCAACGATCTAGGACATCTTATCTCACAATCAAGACTTTGTTCATTAGGAACTCTATGGACTCAACAGAAGATTTTGATATTATTCTACAAGCCCAAACAGCATGGGTTGCTCTCAAACTTATCCAGGAGCTTTAAAAGGCTTTCCAAGATGTAACAAAGCATTAACAGCTGCTAAAACTGCTTTTTCTACTTTCTCAAAAAGCTTTTGCCGATATGCAGAGAGTTTTGAAGAACTTGGCTGTATATGACAAAAACTGCACTTATATAGACTGCTAGTAGATTTAGTGCACCCTCACTTAAGCTTCCTAGAAGCAAAGCAATTATAAAAAGATTGTATAAAAAATGATCAATTCTAAATTGTACCAAATGGGGAAGAACCTCAAGACTTTTATATACAAAATATTTGACCAGTAAAAGTACGTTATCAATAAAAAATAATTTGCGATCTTCTTCAACAGTTAGATCTTTGAGATTGATTAGAAAGAGTACCTCACTCTTACTACATTCTACATCAAAAAGACCATCCTTCTCTTGCCTGAGCATCCCTTTCTCAGCAAATGGCTAGCAATGTACCACCGAATTATAGAAATTAAGGTGAATTAACAAAGTTACAAGGAAGAGTTAGAGAAACTTTTGCAAATGCAGTAGTTGCAAGCTTAAAGAGGGAATGAATGATTTACTACACTTCTTTCATAAAATATTTGAATTAGATTCAAACTTAAGAAAAAATTACTTTAATCAAGTTTTCTAGGAGCGAAACTTAAGTTTTTTGGGAATTAATGCTTTATAACAAAGCTGGGCTTTTGTTCGCCTAAATTAATAAATATAATGTAAGAAAGCAGAAAAAGTTCAGTGGATAGAAGTTTACCAGGGAGCATTTTTTAAAAGTTTGAAAACATTTACAACGAGGAAGACCAGCAGCTAAAAAAAAACGACAAAGCGAGGAAAATACTATTAGCCCAAATAATGTCGAGATAGCAGCAGATAAATAATCAACACAAATAAATGAAGCGACAATTCACTGAAAGGGAGAACAAAGAAATCGACTTATTTTGGAGAGTAAAATCTTAATTACTTAGAATTAGTAAGAAAGGCTTAGGAACATCTAAAGGAAAAGGAGAGAATAGATTGAAGAGGCGAGGCAAGTAAATAACTCCAACTTTCGGCAAATCCTATCAAAATCGATGAATGTAGACTCTTATCATCTACAAAAGAGTTTTAGAGATGATTTAGCCACATTCCAAGAAAAGTAAAGACTGAAGAAATAAAACGCTCAAAAGTTTTTACAGCAAGGTTTGATTGCCTAACAGGCCCGTCAATAAAAAAAGCAATACGACCGTGAGCTTGACTTAATAATAGCTCAGCAAAAGGAGAAGGAAGACAAAGAACTCAATATGAGAAGAGAATAGTACTTCTCCAACTGGAAGAGCAAACATTTTTAAGAAAAACATCCCAATACAGTTAAGCTTGTTTCCTAAATCAACCAAAGGAACTAGGCAGACAAAGCCCAACTTGAGGAAATAATAGCTGTCAAAGGAGGATACTAACTCAATCAAAGAGTAGCTGCCTTGAGAGGAATGGAGTTGGAGTAACGTAACGCCAAAAAAGAAGACTACACTCGGCAAATTAAGGGCCAAATATAATAAAATACTTATAAAGCTGCAATTGATCGCTATCTGTAGCTAAACTACGAAAGAAAAAGAATGCAAGAAATGGTAAATACTTTGTTATTTAGGGTAAAGTGTTGTAAGAGAAAGATTTGAAGGAAAAGTAGCAAAAAAAGGAAATACACAACTAGCATTTGAATGTTTTGAAGAACCAGTTCAAGCCGAGGGTTTTGCTACAGTAGCCGGATAAGATATAAGCAGCGGGAATAGGGAGCCCAGCTCATATAGGTAAAATAATCCATGACGACAGAATAAAGCAACTCAAGTACATTGAAAGAAGCTATTTGCATTAGCTCAATCACCTGTGATCTTAGATAAGCTTCTATTTATCATCTCTAGCTGAGTAAGCTTTACATCTTAGTTCTATACTCCTTCTATGAAAAGCTAGTTGATTAAGAGTATATTATTGAAAGTCATTTTGAATGAAGACGAATAAATTTAAAAAAGGAATGTAAACATCAGGAAGGAAATTCCTCTCTTGATCGTTTTAGCTTTTCATCGATTTTCTTTAAGAGGTCAGTTTATATCAAGCTTATCGGACTTTTTTAGACTTTTAACTCCCCTCCGACATATCGAGACTATATGATAGGACTGATAGGACTAAAGACTTGATTCTCTTGCTTTAACGTTTTTGGCTCTAAGTAAGTTGGAGAAACTTCGTTTTTTTGTTTTTTATGCCTTGATCTCAAGGCTATTACTTCCTTCGAAGGGCTTTTTGTTTAGTTATTCTCAATCTTGGTGCAAAAAGCTTGAAACCCCTGAATGTTTTCAGAAAAGATGGCAAGTTGCTTGTGTAAGGAAGTATATCCTATCCTCTGCTCAGGATGAGTTTTGAGGAGATAGCCAACTGCCTCGCAAATAGAGTTGGAGTATTTGACCTCTTTGCCCTCAAGCTTGGAGAAATAGGTAATGGCTTGAAAACTTTAGATGTATCTTTAGAGCTGATCAAAGTTAAATTCCCCAGCTTTATACAAATGCCCCATTTCATGAAGCAAACCCATTGAGAGCAAAGTTAACCCAATCGAAAAAGACTCGCTTTTTATGGGATTTGTCAAATTTTCCATGCATCCTTTCTTCAATTCCTCAAGCTATTCAGGAGCAAAATAGTTTTTTGGTTCTTTCTACATGAAGTTGTTAATTTAGTTCGGAAAAGATAAGTAGGTGAGAACTTTCATTTATCTCCCTTTGTTCAGTAGAATGTTCTAAGGCCTTACATCCCCTATTCTTGTTCCGAAAGAGTTGCACCTGATGCCAACCTCCAAAAGGTTGAAAAGAATAAACCAAAGCTCACTCTACTCGAAATGCTCGCCTTTGGAAAACTTGTCCTCGATGAATTCTGTCAGTGTGATGTCAAAAGGAGGATATTCAATCTGACTAGACAAGAAATTACCTCCACCACTTATCCGCTGCCACATAAAGCTTTCTATACGACGTACCACTCGTTAGGGATCAAGATGTATACGTCAATAGATTTCCTCAATTCATCAACTATGTTCTACCATGATTCTCTTATTTTCGCATGGGCTATTGCCTTTCGAGTCACCAGGACTTATTTTCCGTGGCGCTTGTCAGTCTGAAATATCTGGAAATATTCGTTCTTAGATTTGATTGGAGAGTGGGGAGTTGGGCCCATCCGTTTGACCTTATTAAAAGTTATAAATTTAATACCAAGAAATAAATAAAATCTTAAAAAGTAAAAACTGCCTTTGAAGCAAACAAACCTGTCAAAGTACTTACAATTCTAGCTATTTTGATTCTTTTCTCTCACTGTTTCTATTGATGCTCCTTAAAAGGCTCTGAAGATATCCAAAAGTGATTGCTAGTTGAGTCATTCTTTGATGAAAAAGAGATTCTAGCCTTAATATCAACATTCTGAGCTTTTGAATCAAGCTGAACTTAAAGATTTAAAAGTTCTCTTATCGAATTTGTAGAACTGTTTTGACTTTTTTGTAGTTTTTCAGAGAGTTCTTCCATTTTTGATTTACTTTCTTCCACTTTTCCCATATTTCTCATCAACTTAAGCGCTATTCCCAATCTTTTTTTCTTCTCCTTAGCATCCTCTTCTTTGCTTCTCTTAACGGCCTTTGGTATTACAAGTATAAGAAAGTGTATTGTTGTCAAATGAACCAAAAATGATTTTAATTAAAATAATAATACGTATAGTATGCAAGAAGCTCCAAAAGTTGAATATCTTCTTTGCTCAAAAGGTGGTTATCATTACGGTGAATCTTTGAACATGGTCTGTCTTGAGTCAAAGTGCACTGACCAAATACTTTGTTGCTGCGCTTGTGTATAGGAGCATCACAAATAACATAAGTAAGGAAACCAAAGATTTAGTACTAGGCCACTGAGATTGCTTCTTTTGTAAGTCAGCAAGTCGGCACTTTCCATCCCTCCAGCTCTACTCAACATCGACACCGCAATAGAGCTAATCAACTCACAGCTAAAGCAGTCGATTTAGGTAGGTCTATCTTTACTTAGAGCTTTAGTAAATACAAGAAATCGATTTAGAGTGCTTTGTAGTCGATTTAGAACTCAATTATTGACTATTACTCCTTTTTAGTCTAGCAGGTCAAATTGAAAAACATTGATCCTAAGGTTTAAGTCTAGAAAGCATTTTAGAACATAAGAACCAATGGCATTGGGCAGCAAGAGTACGTTTACTCAGTCAAAAGGATTGCTGGACTCACTTCAGTCAAAAAGTAGGAAAAGTCACTGACCTAAGCTGATATCTTGACTTCACTTAAATCTGCTACTTAGTAGTTGAAGAAATAGATGCAGACTCAGATGGAAGAAATCGTGAAAAAGACTAACAGCTACCTTACTAATGTAGCTCAGTTGAGTAATACCAAACTTTGGAAGTAGCCTTCTTTCAAATTTTCCCCCACTCTTAAACACATCTAAATCAAGCTTTTAACTGATCAAATAGTGAAAGCCACCAATTCTTCAGGCTATAAGTTTGCACTGATGGAGAATGGACTATAATCAGGCTAAGAAATCAAGGATTTTTCTTTTAAAATCAATTAGTCTTCAAGCAACTGGGTGGCAGTGGGGATGTGTCACAAAAATATTGTAGTTTCAAAAAACTATGGCTTCAATTTCAGCGCCATAGGTCATGGAGCGTATATGATTAGCTCAAACGGGGGAAGTTGGAGTAATATAAAAGCAGAGCAAAACAACTCAATCAAGGTACTTATTGTAAGATCAAGGCGTTCAAGTTTACTAAAGGAGACATAATCTCTATTCGCACCAATTTCAAAGACAAAACGGTGACCTTCAAACGGAATAACGATAAATATGTACTAAACTTCTAAGTTATCGGGGGAGATGAGCTATATCCTTGTGTATTGTTCTATTACTTGAACGATGAAGTTTAGTTTTTACCCCACTATAAATTTTGACGTTTTGAAAGTGATTAATCTATTGGATCTGCTACTAATTCTATTAAGACACTTTTTCTTAATCAACTCTTTGCTTTGGAATGCCCTAATTGACTGCTAACTTTAGCAATTAGTGCATCTTGGAACTTTTTTACTTCAGATGACTTTTTAGAGGAAGACAAAATTTAAAAATATAAATGAAACAAGTTTTGTGAGCTAAAAAAGTCCAATCTAATCATTAAACCTAGATAGATCAAAGAAAAGAACGTTTGTGACTTGATTTTCGTAAGTCTTCAGGAGACTTTTTGGCTAAGTTTTAAAGTTAAACTGCCAATAAATCCAAAATGTTATCATGTGGATCTCCGTACCAAGACCTCACATGAATCCCATTTTATTTTTGCAATTTGAAGTTTTTGTCCAAGTTGTCTACAAGAATCATCTTTTTTAAGTCTCTGCCAACTCTTGAGAGGTCTTTAATCAACTCGTTTCCCATTTTCACTGCATGCTGCCTGTAAAGTCTAAACGAAATAACTGGCAAATGGTCTAGGATCAAGTCAGCATACATCTTCAAAGCACAAGTGAAAATTCCTACTTCATAGTAAGGTTAAATCTTCCTCAAAAACTACAGAAGGTAAGGTCTAAGCAAAAACTAGCCCTGAGTAGTGTTGACTGGTTTGTAGTGAATCAAAGTTTCATCCAAATCTAAGAGCAAAGTGTACTTGTAGTCGGTTTGGTGATGAATGTACGGAGAAGGGCATGTTTACAAGAACTAAATGTTCCAACTGGTCCAATCTCCTCCAGCTAATCGAGTTGAATAGTATTAAAGGATGCTATAGTAGAGGAGATTGGTAGGTTAAGATTTGAGCTTAGAGTATTGCTCCGCCATAAATTTCTCAATGTCCCCAAACTGCTTCAAAATTAAATTTATTTTTTTATTGAAGGAATCTTTGATAGAAAGAAGTGAGAATTTGTTGTATTGAGTGAGAAAAGGCTCCAAAAGCTTGGTGTGTTCATAGGGAATGAGTTTTTCGAAGTTTTGGTTGGTGAGTTAGAAATAGAGGAGAGAATAGAAGCTAAATAGATCTTTAAATAATTGAAGAAAATTGTATTAGTTGAAGCGATAACGCTTTCTAATCAAACTTTAGACTAACAGTATAAGCAGTAACCTCTCATTCAAGATTAGCAATTTCATTATTTGTTGATCCTTTTGGTCTGACAAACAAAGCTCAAGCTAATTCAGGTCACTCTCTTCCTACAGGATATATCCCTTTATTTTTTCCAAGATCTCTCTAGGCTCTGACTTTTTCAGAAGAGAAGCGTATATTTGTAGCAAATGAATGATATTGCACTACAGATCTTTTTGCTTTATTTTGTGCACAGTTTGTAGGAAAAAAGGCTTTTTGTCTGCACTTTTTTCAAGCTTAAAAGAATAAAGCTCAGAACGTTTCTCATTGAAGCGACTAAAGCTATTTCCCCTGCTGGGCATATTCAAGTCTCCTCGCTCTTTTTTGATTTGGTTTTTAATCAAAAGGGAGTACTATTTTTTTGGATGTTTGGCACTTATGGAATGTCTTCTCTAGCCGCTCAGCTGATTGAATGCATCAAATTAATTCAACTAATCAGCTTAGGTTTTAAACCTTGGAACTTGATTGGTTTCTTGCCTCTCTTTAGGATGCTTTTTCTTAGTCGAGATTAGAAATCTGGATGTATGGCCTTTCAAAGGAGTTGTATAGGGTTTGTTCGCTTACATAAGGTTCAATAATTATCAATTGAGGGAATAAAATTCACAAAACTAGTGCTATAATCCAAAAAAGCAAAATAGCAGACTTGGTGATAAAAAAAAGAACTTTTTAATGAAGCACCCATAAAAATGATTTTGCTGATATTTTATTTTCTGATTTTGCAAAGCCCGAAGTCTCAGAATATCAATATCTCAAGTCTAGATTCAATCAAGGCTTTGAACTCAAATTTGCCTTTCGAAAATAGGTTTTCATGCAAAAGATCATTTTTATTCTTCAAACTTTCTTCTGCGATAGTTTCTGTTGAGCTTAAAATTGAAACTGAAGAGGTCTAACTAATATAGCCTACATTGATTCAAAAGTTATTACATTTAATTAGTTAAAATGAAAATAATAGTCAAGTTTTCTGAAGATTTGGGGCTTTCTCCAATCTAAAAAGATGTCAGTCCAAACTAAACCGTATAAAATTTAGAAGTAAGCATCAAGTAACCAAGGTTCTAATCTCTCTAAACTTCGAAAAGATGAGCGAATGCAAATTGGTTTTCAAAGGGAAGACCTTAAATAACAAAACCATGGCTTTAAGATAAGTAATGGATCCGAATGGAGCTAACTAAGTAACAGTTGCAATCAAAAATGAACTGTAGGCCTACGCTTAAAAAGCTGGTTCTCTGGTTGCTCTTTTCAACCAATACCCTCTTTATTGTGTAGGAGGACTTGTTGCGTTAATCTTTCTGGTTCTTTTTCTCATGGGAGGCGGTTGACATGATCTTTATGTATCTGGTATCGTTTGGATCATTAAGGCATGTTTATTTAATGATAGTAATCAGCCAAGCTGCAAAAAGTCAAAGGAGTTTGCTAAACTAGTGAAGAGGCTTAGCTCACTCAAAAAACGATATAAATAGGTCAGAAAATGGTAGGAAATAGGATTAAGAGTTAAATCACTCAAGTTTTTGACTCTGATTTATAATTGCTAACCGAAAGAAATTTAGGAATGGATGTTGATTTTGCTTGCCCAAACTGCGCAAAGTAGTACAAAGATGAAAACCCCCCTCGTCTCCTCACTTGCGGACACACCTATTGCCAAACTTGCATTGCAACTTTAGCTGAGCAAAGTGCATCTTTCTCTGTTGTATGCCCTTAGGACAACTTAACTAACAAATTCTCCTCTAATATCGAGCAGTTTCCTAAAAATATTGCTTTAATCCGGCTGATTGAGGGGAATAAAAAAAACAGTAGTAATAACAGTAGTGAATCCCTGAAAGAGTCTTTCTTCGATGTCTCAAAAATAAACAAAGAAGAGTAGTGTCAAGAGGACTAAGATGCTGTATAGCTTATTTCAGCGATTTAGCATGGATCCGATAATAAACAAAGAGATTCACCAATAGACGTTATACCAAAATCTCAACCAAAAGCTATTCCAGCAATACTCCCCATGAAGATGAATCAATCCAAGAAAAGTTAAAAGAAGCCAGAAACTTAGCTTTGCTTGCTTCATCAACGTCCAGTTGAGGTAGTTTGTATGAAGGACTTCTAAAGGCTCTGTTCAAAATGTGCACTTTTCGGTCAGCATAAAGGACACTAGTTCAAAAGTCTTGAAGAAATAGAGAGGTAGAATCGGAAATCTTACTAAGAAATAGTGACTGTCTTTGAGCAAAAGTAAAAGCTAATGGAGCACATAACGAGTAAAGTCATCTAAAAGGAAATAATAGCCGTTCTGGATATAAAAACAATCAATCTAAGAAAATAGATTTCTTAAAAATTCAAGAAACTGGCAGAGGAGCTTGCTAAAGCTGAGAGAAACATTAACAAAAAACTTGATTAAGCTAACGCAAATGTTATTCAACGCATTCAAAATGGCCTCTAGTTGGATAAGTAATTGCTGGGGTTTTATGAATGTTGGGAATTAAAGGCTTTAGAGATCTTCAAGGTTCATGAAAAGCAGGCTCATGAGGGACAAATAAAGTTCTATTTGGAAGGAAGCTAAATTTTCATGGAAGGAAAAGAGCTGATGTCACAATTACAGAAAACGCAAAACTGTGCCTAGTTAGAGAGTTTAAAGATAATATAAGACTTTACAGTAAGATTTGACTAGTCAGAATATCATTAAGTACTAAATAACTTAGCTATTGTGTGCTAGCAAGGAAAAGAGCAAGAGAAAACTAATGAGGAAAGTCATCGTCGCAAGTAAAATGAATACTTTTTACCCAATAGTTATAAGAAAAACAAAATCTAAAGCCACTAAAGTGACTAAAGTTTGCTATAATTTGGTTAGTTGGAGACAGAATCCATGGCAGGCTCAATGTCCAACTCTCAAATCTTGAACGAAAGCTTCATAAGCACCAAAGATTAAATAATCACCAAAAGAAAAGAAAACCCTAATAGAATATCTGCCATAAAAAGTAAAACGGCTTTCGTAACAAAAGAAAAGACCAATAACAATAATGAATTAGTGAACTCCTCAGCCATAAGTCGTTAGGATATGAAAAAGAAGTTAAAGTCTCTTAAGGTTCCTGAAAAATATGAAAAAGTATTGGAAGGTATAGTAAATGATTCGCTTGAAACAGTTGATCTAACAAACGCTTAGTTAGGAGACGCGCAAGTTTTTAAGATATTGGACTTGATGAAGGGCAACACAAAAGTAAAGACAGTAAAATTGATTCGTAACAAGTTAACTGACTAAGGAGTGGCTTCCATCCTCCCTTTTTTGAGCAACATAATGACTATAAACCTTTCCCAGAATCAGCTGACTGAGAATACGCTTTCAATCATAGCAGATAACAAATGCAACATGCGTTTATTGAAGACTGTGGTGCTTAGCCAAACGAAGATTGTTGAGCGTAAGAGTAAGGCAATGATTTAAAGGCTAAAGAAGATGTAAATCTCCATATCTGTTTGATATTACTTATGTCATTATACTCTCTATAATCCTTTCTTAACTAAGGCATTTGCGTTTTACTTGTGACACTATCTTTAGTAATCATGAATGGCTTTCTAGCTAAATGCTCGAATATATTCCTATTAACTTGCTTATAAATTTCAGAATATTTAAACAGATAGAACATGAATTTTGAACTTGGCAATCAGGAGTCAGAGATGTAGCTCGTTGCTCGACTCCCAGGGAGATCCCTCTGTCGCATCCCTCCCAAACTTTCGCTTGAAGATGTTTAGCTAGATGTCAACTTTGATGTGGTCTCTTAAAACAACTCTCAGAGATAGTTGCCTAAGTTTCCCACATTGCGACGTTGCTAAAAACCCAACTCAACTAAGCTTCAGTCGAATTAGGCTTCTGCCTCTCGGGCAATTACATAGGGCAGAATCACAACTGAGCAAAGCCAATATCAGCGTAAAAAGCCAAAAAGCTCTATAGTTTGGCTGATCTAAATTGTAATCTGGAGCTGCTATTTCATCGCAACTGCGTAGAATAAATTTTAAAGCTTAGATGTTATTGGAGTAATAAACATAGCTGGTGTCAGTATTAGTGTTTTCTATTGGCTCTATAAAACCTTCATATTGCACCTTACTTTCTAGTTCAGTGACTTTTTGCATGGAGTCAGTCTTGCCACAACTTTAACACTCTATTTATACACCCCAACAAATACTGAGGACCACTTCAAAGATGTTTTGGTTGTAATTCGTAGCTGCAGACTGTTCTTTCCTCTTAACTTCGATTACACTTTTAAGGACCTCATACATAAGTACTTTCTTGTCATTACAAAACTACTTAAAAAAAGTTTGCAAGTAGTAATGCTAGTTGTCTTTTTTTCATTGATTATGCAGCAATCCTCTTATGGAACTTTGTTTAACAGATGCAGACCAGCCTTAACATCAAATTTCTCTTAAATCTTTGCAGTAGCAGGCTCAGAACTGTGCGGAAGTCAACAATGTCAAGATAATTACACTTGTTATAATCCTCAATCATATGATATAATCCCAAATTCCTAGGAAGTTTACAACAACTCTGCCTTATCATTTGGATTCTTTTCATTCAGTACAGTTTATATGGGCGCTTTTAGCATTTTATCACTAGGCACTCTTTCTCAAACCGTGTATATCATCACTATGGTAAATCTACAATAATTTAGTACTCTAAATCTTTAGAAAGCTACTTCTTGGCTGTGATAAGCGTGTTAGTTATGGTTGTTGTTCAATATAAGATGTATGAAGTTGTGGTTAAAGCAGTTTCAGAGACTACGAAATAGCACTTATACCAGCTCAGTTTGGAAGATAGTGTTGCTTATTAAGCTAAAAAAGAGGTGAAGTTGAGAATTCTGAGTCAAAAGAGCTTATAGGGCTATTCCAATCATTTGACTTTTGGTTTTATCAGCAATCGTTAGGGCACACTCTTAAAAAAGAGCAGCCATAGCTTAAAACTCAACAAATCGTACATTTGCAATCATTTAGATAAGCTTAGTCAATCAATAAATCAGCTGAAGTCAAGCAATAGTTGATTAAACCTTAGAAATAGGCAAAAACCAAATAATAGCCTACAATCATACAAAATATCTAAACAGAATAAAAATAGGATTCCTTCCAAAGTTTTGAGATTATCAAAGTCCTGGTTTATGGATGCATAGGTCTGGTACATTTAGTGCTGAGTGTTTTGTTCACTACTCGTTGCTTGAGTTAAATGCCCAATAGATTGATTGGAATCACTCTCTGCTGCATATTTATTCTTTGGACATTCAAAATCTTTTTACAAGTTTATAGCAAACATTTCGATGAAGACTAATAAGATTAGAACTTATCTTCTTAAATCAAGGAGAGCTATGAGCTAATCGGGCAGATTGAAGTAGTGCTGTACTTAGTGGCACTTTTTGACTATATCTGCAGAGTATTCCAGCAAGAGTACATTCTTTAATCAGCTTCGCCTTTAACTCCGCTTTTCACCGCCTTGCTCTGTCTCAGAGTTGTCTATTTCTTTTTAGTCATCAATGCTTTCACAGGTAGCTTCCAAAGCATAACTAAAATGGTGAAAATATTCATAAAGACGGCACAATCTTTAATGACTTACATCTTTTTCATTACCATCCTTTGTGCCATACTTTCGACTTTTACTTCGAATTTACTGAGTACAACTACTTACTTCGACAAAATATCTATTTACTTCTCAATCATCATCAATAGCAACTGGCTACAACATTACCGAAATCTAAGTAGTAACATGACCGATTTCTTTGCATATGTCTTTGCCACAAATTTCTTGCTAATCGCAATCGGAGAATTTATCATCATAAAATTGATATTGAGCTAGGGTATTGTTTGCAGCTGCTGCGAAATCTTGAAGAAAAATGTCTAATACTCATTTCTTGAAATAGAGAGTGAACCTTCAGAAGAATAAACTGCGTACATACTTCAACAATAAAGTAGTTTTGGATTAATTTAGAAAGTTTGTTCTTTTTTTAGTTCAAAGACGGCTTGAGAAATTCATTATACACTCTCATTCAAAGTGGCAACTACCAAGAAGTCAAAATTATGCTTTTGAAGGCATATCTTTGGATCACCTTTTTGGGTTACATAATTGATAAGTCCTCTGATACTTACAGATATCTGTTGCTTAGCATAGATATAGTGCTTCTTTGCGACTCGTTGCTTTCAGTGTTAGCTTTGGGCTTCTGGGGAAAATGCTCCTTTGTCAACAATTAATGGTACAACTTTGCTAATTTCTTCATCACATTCGCTTTAATTGTCAATTCGTTTAAGTAGTTTCTGGTTTATTTAGATTTTTCATTGACTGCTTTTTCTTAAGACCTTTTCGAGTTCTGTTACTCTTAAGGGAAAGCCAGGAATTCAAGAATAGTTATACTATTCTTAAAAATATGGTGTTAGCCTTTGGTCAAATACTCCCTTTTTTGGTAATCTTGCTACTTTTTAACTTTGCTCTTTGTTCTTTCGCCTCTCTCCAATAGACTACGAAAACTGTTACACAAATCTCATGGTAATCTTTGGTCAATGCCTTTTTGATGCTACAAAAAGGATTCGATTTGCAAAAAACCCTCCAAATTCAGAACAATCCCTTCAGTTTGTATAACTTTCAAAGTTCGCTTTACTTTATACTGATATCTATGTCTCTGAATGCTTTTTTGATTGCTCTAATGTTGAGACAGCTAATAGCTTACGAAGAATAGGAGGAAAAGATATCAATAAAGCAAATACAGTAAGTTTCAAACGCTTCCGCTTCTCCCAAAACACCTCAGCAGATCAACTAGCAGGAAAAAATAGCTTAGTAAATTTTGTCAATGTAGCCTTAAATCAGCCTCAGCTTTGCTTCCTAATAGTCCTTTCTAATGAAGCTATGCAAACAAGATTATTTTTACTACTCTAAGCTAACTGCGTGTGCCTTGGATGGGCTGATTTTGCTGATACTTGGGTATTTGGGTGGAACTTTCAACTAGTCGGTTACTTACAACCTCAAAATCGCAAGGCTTTTCTTCTACATTCTAGAAATCCTGCTTTTCTTTGTGTAGAGTGTAGCTTTTGAGTGTAACTTAGACAACTTTGCTTTAACCACTTTTATCTACATTATAACGATTCCTGGGAACTTCATAATGCTTGTGCCCTTTCACAAGATCTATGCTTCCAATGGTCTCAAGTCAGTGTTGACTATCTTTGTCAGTCTCCCCCCACTTACCCTCATTAATCTTTACAACTACATAAAACCTACTTCTCTGCTCAGCAAATGTGAAAAATCAGTCAACTTTTTGACCTGGTTTTTTATTGCCGGATGGTTCTTCGCAGCCATTTTATCTCTCTGCCTTCCCCAAGATTTCCTATTGATTTTCGCATATGTAGTTCTAGGATTTTTCGGAGCAAACTTTAACTCATTTATTGACCCTGCTTCTTTGAGTTTACAAAACCAAGTAATTGCTAATGTAATCAATGTTGGAGTGATGATGGCTGGGTTGGTTCTGAGCAATGGGCTGATAGCAGTGATCCTTTTCTAGCTTAGCGATAGCCTCAAAGAAAAGATAGAAGGGTTCCTATTTTCTAGGTAGAAGTCTTCAGCCATATCAAGAAACAAAATAAGAAAGCTGTTTTGCAAATAAAGCTTCCTATAAACCTGGAACAAACTAGATTTAGAGGGTTCTGGGATACTATCGTACAGTCTGGTGTTGCACAACCTGCCCAAGTTCATGAAGGCTCTGTCCTCTTCTTCATACTACACGTAATTCCTGTTGTTACAGAAAGAAGAGGCATTCCTGATGAAGCTGCACATGCTGAAAAGACTAAAACTGCCCGTCAGAACATTGAACAAGGAGTACGAAGAAAACAAAAGATAGACGTGCTATGTTATCACTCTCTACGACTTGGCTGCCAGACTCATCTGTCTGGCTCTTTAGTACGACTTCTTCAACAAAGTTCGCAAAAATATCATACCTGTGGAACCCAACACCATGGACATCAAGTATCTCTGCTCTTACTTGGAGTTCGACACCGCATAGTGGAATGAAGAAGTGAGCAGATGCATCTCTAGGATCAACGGTTGCCGGTTGTAGAATGGGGAGAGCGAAGCTAAGGTGTCACTGCAAAAGAAAGTGGATCTGGATAGTTGGTCGTTGGCGAGTGTGTTGCAGGTGCTGCCCAAGCTGAGGAGCAGGATAGGTCGAGCTAAGGCCAAATTCGAATGATGTGTATTAATATGTCTGGGTATTATTGTGGCAATTGATGGATGTGGCTGTATAGGTGATGGCAAATGGTTGAAATTGAGTAATGCATGCCATCAGCAAGAGTTAATTGCGAATTATGGCATTCAATAGCCATATTTCCCCATTCTCATGCGTGGATGGTTCTGGTTGCAGATAGGTAGCTAGTTGTGATCTCTAACCTGCACGCTTATAATCTGATGCATTAATTATGCATTAGTAATACAAATCATCACTAGACAATTAGCCCATCTCGCGTCCCACATCAGAATAGCACATAGATGCACCCAACCAACAGCACTTCCCGGAATATCCGCAAAACGCATCTGCACAATACCAGCAACATCTAGCATAATTGACCAACGCAAACTATAAAAAATACTCAGCCTATCTCACCTCCCTCCTCCACAGGTACGGCATCCACTACCACCCCACCTTCAACGCCTAGCCCCAAATGAACCTCCTCTAATCCATAGACAGTGGCAACATACTCAAACTCAGAGTGCACTATGGCCACTACACCCACAACATCACCATCTACAACACCAACTAGGACAACTAGCTGCCAATCACTGCTCACCCAACCTAGAGTATGCCACCCACTGCTGACCCAACTTAGAGCATGCCCCTCAGCAGCATACCCTAGAATATAGGGTAGGGCGTGAGTAGGGTTAGATCGAGGATGATGGTGTGCTCGAGAGTGAGAGTTGCGGTGAGATACCTGTACGAGCCTGAGAGTTTCAAGTTGGCGCTGAGTAGGATAGTGGGTTAGTATTTGATAAGTAAGATAGCCAGAGTGGTGCAACTGAAATAGCTGAGGGCGGGCCTGCCGATTTGTAATCTGGTTGTTTACAATAACGAGATACTGCTGATTGAAGATAGCAAAGTCTAGCAACTTAGCAGCCAACCCACCAGACACTAAACCAATACCCTCATTCGCTGCTTGCTCAATCTCCATCTACTCCACATCGTCCACACTCGCATCAACCCCACAGTCTTGAATTTGGTGGGAACATCCAGATCCATCGCTATCCTTGATTTCCACTCGGCCTGCATCCTCTAACAAAACATCTTTCTCAACACCTAGCACCCTCAAATGAACAGCTAGCACCCTCAACTGAACAGCTAGCACCCTCAACTGAACAGCTAGCACCCTCAACTGAACAGCTAGCACCCTCAACTGAACAGCTAGCACCATGAATTTTCCAGCAAGTATCTGCAGGACTACACTGATTTACTGCACTCGATTGACAACTTCAAGCCACCTGCATCTTTGTCTTAAGCTGGTTAGGTTTAAACGAAGGGAGGAAAGCAGGCGGAGTCAGTGGAGGGGTTGACCTAAGTCAGCGACCTGATGAGTTTCAAGTTCATGGTGAGCTTCATCTTCTAGTGGTTCTTCTAGTTCGTGGGCATCATCAAGCAGCAGCCCTAGAAGACCTAGAACAGGAGTCTGGTGAAGAACCAGCTGATCGAGTTCGCGGGGGGCCTGGGGAAAAGGAAGCAGATGTTCTGCAACTCCCTTTTCCAATACCTGCAGATCCACAAGTCCAACTATGACACTCCCATCCCACCCCTGTCAAGAACATTCAACTACGAGTATAGCTGCCTACTGTTCCAACTGCAAACAACCCAGAAGAGATAGGCCAACTAGTTCAATACCCTGCTTCTGCCCTACGGCCAACACCTGACCCCCACCCAAACCGACAACCTCTTCGCCGAACTTAGCAAGTATCTGGTGTTCACCAGCAACTAGTTCAGCATGGAGGAGAGGGAGCTAAAGATTGGACTCATCATGGAGACCCTCTAAGTGAGGGACTACTCACTCCACTTCATCACCGATGCCCTAACGGCAACCCTCAGATGGACCACTGGTCTGCCTTTCACCGATGCGAAGTTGCGTATTTTCTAAAGGATAGTGCTGCAGTGCGTGATCCGATAGGTGGAGCCGTAGGATAAGTTGCTGGTGAGACTGGATAGCATGATGGGCAGCCCAGCGAGAGGCATCCTCAAATTGAAATTGGTACTGTAGATGCTCAATGCCGCTGCCTGGATTAACTAAAAAACAAACACCAACTACCACCATAACGCAATCACTCTTCACACCCTTACCCTCCTCCGAGCATAATTGGCCAACCCCGACACCGCATAACTCATCTCACCCAAAACCCTCACCCTCCTCACCCACCTTTAGCAATACTGCAGCCATAAGACCTCAGCTGGCTTCGTGGAGCTGGCCAGGGCAATCCCATACCTATCAACCAGTGCAGACGCATAGTTGAAATGCCCATAATAAATTGAGGTGGTGTGGAAGGTGGAGTAGTATATTTTCGGGTACCTGTGCTCTGAAATATAATAGCTGGATCCCACCTATTCCATTAGCCGCAAGTTGTGCACGAAGTTGCTGTCGGATCTACACTTTTACAAAATCGAGGTAAAGGGGTACTTCCAGTTTGACTACTACCACTTCGCACTCAATAGGCTGCTCATCAGCTCTCAATACTTCACTGATGCAACTGCTATCTTCCTGTGTTTTAGCTTCTTGCTGGCTGACTTTCTCAATATCGCCAGCTACTCCATCTACCTTCGTCACCAGGTTTCAAACATTCTTTATTACAACAGTAGATAGATAATTGAAGAACTAGTCCGGCCCTTGGTAGTTAATGGAAGTATCATTAGCCATAGATTTTACGATTTGATGTTGAGGGGTGTATAAATCAAGCCTTTTTTTGATAAGCTGATTTAGTGTTATTCTAAGGAAAAGCAATTATTCACCCCTACTCTTAGTCTCTAGAATATTAGCCTCTTTTAAAGCGATGGCAAAGACCAGGATTAATACAGCAGGCTAACCAGATTCAAAAACTACCTGAATTACTACTTCTACTTTGCCTTACCTTTGTTCAACCCCACAACAACACCCACAACACTCGCAACATCTCCTCTTCAAGTCTAAACCATCTAACAACAATAAGCTGAAGCTCGGCTGGAAGCATATTTAGCTAAGGTCGAATCCCAAATCAGCAAAGTGAAGAATGTTTCTGAGAAAATGAAGTACTATTGGCTTTTGGCTGTCTAAAAGATAGCTAACTTGTCTAAAAAGTAGCCCATTAAACAACAAGCATACCAGAATACAATCTCTTTTCTTATTTATTCAATGAAGGACGCCAAAGCCTTTTACTACATATCAAGTCCACTTAAAGCATTACTTGACCCAAATCGGTAAGAACTCAATCAATACATGATAGTGAGAGAATATCTAAAGCAGGTCATGAATTCGAACTTCAAACTGAATCCGATTGATCTCAACTACCTGAAATAGCTGCTGGATTACCTCATTTGTCACAGGGATGCAGCAGAGTTGGCGGATGTCTTTGTTGAGGTCAGCCAGTACATGTACAAGAGTAGGTTAGAAGAGGACTCAGTGATTGAAATCTGCTCCATTTTTGGGAAACAGTTTGCAGCCTTTAAGAAACGAGCAAAGAACGACTAGCTGGCAACTCTAACTGCTGAAACTTGCTAGTATATTTGGCTAAGAAGAAAAGCAGTCAAGCCCATTCTTTATTTCCTTTTCCTGTCCAACCTCAAGCCTGCATCCAAGTTATATCAAGCTGTCTGTAATAGACTAGCTAACAGCTTCGAGATGGCTTGGCCTAAGTAGAAGCAAATCATGCTTAAACAGTACTACAAGCTGTATCTCAAACAGTTGGAGTTGGGAGTAAGGAAGAAACGGTATGTCTAGAAGAAGGGGTTGAAGTTCGACCTCAAAATTGATACAACCAAGAAGGTGGCTAAAAAACTGCTACTCAACAGCAACAAAAAGAAAGACATCATCATAAGAAGTGGAACATTTTGCAGCAAGCTGTTTGTTTTCCTTGAGAGATATTGCTAAAAGTTGGAGATCCTCAGCTGACCCACCAAACCTTTCATCCACATACCCCTTTATTCAGCAGCTACTATTCATTTATCAACTGCATCATTATCTATTCAGCTGCCTCACTCATTTATCATGAATAACATTAGCAGAGTAAACAAGTTTAGTTTTATGAAACAAATCATTTGACAAGATGGTCGTAAAGCTGACTGAACTTATCGAAATTATCAGCGTTTTTCTTGGCGTAGTTGAATCCTTTTTTGAGCAACAAACTGTACTGCTTCTCAGGGTGGTACTTTTCTATCCATTTGCAAACCAGGTAGGTAATCACTGCCACTAAGTTGTTCTAACTGGCGATTAGCTTTTAAGTGTCTTTGCCGAATAAGAGGCCAATTATTCCGATGTCCTTCCATGAGCCTTCAGTTGACTGCTTCGAGATCAGTTGAGAGATGGATAGGGAAGTTGCGTTGGTTTCAAGTTTTACTTGTTCCTTTTCTAGATCGTAGTTTTCGGATTAGTTTTCCTAATCAAAGGATTCACACTTAAATGCTAATTACTACATTTTCTATGATTGAACAGATCTGCGGGCTTGTTTTGGCAAGCAGGATTCGATCGCATAATGCATTGGTTAGGGTGCGCTTTATTTCTAAGCATATCTTGCTGCGGGAGGAGGAGCCATTTACTAATTCTTCTAGCTTGTGAAGAATGATTTAATAGAATTGAAGAACCCACCAGAAGATCTGTTCTCGTTTGCCAGCATTGCTGGCTTAATTGAGCAATTCTCTCTTCTTGCTGACATTTCTTGTAGCTTTGCTCTGTTTTGGCTGAGTGTTGAGGAGCTTGAAGCAGTGATCGAACGAAAGCTATCCTTTCGGGCACTTCCATAAACGTTAGAGCTCATTTTTTCGTGGTATTAGATTGGGCGTGGATTGATGATTTCAATTTTGACTTTGCCTGTATCTTTGATCTCTTGGTATTTGCCATCCAACAGTTCCTTCTCAACGCACACAAAAGCAGTAAACTCCGATAGGATCTGGTGCTTCACTGATTCTCTTATGACCTGGTTCTTGTCAACTGTTTTCACATAAAACATCACATCCTAGATCTTCACTTGCTTGTTGACTGACTATTCTAGCAGTCTGATCTGCTTGAAATGGCCCATCCGATCAATAAAGGACACGTTTTCTGAGGCAGGCTCAACAGTTATCTCTGATTGGTAAGGAGCTTTGTTCAAACTGTCCTCATAGCTGAATCCAAATGTTATGGGCTGATCCAGCTGCCCTTTGAAAGTTATGTAGAAGTTGACCAGTTCATTCTTCAAAATGTAGGGCAGCTTCTAAGGGTTGGGAATAATGCTCTAAACCATATTTTTGTCATACAACAGCTTCATTTTGCTAATCACCGGCGAAAGAGAGTCACTCAGAAGTTGAATGATTTTGGATGAAGGCTATTCAACGTCGTTGATAAACACGTGATAACCCTTGCCTTTCTTGGCACACCCCAGAATGAGCTATTCCGAACACCCGTTTCCTATGCCTATTGTGTGAACTCGTGAGTACTTGTTATTTTAGCTGACCATTTTGATCACTAGGGCTGTATTTGAGACTCCACCATCGGTTAGTAAGAAAATTTGTTTAGGATAGCCTTCTAATGGCTGCTCTGAAAGAAGGTTGTTTAGGGGTTGGTAGATCTATGTACCTCCCATGTCTGCATCCATCTCTTTGATCCGCGCTTAAGAGAAGTTCACTTCTTTATCATTATACTTCACGCTTTTTGGGAACAAAGAGCTACTTCCTGACCCAAAACTTATAACATTGAAGTAGGTATCTTGAGGCAAACTTTTAATGAACAAAACCAAGGCTTCCTTGGCTTTTTGTATTCTACTGCCTCCCATTGAGCCACTCCGGTCCAACAAAAATATGTACTAACCCTTACCATTCTCTATGTCAGTTTAGAACCCTTTTCCAGCCACTGATGCTTTATAGGCATCATCAATGCTAAGAGTACAAAACTTGGGGATGAATGAGAGCATTGCAGTGGAGCTGAAGTCTGTTCGCCCCAAAACATAGCTTGGTAAGTGATAGTCTTAGGTGGTGTAGCTGAAAATAAAGTCTTTATTGGGAACACTTGATTTCGTCATTGCGAAAACGGACTCAGTTCTAGCGTCATTTTGAGAAACCAACTCAATATCATGTGAATTGGAGTCAAAGAAATGCACTTTGCGAGTTGTTTTCAAGGTGATTTTGAAGTTCCAATAGAACTTGCCCTAAACTCTAGCTGCTTCATTTCTCAGCCCATTCAAGAATAGGTCTTTAGGGATAGAATTCATGTATCGAGGGGAAATGGTGCCCATCATATGCAACTGGTAAAACATGTTGCAAGACAGAGTTAGCTACTGTAGATATTCTATTTAGATCTTTACTGATTCCTGAGGTGCCACGTTGCCTACTTTAAGGGTAAGTATGTCTTTGCTTTCGGCGTTTAGATCACCGTAGGCTGCTTGCTTGCCTTGCTTTATTGCTTAGTTGTATTACAATCTGGCTTCCTACTTTTCTTTGACTATGCCTTCCATTCTTTTGCTTCCAAACACAGCTACGAATCTGTATACACAGGCATTGGGGCTGATGGGAAAGCTGTACTAAAGCTAGAGATATTTGTTTGTGGGATTGACATAGCTTTGGATGAGGTAAACATTGGCAATCGAATTCACGATCTCCAGGTTGTACTCAGAGGACTTCAAAGGAACCATCACAAATTTGTTGGGGTACTATCTGTTTAATACTGCGTCAGAGACATAGCAGCCACACTTCAGCTTCTTTGAGACATTGCTTATCTCCTAAAACTCTAGATCCATTACAAAAGATTTATGTATAAATCTGATAGTTTAAGTTTATCTTATAAGAAGAGCTAATTTGTTATATTCTGATAAAATCGCCTATTTTGATTTCAAGTCTATCACTGCTAAACTTTATGGAAATGACTTCATATTCATCATCTTAAATTTTTGATCTTTTATTTCCGATCCACTACTTTTGCATTTTGCTATTGATGGTGTTTTGAATGAAGAAATAAATCAAGCTTAAGGGAAAAAATATGGGTAAGAGTAGCTTTTTGCCAAATATGCACAAAAATAGATCTATATAAAGAATGAATGGATGCTATCATTGAATGTTTTAAGCTTCCAACCTATCTTTTACATTTATTGACTAAATAACTTCTCTGAGATGTTCTTATTGGGAAGAGGCAGTCAAGAAAAGCTTTTAGTTGTAAAGATGAACGGTTTTATCCTTCTCTAGTTTATACAAGTTGCAAAAAATCTTGAACTACTCTCCATCGAAAATGACTGTTTCTATGAGTCTATTTACGTTGTATTTCGCCAATCTTTGCAGTAATAAAAGTTTCTTTGATAAATCTTCGTTATTTTTGAAGTTTATCTGCTTGATTTTGAGCCTATTTTTAGCTTACAGCCCTTTTTTCAGCTCTTAATAGAAATCATACATATTTTCATACTTTCCCCTTTAGGCTAAAATGGTTTCTTTAAGCTTTTACCATCTCTAAAGAAGCTAAACAGGGAGGAAGTTGTAAGGAATCTTTGTAAAAGGACATTTACCGAAAAAAAACCAGGAATTTAGGTTGCAGAATAGTGACTTGTCACAAAAAGAGAGACAGCTGGAGTGTAAGACTACATTTCTTAACAGACTCTTATCACCGCTTGAGTAGCCCTAATCCCCAATCTGTCTAATTCTCCTGGAAGCAACTTCTTTTTAACTAAATAAGGCAAAGTTTACATTCTTCTATTTGTGCTAGAGTAATTGACTAAGAAAAATAGATGAGTTTTGGGTCGATTAAGTGATTGAGTATTTGCTGATAGTCATTGTAAATGCCACTTTCGCCCATTAGAATTCTTGACCACATCATAGGCTTATTTGTGGAAGTATTGGCAAAGGACATGCTTTTCCTCAGGTTTAGCTTCAAATTTTCTTTTTAGTTTTACATAAACTTGGCATTTATGGCGTTTTTAAGGCGTTCTTCTTAAAAGTACTTGTGGGCTGGCTTGGAAAAGGGGCCTGTAGTCTCTTGCAAACGATCAAATTTTTCCTCCTCAGTTTAAACTTTTATTTAAGGCTAAATGTTGATTTTTTGTTTTTCATTCTTTTTGCCTTAAAGAATGTTCCTGGAGTCTCTAAATTTCCCGTTTAATGCGTTTACTATATCATCTATAAGCTTTCCTGCCTTTTCTTCTGTAAGCTGAGCCTGTTCTGCCTTTATTTATGGCAATTCCAAGTTAAAGGAGAAAAATTTTCGACTTTTGTTATTAGTTTTTTCGCTAATGTAGAATTTAAGGAGTTTGCCTTAAATGGGCTTTTCCTGATTAATGGCGTCGAGATAAGAGTTGAAGTTTTTGAGAGACCTTAGGTTTTAGTCCTTTATTTTGGTCTATTGATAATCTGAGTCATACAGGTGCGTTAGACATCTGATCGGGATGGATATGCTTGAAGAAGTCAGCAAGTCTACTTCTCACTTTGAAAGTATTAATGTAGTTTTTTGAGTTATAAAAGAGGATTCGTGTCAAACCTGCTATCAACATTTCTGTCTTAAATAGTTATAAACAAGTTTTCATTCAGTTTAAAGGCTGATTCGGAAAGGTTTTCAGTCAGATTTCAGCTATAACTACACATTTGATGGTGAATTTATACCGAAAGTCCTTAAACGCTGAATTTAATTGTAATAATAGACTATGGGAAATCTTTGTAGTGACAATTCTTATGCTCAGATAAAAGAGCTTTATCCGAAATAATTCTAGAAGTATATTGAGCTAAATGAAATGTAAAAGCAACTAAACTCAAGTTTTAAATCAACGCAGCGAAAACTGGACTAATAAATAATAAAAATCTAAAACCAACATCTCATAGCTGTTGACAGGAGCCAAGGCTAAGTTAAAGAGCACTTTGAGAAAGTAAAAGAGCAAGTAAACAAACATTATCCTGGAGGATTTGGTTTCTTATAAAGAGAGAAAAATGGAAAAATAGAAGATTTATTAGGCTACAGTTTAGCTTAAAAGCAATACACTGACATTAAGTAGCATTTAGAGAAACAGATCGTCCAAGAGAAACAGTTAGCAAACCAAAAACTTGAAAACGTCAAAGAAGAAGAACTAAATACTTTACAATCATCCAAACCAGTTTTAGAGAAATTTGAGGCCTTGAATGAAAAGAGAAAGTCTGACATTTACACACAAGGATTGAATCAATACAAAAAAGAAATTGATGCAAAGTCTAAAGAATAAGCTGCTAACTTTAAGAAAAAGGTAGACTTTGATAGCTTGCTATCAAATATCAAAAATTTGGTGCCAAATGATAAGCTCAAATCACTTACGTAGCAAATCAAGTAATAAATTACAAGGAAGGCAGCAAATTTTATAGGCCATCCAAACTAAGGAAGAGCAACTTTGTTTTGAAGATTCATACTTTTATTTATTTAAATGGTTTATCCAAAAGTAAGGAGGGTGTTTGAGTCTTGGAAAGAGTTCATCTTTGAATAAAGTGCCATTGATAAAGCTCCTACTTATCAGCTGCAAACAATCATAATGAGTAGTAATAAGTTTTGTTTATTGATATGAAAGATCAAATGTACAGTCCTTCAGGGATATCTCCTTTTTTAAGGTACAAAACCTTTTCCTTAGCTTTGTCGAAATCCTATTTTGTGACCTTCATTCTTCTCTCTCTCAAAGCGATTAAACCTGCTTATGTGCACATTGCTTTTATGTCAGCTCCTGATAAGTCATCTTTGGTTTGTATCAAATCCACTACTTTTACCTAAATAGCAAAACTTTTACATCTTCATTTAAGCTCATTCTGGAGGTATGAATCTGGAAAATTTTGTGCTTTGTTTTGAGGTCTGACACAGGGAATTCTATTTTCCGATCTATTCTTCCTGGACGAATCAAAGCAGGGTCTAGAGTTTAGATCTTGTTTGTTGCCATTATGACTTTTACTTAGGCATGTGTGTCAAAACCATCAAGCTGATTCAGCAGTTACAACATAGTTCTCTGCACTTACTTCTAGCCTCCAGAGTTAGAGTCGTATCTTTTTGTTCCAATTGCGTCTATCTCATCAATAAAGATTATAGCTGGAGAGTGCTATTGAGCAGTTTTAAAGAGTTATCTGACAAGCTTGGGACCATCTCCCAGATACTTTTGAATCAACTCTGAGCCTACAACTCTCAAAAAGGTTGCAGATGTTTCGTTAGCAACAGCTTTGGCTAACAAAGTTTTGCCTGTTCCTGGCTACCCATAGAGAATAACTCCTTTTGGAGGCTTAATGCCCATGTCCTCATAAACCTCTGGATGAGTCAAGGGCAGTTCTACTGCTTCCTTAATCTCTTGAATTTGTGTTTAGAGACCTCCAATGTCTGCATAGCTTTCAAGTGGGGCTTTTTCAACTTTCATGACGTTCAGAAGTGGATCAACATCATCTTGCATAATGCCTACAATCGACATTCCTCTATGATTGAGTAAAACTGAACTGTTTGGCTCCAGTTGGTCCTTGTCAACAAAAGACATTATTGGTACGTAGTACTAAGGCCCCATAGTCGATGAAACAATACAATGGTCTTAGTCGATGAATTATTCAAGAGTTCCCACGTTCATTGGAAGTCCTCTCAACTGCTCAATTTTTTTGAGTTCTTCCTAAGTAAAAATAATGGTTACGTTTTATTCTTCAGGTTTAGTTTGTTCCTTTTTCTGATAATGCTAAATAAACTCTTACTCCATTAAAAGATAATCTTTTATCCTTTCCAACTTAAGTTGCCTAAGTCTGCACTTAGTGATAGGAGTAACTGAGTAGGAAGAATTGTACCTAATGGAAGTTTTGCAGCAGCGTCAATTCCTTTGCCCTTTTTCTTCCTGCCTACTCTAGGAGGAGGTGGGACGGGTTTTTTCTTAGCTTGATCGCCTTTATTGTTCTTACTTTGGTCGTTTCTGTTTACCTAATTACCCATTAATCAAAAATATTTTAAATTCAATAACACATCATAACAATAAGATCAACTCACGTAAATAGTGCAAAATACTTTGACATTTTTATAAGCTCATAAAGGCCTCTCTTGAATCACTTGAAGACCTCAAAGATTTGTCTTTTACGAAGAAGAATGTCGTCTGCTTGTATTCTAAATAAGAAAATGTCTTTCCTTCAATTAAAGTCAATTAAATTAGTTGCTTTTGCTTTTTTAAATTATATTGAAAAAATATTGAGTTAGATAGCAACGAAATCAAAATGTTTCATCCCAATTAACTGGCAAATCTTTTCTTGCTATGTTAATCTTGGTTGGAATCTTCAGGACTGATTTCAATGATTTCGCTTTAGTTTTCAACTTCTCAAGGTCCATGAGCTTTTCTTTTGGAATATCAAAGCAAGGTCTCATCGATTTACTAATGAGTTAATGCTAAATAGAAACAAAAGTACCCAAGGGATCTTTTAGAAAGCAGCATGCTTCTTCAAATTCGCAAAAGAACCTCCCAAACGGCTTTCAGGATTTTTGTTAAGTAGGAGGGTAATGAATGCGTTAACTTTCTCATCTTTCATGTGTTTTGGGAATTTTAAAGGATTTTTGATGATTTATTGATAAATTTCCAAAGGATCTTCTGCATCTTCTCCAAAAGGAACAAAACCAGCCATAAATTCGTAAATTACGATTCCTAGTGACCAAAGGTCTACTGGGAAAGAGTAGCCTTTGCCAGCTAGAGTCTAAGGGGCCATATAGTTAGGAGTTCCAATCATTGTAAAGGTCTTTTAGGTTCCATTTAAGCGTTTGCAGGTTCCTAAATCTATGAGTTTGAGATAGCCGTCTGCACAAACCATTACATTTTATGGCTTCAAATCTCTGTAAATGAATGACTTCTCATGCAGGGTTTCAATAATATGAAGCAGCTGAGCTCCATAAAACATCGTTTGTTAAGAATTCAGGAGGCCAATAACTCTAATAGCGTCAAAGAGCTACATTCCATTGATTAGCTAAGTAAGGAAGTAGATGTAATGCTAATCTTTAAAAGACCTTACGTATTCCATTACGAAGGGAGAAGAGATAGTTGAAAGTGCTTGCTTTTAGTTTATGAGATGCTTCTACAACTTAGTTTTGATGGTCTATTGCTTTGAAATACACTTTAAGGCAAAGAAATTGCCATGTTTTGCATCAGAAACGAGCAAAACGTTACCAAACTGGCCTTATCCTAGCTTCTTTAGCACTTAGAAGTCCTCAAGCTTTAGGTTCTTTGACATTTCATTCAAGTTAGTTCTGTTGATTTTTTGATTCTCCAAAGCTTTTGAGATTTCTGCACTATTTTTCATGGCTTCAGCCAAAGTACATCCGAAAGAATTGACTACTTCGATCAAAGTAGTCCAAGCAATTTTACCGTGTTACTTCATTCTCAACTCAAACTTGTAGTTTTCAATGTAGTTTGTCAAGCATTCTTCTCCGTAAAGCAGCCCTCTTTTTGACAAATCTGAAATTATGTAGTCTCCTTCAGCGACAAAGAAGATCCCATTTCTACATAAGTCATCTCTGCGAACTATGGCTTACCCTTGCTTCACGTTTTTCAATTTAAAGCAGTCTATTGCCTTTTAAATGTATTACTCACTGAGTTTATCAAAAATTTTAGAGCTTTTCAAAGCATTTCTGGCTTCGTTTCTTAAAATGATCAAAGGTAAACTTTTTCCTAAAGCATTCTCAATGTCTTAAATGCCTAGAGCCATAACCTAAGCATCTTCTACGACTTTTACTGTCTATCTCCTGACACATCCTTTGGTAAGACTTGCATACTCTTCAAAAGATTCTCCTTTCATAATGGGCCCTTGGAATTAAAGCCCTTTATATCTGTTGAGTTTGCCTGACTTGAGAATGTACATTGACGAAGCAAGATCTCCTTCTTTGCAAATTTCGTTATTTTTCTCAAATCTTTGATTTAGGGCGATTGAAGCCAGTTTATCTTTTTGAGAAGGAGTCAAATATTCTGAATTATTTCAAATTTACTGAAAAATTGATTCTTTTAGATGAAGTTCCTGTTTTATTTATAGTTTTTGGTGATCATAGAGGACACTGCATTTCTAAAAGTTTCTCTATCAATGAACCATAGAAATGAGGCTTTGATGGCTTTGATTGAGGCTGACCTTGGTGCTGAGTAGAGTAGTGCCATTTCTCCGAAGCCCTAGCCAGGTTCTATGTATCTTTTGACATTTCCATTGATTTAAACTGCCAGTTTACCCTCGTGGAGGATGAAGAAGGAACTAGCCATGCTGTTTTGCTTCATTAGATATTGGTTTTCGTTGACTTTGCAAAGTTTGAACTTTTAGAGCAAAAGCTCCTTAATTTCTTTATCTTCAATCAGAGATGAGAAGGTAAAGTGGTTCCTAAGGCTTTTCAGGATGAGCGCTTTGTCAGTAATGCTTTTTTTCTGTGGAATTTATAGGAAATTTTCACAGATTTAGTTGTCGTAAATACCTCGGACTGCACCAATCTTCCTTGACTTACGTTTTCCCTGAGTGGTTAAAATATTACTTATTCTAGAATGGTTTCTTGACGAGTGCTCTAAAGTTTGAGGTCAATAAGTGAGCTAATGAGGCGATTATCTTTCCTATCCAAAGACTCCATTGTGTTCTAATATTATAGAATAATTTGACTTAATTCGATTTAAATAGAAGAAGTTAATCACTCATAAAGGAATTGATCGTTTTTCTTGAATCAATAAGAAATAAGAAATTCCTCACAGGGACCAACCAAAATCAAATTCATACACAAGAACATAAATAATCCTAATCATTTCCACAATTCTTTTTTAGAACTTTTATCATTCTTTAATACCCACTTTATTACCTCACTAACAACCAACCCATCACTGACCCTCCTTTGGGTTTAACTTAATCATGTATAAAAAGGGATAGTCTTTTCAAGTAGACTACCTTTTACACAGGAAATCAGAGGCTAGAGAACAGAAGAAGGATGCTGCCAGCTGAAACAAAAAGCGTTCTCAGCCCTTTGATTTGAATGGGAAGATTGACTGGTAATGATGGTTATTTCTTGGAAAATTTCTTTTGTGAAATCTTGATTGAATGTAAATCTTTCAAATTTGCCTTGGACTATCATAATAATAACAACATCAAAGCAAGTTGCTTTTGAGTGCATCAAACCCATTCAAAGCTTTATCAAAAGCTGTAAAAACAATTTTTAGCTATCCTTATACATTAAATGATCCTTTATTGTTAGATTTCTACTTTCAATTACAATTGAAGTACTAATTGCAGCTACATACAATCACCATTCGTCATCCAGCCCATGTCTTTTGAACTTGATTAAAACTGTTTTACTGTAATTTTTTGAGAGCTACGAGCCTCACTATCTCGTTCGAGTAAGGTGACCAAATCGTTCTCAGTGACCCTGTTCTTCAGTAGTCCTGATTGATAAGCCTTGAGCAATGAATTCTCGATTCCAATGGCTTTTTCCGGCTTGACTATTTTGATCTTCATTACTATGTATGGTGATAGATACGTCTTTACTTGGCTTAAGGTGTGAGTAGTTGGATGAGCAAGGCCTGCCTTTGTTCCTCTACCTGCCTAAATAGTTTAGCGAATACTGCTTTTGTGCTTCTTCCATCATTTTCTTCTCGTATTGACTTTGAGCGTTCTACATACCGCTTATAATTAAATTACAAATCAAGTTTGGGAAAAGTAAAATTTGACCCTAAGGTAGAAATCACTAGCTTCTGTCAATTCCTGGCGCACCCTTATCTGCTATTGACTTTCTTATGCATTAAAACACATTTTGCTCTATTTTGCCTTCTTAGGACTCGATTCTCTCAACAAAGTACTTGAGAGTGCGCTCATTCACTTCTACTAAATCCAAAAGATAGAAAATGCCTCCCAAGTAGCACTCTCGGGTATTGTATTTCATAATGCGCTTATAGAGCTTGAATCGCTCCCTTTGCTCTTAGTATTTGTAGATAAACATTGGTCTCCAGAAATGCTCATCTGAGTACTTAAAGAAACCCTTTTTCTTCTTTTTTGAAACTGGCTAAGGGATCTTTTCAACTTCTTCACCTTGCATAAGCCTCTGTTTGTTTTCTGGCTATTCTTAGTTGATTTTGGGATTATGAGAGTCTCCAATTAAGAATTTTATAATGTGAGGCATTAATGCACCCAATACAACAGTTGTCATGCAAACCAAAGCCAAAGTTGTGCTTTTTACGACAGAAACCGCGTTTTTATTATCGTCATTTGGCTTGATAGTCAAGATTAGAGCAAAGGCAACTGAGCCTCTAATCATTCCAGCGAAAGAAACCACTGCAAGATCCTTGTTGTTAATTTTCCACTTTTTTTTGAAAATCTTCTTGAAAATGAAAGAGAGGCCGAAGATGGCGATAAGTCTTGAAAATACACAGATAGCAAGCTATAAAAACAAGAAAGAGAAAGAAATGACTTAGTTAAGGAAGTAGTATACAGTCGAAAGGCCAAGATACACAAAGACAACGGCTTCAGTCAAAAACGAGATCGTTTGGAAGGTCACTCTAAATCAAGCAATCAATACGTCGTAGCATGCATGCCTCCGACCGTTAGATTGTAGTAATTGTAGTGAGCTAGAGTTACACCACTTATCAGCACTGTTATCACTCCACTCATACCGAAGAATTCGGCAGTCACATAGCTCATAATCCCAAAAATGTAAGTAAAGGCAACTTGTGTGACCTAGCTCTACACTAAAAAGCGGCATCTTTTGAACAAGTATGAACAGAGCAATGCAGTAAGCAAACCTATCAATACTGAGACAAAGATTGTTCCTAAAAAGCTACCAAGAATGGTTTTAAATATTTAAGCCCCTGTCATGTCTTTATTGATCTAATCGAAAAGTCCACCTTTGTTACGAAAAGAATACCTACAACTTTGAACAGGATAATGGCTACAGCATCATTGACCATCCCCTAACCGAAGATAATGGAAAAGAGTTGGGGAAACTAGCTTGATTTGATTAGAGTAAGAGCTGCAACCGAATCAGTTGCAGAAATAGTTGCACTATACTTTACTATTAACGCTATGTCCAGCTTTTAGATTTCTTCGTCAGCGTGTAGAGGAACTATCCATTCTAGCTAGCTCACAGCCAAAGTTAGCCCAAAAACGATTCCGAACACTAAGACAGTTCCAAGCAGTCCGTAAGTAAGGATGTAGATGAAGTTCTTGCCGAAATCTTTCTTTTTGAGGTTATAGCCTCCAGCGAAAATCATTGGGGGCAAAAGACCATAGAAAAAGATTTCTTAGTTGAATTAAAGTTTTTCGACGTTGGCCACGTAGCGCGTGAAGAAACCAAATCCAACTCCAATAAGAATGCCTATTCCAGTCTCATGCAGGAGGTGCAGCTTGATGGAAAGAATGGTACTTTTTTGTGCTCCAAGAAGTTGCCTATGTAGGAGTAGACAATGATGAGAACAATGATGCCTATGAGAAGTAATGAAAAGTCTGCCAAGTCCATGATAAATCTTGAAATATTATTAATCGATGAAATCTACTTAAAGCCAATTCATGTGACAGTCTGCTTTTGGGCTATAAGCTACCAAAGCATAAAAAAAGAACTTTTTCAGATCGGATAAGTTGACATAATCCGTTCGACACATGCTTTTATAAGTGATGGCTGACTTTACATCCCGACCAATATAAAATATAAACTCAAATGTAGAGGGAAAGCACTGTCTCCACGCAGACTTAATAGTCCCCCACCTGCCGTAGGTGCATCTACTATCAACGTGTTCTTGCCAGATTCACATGCCTTCACTTCTAGCCTGTAATTGATCACCTTCAACCCTTCATCAATAGCCTCCAATAACTCACAGCTTTGGTAAAGGCAACCCAGCAGCCACAATAATGGCTTGCTTTAAACCACCTGCCAGAACCCTAAGATAGCATGGAAAGTCCTAAATCATTAAGTGATTAAGATATGAGCTTAAAGAAACCCTAGCCAAATAAAGCTGCTTACTACTATGACCTAAAAAGTGAGTAGCTTCCCCTGATGAAATGCGTCTTTGAAGACAATCTAACAGAAATCGAAAAAGGCAACAATGAACACCCTTTTCTGAATAGCTAGTCTTATGGTATATAATCTTTTATCAAAAATTTCCATGAGCCTCAGGTCAATTAGCCCTTCAAATTTGATTTCTAGCCAAGATATCCCCCCTATCTCCAATAGTTTAGTTACTTGGGCAATAAAATCACAAAAACCTAAGAAAGCTAGACCCTAAGGCGTATTCTTGCTAAAAGGCCCCTTTTGAAAGACATCACTCAGTAAGTTGGGATCAAGGTCATCAAGACTTTGAAAAGGCACATTTACTTGGGACTTGTAAGCTAAGAACAGTCCAAAAAAGCAGTCACAGTGCGTCCGAGGAACAACAGTGTGATATCGTATCTCATCTAGGGAGGCAGGCACCTGTATGTGCTGAATAAAAATGAAAACGAGAAAATGCCGCACATCAGCGATGGAGATACTATCAAGTTCACAGTCAACATTGAGAAGAGGAGAATGGAGTGGTTCAAAAATGAATAAAAGTTCTGCACCCTAGAATCAATAGACTTCGGAGACCAGCCCTGGCTTCCCTTTGTTGTGCTCAAAGACAAGGGTGATACTGTTGAGTTGATATGAAATCAGCCTTTATTCTTTCTTTACAACTATTAACATAGATAGATTGATATGTTGCTTGTGCCAAATCTTCTTTTTCCTAACTGCTTATACTCTGAGAAGGCTATCCACATTGCGATGACTGCTTTCATCCAGATTAACCTAAAAAATAGCATTCAAAGATGAAATTATCTTGGTTTGAACCCTTCAATGACTGCTGTTGTTTGGATATGCTAAAATGCAAATGCTAGTGGTTCTAGTAGTATCACATCAGTAGACAACATTATTTGAATTGCTAATCCTGTTCTTGGCTGGGAGGGATGATGAACACTTCTTTTTAAGGCTTGAACTGAATGTTTTTGAGACTTTTGAGGCTTTTCGCTGTGCCTAGTTTCCTTTCACTTATTTTGTTTTCACTGAACATCCGCTGAGACTAGCGTTTCAGTGCGCTTCTTTGTTTTTAGGGTCGCCGCGTTGGAATCTCAATGTTTTATTTGTCCGCATCGTCCACAAACATTTCTTCTATCGAAAGCCTTCTTTGCATTTCTTCTATTATTTAAGCCTATTTATAACATTAAACTACCCAATTTGCTCAACATGGGTTTGGCATATAAAATATGATACTTTGTGGCAAGAATCAAAACTACAGCAATTTTGAACCTTTTTTTCAATGATTTACAATGGTTTTCATTTTCTCATTTCTTGTCTGAAAGCTTGATTTTTGTGTGGTTGTTACAAAAATAAGGATTATGAAGCTGCCTTGAATGTCTATTCTAGTTTTGATGTCTTAATAGATAAGTGAGATAGGGGGATTTAATATTATTAAAGTTAAGATGTTAAAAATCCCAGCTTTTTGTTTACTTATTGTGATCTGCCTGGCAGGCTACAATGAAGTACTGGGCTAAAAACTTTGCAGGCTTACTGTAGCATCCTACTGCAGAAAAGCGGAAGTTTAGAAATGGTCCTGCACACCTTGCAAGAACTCCCCATTGGTCATGAACAACGTCAAGACCTTTGAAAACAGCTCGAAGGACACTCTCGGCTACATCGCAACAAGCGATTAGCTCAACGCTATAGGTAACCAACACCCGATTTAGTGCTCGTTTTTAGAGGAACCTTGCCATGGGACCTCAAAAACTGGATCAGTGACATCAACTTCATTGCAGTCACCTACCCCTACTGTAATAACAGTAACCTTTAAGCTATGCAGATTGCAAGGTCCACAGAGGCTTTTACTATGCCTTTACCGACATCCAGAAGCAGGTCCTAAGCACAGTCATCCAATATCAGCAGACCTACAGCTATCCAAACCTTGTGTAAGTAATGAGTCATTCAGAGTAACTGGCCACAGCTTAGGCGCGGCCCTTGCCACGCATACTGTTGCTTACCTCCTGGCCAATAAAATCAAAGTGACTGACTTCTATAACTTTGGTTCTCCGAGAGTAGGAGACTCTAAGTTCACGATCTGGTTCAATCAGGCTTATGGCCCTGATCACTTTAAAGCACGGGTGACTCACAGGAAAGACCCAGTGCCACACTTGCCTTTGGAAGACTGGGGCTTTTTGCATGTGAACACTGAGATCTTCTACCAAGGTAGCAAAAAAGATGGGGCTTATGTGTGCAGCGACGCAAATGCTGAGGATAAGAAATGTTCGGATTCGTATAAGCTGGACACTGATGTGGGAGATCACGTGAGCTACTATGACATTGACTTCCCGGGAATTGTGTTGACCTGCCAATGATCAAATCTATGTCGAAGATATTACTTCCGATAAGATATCAAAATATTGGCTGAAAGAAATAACCTATAAAGATAAAGAAAGATCATGAGTGTTAGCAGCAAAAAAGGAAACAGATGAACATAACATAACTATCATTTCTTATCACTAACTGAGCAAGCCTACTGATGGACATAATCCATCAAAAAACCATCAAAAACCGCAGTATGTAGAAGCCCTACCTTTTCTGGATTATGATTTCCCATTTAGGAAAATTCACAAGGCGATGTGAGAGGATGTGGGAGCTTTTACTTGTTCTTTTCCAGCCCAGAATAATCCAAAAGTAGTCATTTTCGAGGCGTCAGTCCTCTAAATTAGTTCATCATGATCAAGCATCACACGATACAAATAATCATATAATTTGTCTGTAAAAAAGCTAGTGGTTTGTAGACTGGCTATTTCGTCTAGCCTGGGATTATTACTTGAGGCAACTCTTTTTAGGTTTGGTTGAAAAGGTGTCCCTTATTATAATGAGAGTTTTATTATTAATCCTACCTACCCTCCTACTCGCCTACGCGGTCTCAGCTGCCTACTGCAACGGCAAACCTGGCCAAAGATACGTCAACAACGAACCCATCTGGAGTGGCGAGCCCCGCCTCCTCAAAAAGCACCAATACGGACAACTCTATGAGATAGGTTCAGGCACCACCAACATGAAGCTTCTCCACGCCTACGGCACTATGTACCAGATGGGCCTCGCCCAGGGCGTACTCCTCAGAGATGAGCTCAACGTTTTCATCCATGAACTTTGGCAGTACATTGAGGACCAAATCACTTCAGCCCTCCCAAAAAAGATGCCCAAGTTTCTGCAGAAGGGGACAGCAAACTTTGCCCTGGGGACAGTACTTGATCTCAACTACGAAATCACTCTACCCTACACCAACAAAAAGTACTATGAAGAAATGAGAGGAGTGGCAGATGGCAGTGGAGTGAACTTTAAGTACTTCAAAAGAGTTCACATGATTGGTGAGCTGACCAAAGGAGCCTGCTCTATGTTTGGCGCATGGGGCAAAGCTACCACCAACGGCCAAACTATTCAGCTCAGAGCTTTGGACTGGGTACACTCTGTGTTACGTAGGATTTCGATGGCCCTTACCACAAATACCCACTAGCTGTAGTCTACCACCCTAGTAACAATAAGTTCGGAAATGCCTGGGTCAACATAGGGTTCATGGGATGGCTGGGGGTGCTTTCAGGAGTCAATGAACATCAATTGGCAGTGTCGGAGATAGGAGTTTCTTACCCTGATGCCAGTTTCGGAAAGTAGAGCAGATTCGGCAATCCTTTCACCTTCGTTCTTCGTGATGTCCTGCAGTGGGATAAGACCCTCAACGAGTCCATCCATAGAATGAAGACCACGAAAAGGACTTGTAACTTGATTCTAGGAGTTGGAGACGGGAAAAGCTAGTTCAGAAGTTTCCAGTACAGTCACTCTGTTTGCAACGTGATTGACGATAAAACGCAGCTTCCCAAGTAGGACTGGCATCCCCTCATCGAAAATGCAGTCTATTACGGGATGGATTGGCTGTGCCCTGCCTTCCATCAAAGGCTCAATGAGATGATCTCAGACAGCCATGGGCAGATCACTGCGGAGGTGGCAGTCAGGAAGATAGTGCCTGGGCTGAACTCAGGCAACCTGCAAGTGGTTGTCTACGATCTAAGCTACGAAAGAGTCTACTTCGCCTTCGGGCACGTGACCCCTGAGAACAAAAGAATCGATGCCTATCTGAGGCCGTTCATCATGATGGATTTGAAGTAGGCCTTCGCCCACAAAATGACATGATGCTACATATCGCTTCATTAGGCAGCACAGCTATTAAATTACGGTTACATATCTTGGTACCAATGAAGGGTTGAGAATAATATAGATTAAATAACTATGATGAGCTAAATAACGATCATAGCTATTTTATAAAAAATTAGAGTCATAGCCAAGGAGTGCAGTTTGCAGCCACTCCCTTCCTCCGCAACAACCAGCCTCCAACTGCTCACTCCTGAGATTTACCTGGCTGCGCTTTAGAAGATACGAACATAGTTCATCAAACTCCGCAATCTTTAATAAGAGTATTCGAAGTTGGAAGGCCTGCTTCAGCTACAAGAGATGCAGCTAAGAAAACGAGTGAGCGTACTTATCACTAAATGCAGGTTTAGCAGCAGCTCAAGCTATACACTGAAACTTTGAAAGTTCAAGTTGAAGAACTCGAAAAATAAAAAATCGAACTCCTATAAAATTCCAAAAACTACATCAAAGAACTCAAGAAAACCAACTAATCACTGTTTTCTAAACTCACTCTTTTTACTGAGAAGAAGGCGAACCACAAATCCAAAAGTAAGGAGGAAAGCCCCCCTAAAACCTAGAAATCTAAGAATAACAAAAGCTTAAGTCGGTACAAATCAAAGCAAGACAAAAGCCTAAGGTAAATAATCAAAACTGAGTACATTTAGAGAGATCTCTCGAATAGCACTAACAAGAAGAAGAACAAAAAAGTCCATAAATTTGGAGGCTACTCAACTCTCAATTGCAACAAGTAAATGCCTGAAACCTCCAAAACCTTCTAACTGGGGGCAGCAGAGATCACAGCAAAGCAACTGAAGGTGGGCTCACACAAGAAAGATAAGCACGTCTTTTCCAACCTAACTTTGCTCAACATTCTAGAGACAAGCAACAAGAAGTTCAAGCATAATCTGGAGAAAGCTTCCGCAG
>Ga0316217_10000612_pt1 | contig 49621 bp, 49 predicted proteins | sample 1anoAmetaG_FD_203633 | JGI IMG/M metagenome (GOLD analysis project Ga0316217, IMG submission 203633) | Freshwater microbial communities from Trout Bog Lake, Wisconsin, USA - 1anoA | ecosystem: Environmental > Aquatic > Freshwater > Lake > Hypolimnion/Profundal zone | place: USA: Wisconsin...
GTCTAAAAAACCACACGTATTGACAATAACAGCGTCCGCTCCTTTGTGGGTTTTACTGAGTTCATACCCTTCCGCCCGTAATTGGGAAATAATCCGCTCGCTATCGACCAGAGCCTTTGGGCAGCCCAAGGATACGAACGAAATTTTAGGAGCATGTTCCGTCATTTACTCGGCTTTCTCATGAAATTTAGATACGCTTTATCGGATTGGGGATTATCCGACAATGATCAAATTTCTCTTATTTTTCATCGATTTGAAACTATAGCAGTACCAAGCTACCATTATCTCATAAGATTCGTTTTCAAATTAGAATGATTGGCCAAGGTTCACGTCTATAATGTCACAAAACGAAATAAAAATGATAGATGCTGTGCCAAAAGGCTATCAAAACCACCCGGATGCTCGGTCTCTACTGATGGGGATCGGGCTCATTGTTTTAAATGGCGCGATGTGGGCGGCATCCGATACGGCGGCGCAGTTTTTAACACGGACTTTGCCACCGATTGAGGTGACGTGGATGCGCTATCTCATTCATGTTACTCTTCTTTTTCCTTGGTTACGCGGCGGTATCCGGGGGGCCTTTAAGACTGTTCATCTTTCCTATCAAATAATGCGGGGCGTTTTTGCGGCCCTTTCGGCGATCACTTTTATCATTGGGTTGAATATTATTCCCGTTGCAGACGCGACATCGGTGACATTTGTGGCACCTTTTGTGATCATGGGACTGGCCTCTTGGGTACTTAAAGAGAAGGTTGAGGTAAGTAGATGGATCGCAGCGGTAATTGGTTTGTCGGGTGTGCTCATCATCGTACAACCGGGAAGCGAAGCGTTTAAGTGGGCGGCACTTTTACCCCTTTTAGCGGCCATTCTCGGCGCGGCGGCGCTGGTGACAACGCGCCTCATGCCGCAGGATGATTCCAAGGTCACGATGGTCTATACGGGCTTTGTCGGCCTCGCGATCCTTTCCTGTCTGCTGCCTTTTTATTGGGTGATGCCGTCAACCCAAGATGTTATGGTTGGCATTACGGTTGGTACGTTTGGGGCGGGAGCGAATGTCATTTCGATCATCGTCTACCGAAGGCTGCCGGCCTCGTTGCTCGCCCCGTTCAGTTACTCGCAACTCGTTTGGGCGAGCCTTTTTGGCTTTGCGGTGTTTGGCGTTTGGCCGACCTTTGCGACGCTTATGGGTGCGTTCATTATTGCAGGCAGTGGGTTATACGCCGCTTGGCGAGAGCAACAGCAAGCGCACTCGTAATCAGGCCGCACCCGATTATCCGCCATAAGGGCATCCTGTTGCACGACGCGATAAAACAAGATGGGTAATGATCCCGAATGGTTGAGCGCTCCGTAATGCGTCATATTCTTATTTCTTTCCGAGGTATTTTCATCGGACGGAGAAAAGATGAAAGAGGCTTATCATGTCGCTCGGCGGAATACTTCTGATTATCCTGATCATCTTTTTATTGGGCGGGTTTAGCGGCCAATTTGGCGGATATGGATATGGCTATGGACATAGTGGCGTCGGCGTTATTGGAGTTGTGTTAATTGTGGTGCTGGTACTCGTACTCTTCGGCAGGATTTAGCGGGACCTCTCGATCTCGCTTTTTGCCATCCATGATGCAGCCTAATGGCCTTATATTTTAAGGGATTTCGCTCTTCCTCGACCCCGCGATAAGACAGCGCCTTGAAAGGCCAAAATGAATGGGAGCAGTGCCTTATCGTTCCGTATCCATTCGACATTTTCTTAAAGCGGCTTTTATGTTTTGGCGCGGCACCGAAAAAACCCGTGCCTATTTTTTAGGGATCGGCTTTGTCTTCAGTCTGATTGCCAATCTAGGAATGGCCTTGCTTATCAACCGGTGGAGCAAAGGCTTTTTTGATGCACTACAGGCGCATCAACTCGATGACATCATGCAGAGCATCAAGCTCTTGGCCGTCCTCGCTTTAGGAACAGCAATAACCGCGATTATCACCGTTCAATTCCGTATGCGCTTGCAGCTCGCCTGGCGGCTATGGATGATGTCAAACCTCGTTGACCGATGGATCGCAAGCTCGCTGTCGCGTGAGCATTTAATGATCCATTTGATTGATAATCCCGAAGCGCGCATTTCAGAAGACGGCCGAATTGCCATCGAGCTATTGGTGGAATTGGGCGGCGGGATGATCTACACGCTTCTCATTTCAAGCTCATTCATCATCGTTTTATGGGATATAGGCGGGCGTGCCATGATCTTTGGCTATACTGTGCATGGTTATCTTGTCTATGCGGTCTTGGCCTATACGAGTTTAACTTCTATTGGCATGTTGTTGCTGTGCGTTCCCTTGGTTAAAAATGTCGAGGAAAAAGCCGCAGCAGAAGGCCATTTTCGGTATTATCTAACGGAGAATATCCATCACCTTGTTTTATCGCCGAATAATGACCTGCTACAGCCTATTGAACTTAACGGATTTTTTGAGCTTTTACTAAAAAAATGGACGAGCGTTATTCGCGGGCAGACAAAAATCATCAGCTTTGCCACGACAAATAATCTGATCGCGCCGATCATTCCGGTGGTTTTATGCGCGCCGAAATATTTGAGCGGCGAGATGAGTTTGGGCGATATTATGCAAATCGCCGCGGCTTTTTTGCAGGTTCAAACCTCGTTGAATTGGCTGGCCGATAACGCCTTTAGCCTAGCCAATTGGTCCGCCTCCGCCCGCCGCGTGGCGGCCTTGGATCATACGATGATTAATCAAAAACTCTAAGTCTGAAGGGCTTGAAAAGATAGTTGGTTTTAAAAATGAACAAATGCGGGTCTCACGCGTTTTACCAGTAACGTCCAAACCTGAACGTCGAACACGGGAGACTTACGATGAACCGCTTCACACTCATCTCAATTTTATGTCTAAGCTTAGGCGCCTGCGCAACCGCGCGCGATGACCGCATGGCCCAAGGCGCCATGATCGGCGGCACAGGGGGCGCGATCATCGGTGGTGTTGCCTCAGGCAACGTAGGCGGTGCCGTCGTTGGCGGCGTAGCAGGTGCCGCAATTGGTGCCGTTGGTGCTGATATGACCCGGCCTAAGCACGGCACCAAGCATTGCTATTTCAGCGAGGCGCAGCAGCGTGAGATTTGTAATTATCGGTGAGCTTAACCAATAAAAATTAAGGCCTTACCCGCGATTTTGACAGGGTAGGGCCTTTTACACGCGGATTTATTGATACCTAACCAGCCAAATTTATGGTCCACAGATTTATAAATTTTATTTTAATTTCTCACTTGAAATGCGGGGAATCACCTATATATCACGTTCTAATCCTGCCAATTAGGGTAGTGAGAATGTGGTTTATAAAGTCAATGACTACTTGTCTCGCGAATCGGTAATAATCGCCATGGTTCTGCGAATCACAATAGTTAATCTTTATGATGATGCATAGTGCGATAGCCATAATCGGTTCTCCATGTGTATTGTACCATATTAAGTTCAACAAGACTTACCGTAAGGAATTGAGCTTCGGCTCCAGTCTAGCGGGGGGTTGGTGTCGGTAGCCTTATTCCCCCCGTTAAGTGAAAACACATGGATATATACGCAGAATTTTTTGACGACGATGCACTCTACAAAGCGGAATTTAAGAATAAGGGGTATCCGCACTTTGATTCAGAGTATTCAAAAGGCCAAGTCAATGATGTGCTCAAAGGATTGAAAGCGACAGGAAAGCTCGCGAGAACATTTTATCCGCTTATCCGCTATCAAATCCCTAAATATAAGCGAGACGATAATGGCAGGATTTTTATTGATAGAAAAAATCCGCGCCACATCATGCATACCTCAAGAGTGGACTCCAATATTTACTCAGTTTACCGCAACATATTAATGAACAAATATGAATCGCTGCTGAATGAACTCCAAATCGAAAGCTGTGTAATTGCCTACAGGAGGATTCCTGTATCTGCGGGCTCCGACCGCAATAAATGCAACGTACATTACGCAAATGAGGCAATTGAAGAGATTAAAAATCAAATAGATGCGCACGGTAATAGCTGCGCTATTGCAATGGATATTACCAAGTTTTTCGACACACTCGACCACAAGCTGATCAAAAAACAGTGGAACAAAGTGATGGGGTTCGAAAAGGGCTTAGAAAAAGATCACTTTACCGTTTATAAAAACATCACCCGCTTTCGATATATTGATGTCAAAAAATTAGAGAAGATTATCAAAATTGATATTGGTAAAATATGTAAGGCCAATAATCTGATCCGAAAAGAAAACAAGCAGTCACAAAAAATGGGGAAGTCAACTAAGCGACCAAATCTCAAAATCTGCAGTGATATAGATTTCAGAAATCTGGTTCTGAAAGAGACAATCCAAGGCGGCGACAAGGGTATACCTCAAGGTACTACAATTTCGGATGTGATCGCTAACATTTACATGCTGGATTTTGACTGTAGCATGAAGCAGTTTGCCCTAGAGAATGGCGGCTATTATCGCCGCTATTCGGATGATATATTATTTATATGTCCACGTGAACATCAATCCAAAGCAATTGCTTTTATTTCTACCTTGATTGGTTCCGTGCATTTGAAAATTAGCCACGACAAAACTCTTGTGTCGCAATTTGAGAAAGCTGGCGATGCAATTTCTTGTAAAACTTTTGGGGGCGCAGAATTAAAACCTATACAGAAGCCATTCGAATACCTTGGTCTTTCGTTTGATGGAAAAAACACAAGAATTCGTCAATCAACCATATCAGGTTTTTATGACAAACTTAGCGCACGCATTAAAAAAGAAGTTCAGATTGCAGCATCAAAGTTGGAAAATAGGAGCATTGATCACCCTGATGATGAGCAAATTTATAAAATCATCAGCTTTGACATGATACGCAACAGCTATATGCGGAATAAAAATCCAGATCCCGATGAAGAGTTTATGGGCAATTTCTATACCTATGCGCAGCTTGTAGCTAATGTGACAGAAAATTCACACTCGATGGATGTATTCAAGGGACTTGGCGCGTGGATTAAGAGGCGTGCCAAAAAATATTGTCGCGATATGGTTAAAAAACAAAAGCTTCCAATTGCGGCATAAAGGTGGGATGATTTATTTTAAACTGTGCCAGAATTATTTCATGGGCATATTCAACCTATTAATACGCTAAAGCTTCGGCGCGATACTCGATTTTGCAAGGCCACGCTAAATCACGTGCTATGCTTGAACCAGTCTCCCTACGCTGAAGCTTCGGGAGACACCCCACGTCTTCGTCTCCGGGTGGCCTGCCACCCGAAGCCGAAGGCGTAGGGTGGCGGTGGGTAGTTAGCACCGCAACACCCTCGTTATAACCCAACCACCAGCAAAAACAACACTCTCAAAACCCGTACCTTGCTGTCACGGATATAACGCTATGCGTAGTGTTCTTGACGCACAACTAACCAACTCGAACAAAAGGCTTTATCTTTGGAAAATTTTACCCTATTTTCCTACGAAAGAATTTGGGTAGACGCGATCCGCCATGGACACTGACATAATGACAATTCGAGAGGTAGCTGAGTATCTGAAACTCACAGAGAAAACAGCTTATCGCTTGGTATCAGAAGGCTTATTGCCAGGGTTTAAGGTTGGAGGGTCATGGCGTTTTAAGCGTCAGGACTTAGAAAAGTGGATAGCTGCCCAGAAGGCTACGGCAGGGGAAAAGAAGTAATATGACAGCAAAAACAAGCCATCGTCAGGATGCTCAGGCGCAGAAAAAATACAGTCCCTATCAGGGGCAGTATTTTGCCCATGCGCTAACTCTTGACGGACAGGCTGAAAATACAATCTCCCGTTCGATAGCCAGTGCCAAAGTGGACATGAACCCCCACCAGGTTGAAGCCGCACTTTTCGCATTACGCTCACCGCTTTCCCAAGGTGTTATCTTGGCGGATGAAGTGGGTCTCGGAAAAACAATCGAAGCCAGCTTGGTAATTGCTCAGAAATGGGCAGAGAGACAGCGTAATATTCTTCTCGTCGTACCAGCGATGCTAAGAAATCAATGGGCGCAGGAACTGAGTGAGAAGTTTTCCCTGCCTAGCTATGTCCTAGAATCAGCCAGCTATAAACAGGCAAAAAAAGAAGGGAAACTCAATCCTTTTGATTCCAAGAAGATTGTAATTTGTTCATACGAATTTGCAGCCAAGCAAGACGTTGATGTAAAAAACATAGCATGGAACTTGGTGGTCTTTGATGAAGCACATAAGCTGAGAAACGTGTGGAAGAAAGACGGCGCAAAAAAAGCTAAAAAGCTGCAAGCCGCATTAGAGGGACGACAAAAGGTTCTGCTGTCAGCAACCCCACTTCAAAATACACTGCTCGAGCTTTATGGTCTTGTGTCCATTATTGACCCTCACTTCTTCGGAAGTTCCGATGCGTTTAAGGTGCAATATGTTGGTGGCAAAGCATCGCCTCAAAATCTTGAAATGCTTAAGCATCGCCTGAATAAAATATGCAATCGCACTCTCCGCAGGCAGGTTCAGGAAGAAGGTGGCATCAACTTTACCCGCCGCCATTCAATGGTAGAAGATTTCCGCCCAAGCACCGAAGAACTCGATCTGTATGAACAAATATCCAGTTACCTTCAGCGAGACGATATTGCTTCAATCAAGCCAGGGGCGCGGCATCTAGTTACGCTGGTCATTAGAAAAATTCTGGCTTCCTCATCGTTTGCTGTCAGCGGCACGCTTGAAAAGATGATTAATCGGCTGGAAAGCGAACTCAAAAAAGTCGATGCCACCACTTTCGATGACATTGAGAACATCGACGAGATTGCCGAAGAATGGGACATTGAAGATGAGGACACTGAATCCAAGCCTGATGAGACGGCTCTTCAGCGCGAAATTGGTGAACTAAAATCCTACCAGCAGCTTGCAAAGAAAATTCAGCAAAACGCCAAGGGCGATGCGCTTCTAACGGTTCTGGATAAAGCCTTTAACAAAGTTGTGAGTTTGGGCGGTCTCCGCAAAGCGGTGATTTTTACTGAATCATGCCGCACACAACAGTATCTAAAGGAAACCCTTGAAGCGAATGGGTTTGCTGGTCAGGTCATCCTTCTGAACGGTTCAAATGCCGACCCTGAGTCCAAGAAAATTCATAAAGAATGGGCTGAACGCCATAAAGGCTCTGACAAGGTGTCTGGTTCAAAAACAGCCGACATGAAGGCTGCGATTGTTGAAGAGTTCAAAAATAAAGCCACCATTCTGATTTCCACGGAATCTGGTGCCGAAGGCGTGAACATGCAGTTTTGTTCGCTACTCGTGAATTACGACCTCCCATGGAATCCTCAGCGCGTTGAGCAGCGGATTGGTCGCGTACACCGCTATGGTCAAAAATGCGATGTTGTTGTCGTGAATTTTGTCAACAAAGGTAACAAGGCGGATCAGTTGGTATTCGAACTACTGGATCGTAAATTTAAGCTCTTTGAGGGTGTTTTTGGTGCCAGTGATGAAATTCTCGGAGCGATTGAATCTGGTGTCGATATTGAACAACGCATCAATAATATCCTGCAGAAATGCCGCCATACCACTGAGATTGAACAGAGCTTCTCACAGTTGCAGCTTGAATTGGATGAACTCATCCAGTCGCGTGAGCAGGAAACGCGCAAGACCCTCTTGGAACATTTCGATGCTGATATTCTGCGTAAGCTAAAAACCCGTCGCGGTACGATAAGCAGCGCAATGAACGAATACAAAGAGCGGCTTGCGGCCTTTGCCCAGGCAGAGCTTCCTGATGTGCAGGTTGCCGATGATGGTTTTGACCATGCTGGTGAGCATTATTATTTTGACTGGAAAGAAGCCGAGGAGCGCGAAGGTCACTTTTTCCGCCTAGGCCATGGGCTTGCCGAGCAATTAATTGAGACCGCTAAAAAACGCACCCTACCAAAAGCAACCGTGACCCTGAATTATGACCATTATGGGTTGCAGCTGGCGGATGTGAAGGCATATCGTGGAAAAAGCGGCTGGCTTGAACTTTCCAAACTCACCATTGAGTCCATCCAAACCTTTGAGCAGCTGGTGCTATCAGCAAAAACGGATGACGGCGAAGTGCTGGATGACAAACTGTGCGAATGCCTCATGCTCGTGCCAGTGGCAAAAGTTGAACCACTTCTCGGTGAACTGCCCGATGACCTGGAAAGCGTGCGTGAGAGCATCATCAAAGAGCAATTGAAAGAAGCCTACGATAAGAACGTGGCTTACTTCGAAGAGGAGCGCGATAAGCTGGAAAGCTGGGCAGAAGACACGAAGAACGCCATGGAGCAGGAAATCAAGGCTCTGGAGAAGGAAATACGCGAAGCCAAGAAAATCGCCCGCAGCATGAAAACCCTCGATGAAAAAACTCGGGAGCAGCGCAAGGTCAAAACGCTTGAGAAAAAACGCGACGAGAAGATGTTGGAGTTTTTCAACACCCGTAAAATGATTGACGAAAAGACAGAAGAGTTGCTGGATGCTGTTGAGTCGAAGCTCACTCTAAAAAGAAACATTACACCGATCTACACGATCAGGTGGGAACTTACATAAGGCTTGGGAATGACGAAGAAACAAAAATTAGAACTAACATGGATAGGAAAGGATAAGCGTCCGAAGCTAGAGCCGCGCATCCTACTAGAAGACCCAAGCAAGTCACATCATGCCAAGCATAAAGTCACAGATCACGATATCTTCGATAATCGCCTCATTTTTGGTGACAACTTATTAGCTCTGAAAGCTCTTGAGCAGGAATGTACTGGTAAAATCAAATGTGTTTACATTGATCCGCCATACAATACTGGTCAGGCGTTTGAAAATTATGAAGATGGTTTGGAGCATTCGATCTGGCTTTCTCTAATGAGAGAGAGATTCTCGATTTTAAGAAAACTTTTGTCGGAGGACGGCACTTTCTTTTGCCAACTAAACGATGATGAAATGGCGTATTGCCGAATTCTGCTAGATGAAATCTTCGGAAGAAAAAACTTCATTAATCAGATTAGCGTGAAAATGAAGCAAACTGCAGGAGCCAGCGGCGGCGGAGAAGACAAGCGTTTAAAGAAGAACATTGAGTACATTTTGGTTTTTGCCAAAAATATTGATGCGTTCCAGAAATTCAACGATGTTCAGGAAGAAGAAGACCTCTTCGAGCTAATTGAAGAGATGCGAGAAAACGGCAAGAGTTGGAAGTACACGAGAATAGTGACCAGTTTCGGCCAGCGGAAATATGAAAGAGAAATATTAGATGGAAGCGGCAATCCGATTAAAATCTATTCTCACAAAGGGTTTGAAGTTAAGCCATTAACCGAAATCATGCGGAACGAAAATCTTTCGGAGCAAGAGGCTTACTCTAAATATTTTGATAAAATATTTAGAGATACAAACGCACAAAGCTCAATAAGAACAAGAGTTATGGAAGCGGCTCAAGATTTAGGTGAGTTTGTAAGTATTGATTATGTTCCGAATTCAGGTCGCTCAAAAGGTAAGACGGCAACTGTTTATTACAAAGGCAACAACAGAGATCAAATAGCGTGGCTGAAAGACGTTGCCTTTAATAGAAATGGGCGGCTAGTGAAGCTGGAAAAAATAGGCACTTATTGGGAGGGCTTCCCGCTTAACAACCTTACAAAAGAAGGTGGTGTCCGCTTCCCTAATGGTAAAAAACCTGAAGCATTATTGAAGCGCGTGATTGAATTAGCAACAAACCCAGGAGATACGATTTTAGATTCTTTTGCTGGCTCTGGGACAACAGGTGCGGTTGCACATAAAATGAATCGAAGATGGATAATGGTTGAGCTTGGCGAGCATTGTCATACTCACATCATTCCTAGAATGACTCGAGTTATTGGCGGGGAAGACACCGCTGGCATTACAAAAGAGGTCGAGTGGAAAGGTGGCGGCGGCTTCCGTTACCATTATCTGGCTCCATCGCTAATTGCTCAAGATAAATATGGGCAACCAATTATAAATAAGGAATATAACCCTGCAATGCTTGCTGAGGCGATGTGCAAATTAATGGGATTCACCTACGCACCTAATCCCGAGCATTACTGGATGCATGGTAACTCATCAGAAACTGACTTCATTTACGTCACTACTAATGTACTGACCCACGATCAATTGAATGCTCTCAGCGAAGAAGTTGGGGCGCATCGGACGCTTTTTATCTGCTGTAAGGCTTTTAAGGCAAATGCCGATGTATTTGAAAACCTGACCATTCGTAAAATTCCCCAAGCAGTTCTCACGAAATGTGAATGGGGCAAAGATGATTACAGCCTCAATGTAGCCAACCTTCAGCCAAAACCAAAAGAGAAGAACGATTCAAAGTCACCTTCATTATTCGACGAAATTGAGGCGTAGCATGAATCGTACCGTAAACAGCATCACAGCACGTCTCTCTCTTCGCAAGCCACAGGCTGAATCTCTTGAGATTCTGGCTAATGTCGCCGAGCAGATTGAACTGTCAAAATCCCCTGACGTTGAGCAAGCCTTGGCGGTGATAAAAGACCTCTACCCATCGGTGCAGGATTTTGAGCGTGAATTCCCGTCATTATGCTTTGCCTTGGCAACGGGTGTAGGAAAAACACGCCTGATGGGCGCGTTTATTGCGTATCTCTACCTCACAAAGAAAAGCAGGCACTTCTTCGTGCTGGCACCGAATTTGACTATTTATGACAAACTGGTCACTGATTTCTCACCGCAAAGTCCGAAATATGTGTTCAAGGGAATTTCTGAGTTTGCTACCGCCCAACCCGTGGTGATTACCGGCGATAACTACGAATCTGGTATCGGTGTGCGCGGCGTTGATCTCTTCGGTCACGACGATACGCCTTACATCAATATTTTTAATATTTCTAAGATTAACGCCACAGAGAACAAGCCTGGTGCAGCCAAGAGCAGCACCCCTAAAATTAAACGGCTGCAGGAATATATCGGCGAAAGCTATTTTGAGTACCTATCGAACCTTCCAGATCTTGTCCTGCTCATGGATGAAGCGCACCGCTACCGTGCAACGGCTGGGGCAGCTGCCATCAATGAATTGAAGCCTATTCTGGGTATTGAGCTTACCGCTACTCCAAAATCAGTGGGCGCACGTTCGTCAGAATTCAAGAATATCATTTTCAACTACCCACTTTCACAGGCGTTGAATGATGGCTTTGTTAAAGACCCTGCGGTGGCTACGCGCAAAGATTTCAATCCCGAGCAATTCAAAAACGCCCCAGAGCAGTTGGAGCGGATAAAACTGGAAGATGGTATTCACCACCACGAGCATGTGAAGGTAGAACTAGATGTCTACGCGCGGCAGTACAGCAAGCCCAGGGTAAAACCCTTCATGCTTGTGGTTGCCACCGATACTGATCACGCAAAACAGATCAGAGCCGTTATTGAATCCGATGGTTTTTTCGAAGGTAGATACAAGGGCAAGGTTGCTGAAGTTCACTCCAATCAATCGGGTACTGAGGCAGACGAGAACATTCAGAAGCTAATGTTGGTGGAAAATCCAAACGATCCTACCGAGATTGTGATTCACGTTAATAAACTGAAAGAAGGCTGGGACGTTACCAATCTTTATACGATTGTTCCGCTTCGTGCATCAGCCTCGGAAATTCTTACAGAGCAAACCATTGGGCGCGGTCTTCGTCTTCCGTATGGTAAGCGCACAGGAGTTGAAGCTGTTGACCGCCTGACAATTATTGCCCACGACCAGTTCCAGAAAATTATTGATGCGGCGAATAATCCTGACTCCATCATCCGCAAAACGGTTGAAATTGGTGAAGGTGGTGAGATTGGTTTTCATAAACCACAGATAATGGAAGTGCCTTCCGTAGTGGAGGCTATGTTCAGCGGATTCAAGGAAAGCTCCGATGAATCGTACAAGGTATCGCCTATCGTTCAATCTCCTGAACATCAGCGGATAGCTGCCATTACCTTTGAGGTGGCAAAGAAATACGAGAAGTTGGAGAGTGCCACACGACTGAAAGAGCCTGAAATTCAGAAAAAAATTGCCGATGAAGTAAGAGAAATCATGCGCCCGTCACAAGGAACGCTTGATGGGATTATAGACCATCCTGACGTTGCCAAGGTTGTGCAGGCTGTTACCGATAATCTGGCGGAACTGACGATAGATATTCCAAATATTGTACTCATTCCTACCCGAGAGATTACCTATGGGTTTAAGGATTTTGATCTTGAGGGATTGAACACCATCAATCTTCAGCCAGTGAGTGAAGAAATTTTGATTCACCAACTGCGGACTAATCAAAAAACAACGCTGTCTTGGAATAATAATTTTGAGCGTGAAAGCAAGCCTGAGAACTATATTGTCCGATCATTAATTGATCATGATGCAATTGATTATGATGAACACGCTGACCTTATTTATAAGCTGGCTGGACAGCTGGTTGCACGGCTACGCGCATACTTGAAAGATGAACAAGAAGTAGAGAATGTTCTGCTGTATCATCAGAAAAAATTGACCGACTTGGTTTTGTCTCAAATGATGCAGCATTATTGGGAAACTCCAACGGATTATCAGGCAAAAATTACACAGGGATTTACGCTATTGCGTCCTGTCACATACTCAGTGCCGTATGGTGAAAAACCGAGAAGTTTCCGAGAGATTCCCCAGAATAAATCTGATGTAAAAAAGATGGTTTTCTTTGGTTTCAAAAAAGCGGCATACCCATTCCAGAAATTTGATTCAGTCGATGGAGAATTACGTTTTGCTGCTCTTCTAGAAGATGATGATAGCGTACTGAAGTGGATGAAGCCTGCACCAGGTGTATTCAAAATCGAATACAAGGACGGGATTGCGTATAACCCAGACTTTGTGGTTGAAACAAAGACGGAGAAGCTAATCTGTGAGCCGAAAATGGCGTCTGAAATGAAAGATGACGATGTCCTGGCAAAAGCAAGAGCCGCGATCAAATGGTGTCGCCACGCAACAGAGGATGCTGTCAAGAATGGCAATAAGCCATGGTATTACCTTTTGATACCTCACAACGTGATTACATCAAACCGCAGCCTTACGTCTTTAAAATCAGAATTTTTGGTGAGTAAGTTAGACCTTTAGGAAGCATAAATAGCTGCCTCTGCTGCCCTACGCTTGACCAATCCCTTGAGCTTTCGCCCACCAGCCCACACCCATTTCATAAACTCGGCTGGTACATCCGCATGCTCTTCACGGTTCACCTTGCGGCGGAGTGTAGAGCGTTGGAGCGCACCGCTGCCCAGATTGAAGGTGAAGGATACCAATGCGTCGAACTGCCCGTCGGTTAGCGGCACGGTGATAAACCGCAACACCACACGCTCGGCGGATGCCACATCCTTTTCCAAAAGCTCGATAGCCTGTGCATCGTCAATGCCATCTCTGAATAAAGACCGCTCCTGCGCCTTCACCACATGCCCATAACCGATGGTGGGATAGCCTGCGGGGCAGATGTAAATCTTTGAGGCGAAGCTCTCGAAACGCTTAATCAGGGCAATGCCGTCTTCTGTGACATGCCTCATTTTCCGCTCCGCAGCTTACTCATGGCACGCTGGCCGAAATAGAAGCTGATGATGCCTGCGAAGATCGCCTGGTCATCTTCCGTCCACAGCAGCCAAGGCAAATCCGCGCTGTAGTGCATGATTTTCACAGCGGCGTAGAGGATAAAGAAGCTATAGGCGATGACTGGGCGCACCGTGCCGTTGAGCGCATCCACCCAGCTTATGCCAGTGGTGTAGGTTTTGTAGAGGGCTTCGCTTTCAGCAATATCGGCGTTGGTGTTGATTTCTTCCAGCCGCTCCTGATGTCCCTGCGCCTGAAAATCCATCTGCATTTGCAGCAGCGTGATCTCATGCTTCTTGTCGGAAGCATCGCGGAATAGCTTGAGCAGGTCTGGGAAAGTGGAGCTAATGAAGCCCAGCAGTGAACCGAGTAGTGTAATCATAACGCCCCCTTCATGGTCATAAGTTTGAAAATGACACCGCCCATGCCCGTCATCAGCATGGTGGACGACCACCAGACAATCCGCTCAATGCGGTCGAGCCGTTGCTCGAGGGCTTTGTAACGCTCGGCGCACACGGCAACGTGCGTATCGAGATGTTGGGCTTCTTGTTCTTGGGTCATGCTGTCCTCCAGGCATAAAAAAACCGCCTCAGAGGGCGGTGGCGGTTGATATAGATGGTTAAAAATCAGGCAGTCAGGTTGACGTACCATTTGCTCGCGGTGGCAGCCCAAAACATGGCGTTCTTTCCTGCCGCCAGAGAAAACGCTGTGTTTGCCGCCAGTGCATTGATGGTGTGACCCGTCGCGGGATAGACGTTCATGGCGTTTGCCCCAGCGTTCGCTACGAAGATGAATTCACCTTGCTCAGGCGATGGTAGGATCGCGCCGCTGCTTGCTGCCACGGTGGTAAATTCATTGGTCTGGTTGGTTATGGCGGTAGCTGTTCCCTGCGTGGTGCCTGCCGCGCTTAATCCCGAAGCGTTGGCCTTGAGAGCGGTGCGCCCACTGCCAGCCAGCATTTTCAGCGCATTGAAAAACGTCGAACCATCCGCCGATACTTTGAGAGTGAAATTGTCGTCGCCCAGCAGCCCGAACTCTGCACGGCCGGAAAAGCCGTTTTGAAATAGGAAGCTCGCTTTATTGCCCGCAGCATTCTTGTTAATCTTCACCTGCATGTCGCCGCCGATGTGATTCAGCAATATGGCACTACTGGCCACCGCGAATTTATTGGTAGCGTCTGCGGAGGTGTTCACGCCAAGCATGGTGAGGTTCTGAAATGAAGTGGGATTCACTGTCAGCACCCAGGCCGCGCCATCATAGGTGTAGAGCAGGTTCACATCATTTGCCCACACCGTCAGCCCTTCCCAGGGCGCAATGAAGTTCCAGGCGGTGGTGTAAAATGCGAGAGCCTTGGCTTGTGCTGCCCATGCGCCCGTGGGTGACGTGCCGACGATGTAGCTATCACCCGCGAGCGGCGAGCCTGGGGGCGTATTAACCCCCACGCTCACCATTGCCGCTTGTAGCAATGCGTCGATCAAGTCGAGGCCGCTATTGTGGGTGACCTCCTTCTGCGATTGTGATTGCAGAATATAGGGTAGCTTCACCCGATTAGTGGTGTTTGGCATAAGATGATCCGTTGGTTAAAAGTTAAATTGTGGCGTTGCCTGCATCGCCGCGCCCGACCGCAGCTGAAAGCTGATACACATTGACGGTGATGCTGCTTTGCGCCGAGCCGAAGTCAGTGACTTGCTGCGCGGAGGTGTAGCTGGCAGTGGGCGATGTCAGGCCGGTGATGGTGCGTTTCACCGTCACGCCACTCATAATATCCACCTCGTAGCGTTCCGATTCCTCGGAAAGCGGCACGTCCACGCCGTCGCGCCAGTCACCACCGATGCGCGTGCGCCGCTTCCAGTTGATGGTGAGATCACCGGCACTGCGTGAACCCACGATATGCACCGGCGAATAAGGTTTGAGTGCCTTTGCCGCATACGCATAATCCTGCGCCGTGGTCGCCCCCAGCGTCGAGCCAATAGTTACTGGCTTGAACTTCTTGGAAATGCCCCAGCCAGAGGATGCCATTAATTCCCGCGCAACGGCGTTTGTGAGCAGGATAAACCGTTCTCCCGCTGCATGACCGCTAACCGCCCATTCCGTACCCAGCCGCCCGCGCAATAGACCGCTCAGGCGATATTTATTGGTGTCGAGCAAGGTCGCATATTGGAACTGGATGATTTCACTGCCGACAACACAGACATTCGCGCCATTCAGCACGGCTATGTCTGTCACGCTCTGCAGCTGGCCGAATGTCAGCAGCACGTCGATAGTGCTGGCATTATCCCAGGTGTAAATGCTGCCGACGGGAATCACGTTCAGCACTGAGCCAAGCGTTGCCTGTGCTGTAAGTGACTGCATTAGCGCATAGTTTGCACCGCCATCGTCCGAGCGATACACGGCCGATCCTGACCAATCGCCACCCAGACCCACCACGCCATAGCGCAGATAAGCATCGGTAATGCCGTCCGTGGGGAATGCAGGCAGATCAAGCAGTTCCAGCCTCGTTGCAGAAATAGTGCTCGGCGGCTGGATGTTTGGCGTGCTCGTGCCAGCAGGATTATAAAAGTCATAGGATGACACATCTTCCGCCACCGCCGTGATTTCCTGCACGCCGTTTCGCACCAGCTTGGTGGAATTCAGGCGCATGAGATAGGCCGCGCCGTCCTTGGTGATAGTGATAATGTCGGTCGGCTCAAGCAGCGCATATTTGGGTGATACGGTGAATTGATAGGTCACGCGCCCCACCCATGCATTGTAAAGAGTCACGTCAGCCACCACTTTGGCTTCCTGATCCGTCAGAACAATCGGCAGATTGACGGTGGCGTAATCCACCGCCTTCACCGTTTGCCGCTGCGAGGATTGCGTGCCAGCCTGATAATCCGCAGTGCGGTTCAGATAAATCACATCCACCTGGCGCGGCAGTTCCAGTTCCTGCGTGCGCGTGATAGTGAGCGCATCGCCCTGACTGTCTTGTACCACCAGTTCGGTAAAATCGATGGTGGTGCTGGAAACCTTGCCGCGCTTGATAAATTTCAGCAGCCCATCCGATTCCACCATGTCGAAGAAGTAAGCGGTTGCCAGCTGCTCAAGGCAGGAGCGAACCGTTTGCCGATTGGTGATAATGAAACCAGTGACAATATCGGTCAAACGGCTGGTATCGTACATGGTGCTGTCATAGCCCACCAGTTTCAGCAGATCAGCGACGATCTGTCCAAGGCTGGAAAGCCCCAGCTTGCCTTGTATCCAGTGACCCGTTTTCCAGTTGCCACCATCCGCCCATACCGATCCGAGATCGGGGAAGAACGGGAATGGCCGTGCGTCCCACGTCCAGATAAACTTGCGCGGAATCAGGTTTGCTTCGGTGACGTTCTGGGCATTCAAGAAATCAATCGAGGCATCTAGCCCCGTGCGCTGTGCCAGAAAATCCACCCGTCCGCGCGAGCCGCGAGGGTAGAAACTTTCCACTGAATCAGGGTCAATGAACACGTTGGGCTGGTTGGCGCAGCCATCCACCGAAGGCATACCGAATTCGGTAAACCACACAGGCTTCATGCGTGCTGTCCAAGCCGTAGTGGTAGCGTTGGGGTTGGTGTGAGTCGTCGTCCACCAGTTTTTTACGTTCTTCCAGGCATAGGTCGCACCACTGTAATTGGTTTTTGTGGTGCGCGTGCCGTCCCAGAAATAATCCCACCCTTCGTCTTTCGTCCAGCCAGCATAGACGGCGTTATAGTCAATCTGGCTTTGCGGCAGGTCGGGCGTGAGCGGGAAATAGCAATCAATACCCACGATGTCGATATTGCTATCCGACCACAGCGGATCGAGATGATACCAGCCGCCTGTCGAATGATATTCGCTCCAATCTGCACCGTAGATAACTTTTACGCCGCTGCCCACGGCGGTTTTAACCGTTGCCGCGAGGCTCTTTAACTGCGTCACGGCAGGAAATACTCCTGTGCCGCTGGCATAGGTGGTAAGCCCCACCAGTTCCGAACCGATCATGAATCCGTCGATGTAATTTTTCAGGTAAACACCGCCCACCTGCATGTTGGCATAATAGGTGATGAAATTATTATAGCCGTAAGTGCTGGTAAAGAAGGTGGTGACATCGCTGCTGCTGGTGGGCGTAATCCGCCCGCGCCACGGCTTGCTTTGTGGGGTGATAGTATCCACCTGCACCATCGGATAAAGCAGCACGCTATAGCCACGGTTTTTGAGTTCTTGGCACAAGCGAAGGATGCTTTTATCGGTCGGCGTGCCGCCGTAAGTGGGCGAACCGTCCCCGAACACCAGAATCTGGTGCGCATTACTGCGGGTGAAGCTACCCACCGCCCAATCATCAGGCGCAACACGCGCTCCCTGGCCGTTAAACTCCGCCGCTGGCTTGATGAGCATCGTCGCAGGGTTCACTGAGTCAGAAAACCAATTCACGACAACGGATACCCATTGAATATTCGGCAGTGTGGCTTTGAGATTATCTAGTGCCACCAGCATGTCGGCTTTATTGCTGAGGTTGTTCAGGTTGATTTTACTGACCTTGCCCGCCTGCACGAAGTTGTTGTTTACGTCTGTCTGACCAGTGGTTTTTTCCTGTACCACCGTGTCATAGACATATTCACCCGCCCCAGGGATGATCGTGATTTCCTTAATTTTATCCTCAAGGTCGTTCGGCTTCTTCATCGTCCGCCGAACTTCAAAGGTAAAGTTCGGGATACGATTTCCGTAATCTGCCAACGGGAAATCCTTAATCACCACATAGGCCATGCCGCGATAAGCTGGCGTTTGCCCAGCTGGTGAGAATGAGGAAATATAAGTGTCAGGCAGTTGCGCTTCATCGCCCAGATAGAGGGTGTAACTACCCTGCGTGAGGTCAAGCTGCTTGGAATCTGCCCACACGCGCACCACTTCCGTGATCGCACCAGAGCAGATCGCAACCGCTACCGAGGCCGTGTAGGTGTAGCTGGTGGTGGTCGTTTCCACGCCGCCGCCACCGCCACCACCTTTGCCGCCACCAGAGGATTGCGTGGTAGTGGTCACATGTTCTTGAATGGGGCGCGACCAGATAATGTTTCCTGCGATGCGCGAACTGCCGTAAACCAGCGGGATTGCTTTGCCGTAAGTGGAAGTCTGCACCATCAAATCAGTCAGGCGTGAGCCTTCCTGATTGATATGCGCTTTGCCTCCGCCGAAAATGGCACGGTCAACTTATCCGCCAAGGAATCCACCCGCACCACCTGCCACGGCGGCAAAAAAAGTGCCTGCACCGAGTGATGTAGCGGCAGAGCTTGCCGCAGCTGCGAGAACTATGGCTGCCATCTGAATACCTTCACAAGTCTTGATTTCCAGTCATCATCGAGGCGGTGCTCCACCACCCGTCGCGCTGGTGCGTAGGAATGAATCATTCCCAGCGTTGCTTCGTAATTTGTTAAAAATGCCATGTGCTGTGGATTGTCGCGCACGGTGAACAATGCCAGATCACCAGCTTGCGCCTCGGTGATCGGCACTTCATCAAGCAATTCGGTGAGTTTCTGCATCAAGTATTCGCCATTCGGCTCTTTTGAATAGGTCACCTCGTCATAGCCAGAAAGCGGCTGGCCGAACTTGTCCTTCAGCCCCAATTCATCGACCACTCCGACAATTAAGCCGAGGCAGTCGCAGCCTTTGCCTTTAAGCCGCGCCTGATGGTGAAACGGCGTGCCGAGCCAAGTGCGGGCTTGGGTTATGATGGTATCTGCGTAGGTCATGCTGTTTGTAAATCATTGGAAGTTGCTGAGGTGGCGAGCATTTTATCCATGCCTGGAACGTAAGGCTCACCGCGAAAATTGACGGCGTTATTGAATCTGCTGGCACAAGTGCCGATGGTTTTGTCACACCCAGCAATGGCGTTGAACGTGTCACCCACCGCCACATTGTTAGGCATGGGAAGCACCAGCGTGAACTGTGTGTTCCCGAATTGCTTGATCTCCATGCGCCGCCCAGCATTTGCGCCAGTAAGCCACTGGATTTCCCCGCCGGAGAAATACCCAGCCGCTTGCGTCATAGCGGTGCTGATAAACACCTGACGGCTTGTGATGGTGTTGACCGTGCCGCCCACCGTGTAACTGGCAAGATTGGCTTTGCAGCGGGTGTCGCCGAACACGGCGCGGCAAGTAGGAGAAAAAAGCTCGACGATGTTCTGCTGTAGCTTTTGCGCCAGCCCGCGCACCTCGGCGACGAACTGACCGTTTTTCAAACTGACTTCACCCAGCCAGCCGCGTCTGTGGGTGATAATGCCCTGCGTGAGGTCGGTGACGTTCACCATGAAAATCAGGATTTCGGCAAAGTCATATTTGCCAGCCATGATGTCAACTTCTGTTATTGAAGCTGCATCAAGGATTCCTGCCACGTCGAGATTATCGACGCTGAATTTATCTTTGGTTTCGACGCTGGTGGGCGAAAATCCCGTTGCGGCTTTATACAGCACGCTGCTGATGGTGAGATCGGAGGTGTGATCGGTAAATCCCATCACCGTTCCGCCCACGAGGGTCAACTGCCAGCAAATGGCAAGGCTGGTGACTTCACCCGCCAGATGGGCGGTCATGTTGCTTGAAGCTGTTCTCATATTCTGGTCTCCACAATGGGGATTGAGTCCCACACAAACACACCAGGCGCATCGGCACGCACAGCCAGCGCATCGGTGTCAAAGCGCACAGGCACATCAAATTCAAAGTCACTGCTGACGATTACGCCAGCCCCAGGCGCGGCAGTGAACGTCACCAACCCTGTGGTTGTGTCGAGCGTGTAGCCCGAGCTTTGCAGCACACCGTTCAGGTAGATTTTCACTGTGCCTGCGACGGGCTTTTTGATTTCACGAACGTAAGTGTAGCTGCCGCTGGTATAGGTTTTGGTAATCTGAAATGCGGTGATCGTGCCGTTGCCAGTGCCGATTGTTTGACCAACGCCCTGGTAATCACTCCAATCCTTGAAGCGGAAGCCATAGGCTTTGCCAAAGCGGGCGCGGAAGAAGGCAATCACCGTATCCATATCGGATTTGATTTTAATGCCAGTGGACACATCCCAGCGACCACGCGCTTTCTGCCAGTTGACATTGCGCTGCTCAAAGCCGCCGAAAGTGGTGCTGATACTGGTATTAAACTCTGCGCCGCCGCTTGCGCCATAGGCGATTTTTGGCGGAAATTGTACTTCATGAAATGCTGGCATTATCCGTTCCTCACTTTATGGCGTTGCATCTCACCAGCGAATTTCGACATGATCTGCCCTTTGGAATCCATGAAGCTCTGTGCGTTCGGCGTGGAGATATTGAAGGTGACATTCATGCCGCCCATTTTCTTGTTGCGTGGGATGACGGTTTCACCTTTTTGCAGGATTGCTGGGAATTCATCAGGCATCAGCCCGTTATGAAAGCGTGGCGCACCCGCAAAGGCAAAGGCTGGTAAGGAACGACCTGCCGTCATGGTTTCACCCACAATGCCGCCCTCATGGAAGATGCTGGAAAAAAGGCTTCCGAATATGCCTCCGCCGCCCGACGATGCACCACCAGCACCACCGCCAAGGATACTGCTTAACCCACTGGCGATTGGCCCCGTGATATTCTCACGAATGAAAGAGCGCAAAATATCCTGCTCGATAGATTGCACGACATCGCCCAGCTTTTTCATGCTGAATTCACCTGTTGAAACCATGTCCACCAGCGAATCCTCAATTTTATTGGCAGCGTTGCTGAATACGCGCTCGGAGTTTTTGGCCGCATTGGTGGCTTCATCAGCGTATTTTTTCAGTCCACGCGCCGCGCCATCCGCCCATTTGTCGCTGTCGAGTTGGGATTTGTAGTAAATCTCCTTCAGGCGCACGGTGTAAATCTGCTCAATCAACGCGATGTATTTCTGATTTTCCTCCGTTGCACCACCCAGGTCTTTGATGAGGTTGTCTTTCCACTGGTCAAGAGCCTGCTTCGCCACATCAAACGATGGCTTGGTACGCAGCACCTCATCATTGATTTTCTTGATGGCCTGCTGGCGTGCATCGGCTGCCTTTTGGAATTGCTGCTGATCGAATATCTGCCCAGCAAGGTTGCCCGCAGCTTTTTTATCGGCAGGCGTGGCATTCTCATTGAGTTTATCAAGCTCTCCCTGCACGAAGGCAGAGCGTCCACCATCCTGCCTTTGCTTCAGCTGCTCTACGCGCAGCCGTTTTTGCAGGCTTTCAACAACTTTCGTATTTGCCTCAGCGAGCTTGTTTGCTTCCTCGGCTTCTTTTGCGTTAACCTTATCCAACTCAATGTTTTTGAGCTTATCAGCCAGCGCAACACGCTGCTCGACATCATCCTTATTGCTTCCATCACTGAGCAGCTGACCACGGATGCGCTGCTTAAACGCGTCCGTTTCGGAGATGATTTTGTCACGCTCAGTCTGAGTTTCCTCGCGGATTTTCTTATTGAGTTCTTTTTCAATGCCCAGCAATGCATCCGCACTTGCCTGCGCTTCATCTTTTTTTGCCTTGTCACGCGCAGCAGCCTTATCGGCTTCATCTTTGGCAAGCTCCGCTTCCAGTTCGCTGCGACGGGATTTCAGTTGGGTATAAAACGGGTTATCGACCAGCCCGAACAAGAGTTTATCGCTGCCGAAGCCCTGCATCATCTTCATGCGTTTATCGAGGTCGGCAAGCTCCTCGTCAGCGAGCGGGCGCACCTGTTCCCGCAAACTTTTGAACACGGAAGTCAGCCCATTCAGTATGCCTTCATAGACTTTGGAATCTTCGATATTCTGCCCGATAGCGCGTTGCAGTTCTTCGAGCGATTCCTTGTAATGCTTGGTAGCACCAGTCACGCCCTGATTTTGTGCTTCCGCCGTGCCACCCAATTTGCCAGCGACATACTCTAAAATCTTGGCCTGCGCTTCATGCATCTGCCCAGATTGGGCGAGAGCCTTGATTTCTTCTTTCTGACCTTCCGATAGGCGCACATTGGCGCGGGCGAGTTTATCCAGCCCATTGATCGGATCATCCAAGGCTTGCCCGAGTGATCGCGCTGCCGAGGTGAAATCCTTTTGAAACACATCCGATAAATCGGCTGTCAGCTTGGTGGCTTCCTTGAATGTGTCACCATGGACATGGCGGAACGTGAGCAGCACCGATTCTATCTGCTGGAAGTTTTCCGAGGTGAGCAGCGTGCTGTGCGCCATTTCTTCAGAAAACTCAGTGAGTTCTTTTTTACTCAATCCAACTGCGCCGTCAGTGGCTTTAAGTATCGCCTCCAACCTGCGCTGCGCCTGGTTAAATTCCTCTGCCGCTTCAACCGCATGGTGGATTTCAAAGACAAGCGCACCAATACCCGCCGCTGCCATAATACCTGCGGGGCCGATCTCACCGAGGATGCGCCCGAGTGCGCCACCATGTTCAGCAAACTGCTCAAATACGCCGTTTACCTCATGCATGACACCATGGAGGATTTCCAATCCCTGGCTTGCTGGCTGCGTGGCATCGTGGATTTTTTTAATGGCACGCTCACCCGAATCGCCCAGCTGCTTCATGTCGCGCTCGGCTTTATCTCCTCCTTCAAAAGCAACGCGGATAGCAATGTTTTGTACTGCGGTCATGTTTCTTCACTATTGCGATGACTGTTAATGCCAGTGACCATGCCGCTTTCAGCGTATGGCAACAGCAGGGTAAAAGGGTAAAGGTCGTAGCCGAGAAGCTCGGCAATTTTGATGAGAGTGGCTGCGTCAACACCCACCACACCCGTTGGGGTAAAACGCACCTGGCTCTCATACTTGCAGATCAAGTCCCACAACTGCCAGCCAGCAAGGCTTTGTGGTTCATTTTCAAGATAAGGGCAGCGTTCACCATCGACCGCTTCACCCTTGGCGCATGAAGCGCCCGCTAACTTGCACTGGTGACAGTAGTTGGCACCGTCTCCAAAGTGCCATTCGCAGCGGGCGCGGATACGTTTCCCTCGGATTTTACCAAGTTGATCTGGCTGACATATTGCTTAAGAAATTCATCTGCAATTACCCAAAAATCAAGCAACTGCTCGATATTTGCATCATTGAGTTCGGCGGGAGCATAACCATCTGCTTTGAACACATTCTCCCATTCGATAATGGCAAACTTGCCCAGTGCTTTGACCAGCAAACTTTCACTGAGTCCTTTGCGAAGAGCATCATCGTCCACATTTGTTTCACCGCGCTCCACAAGCGTATTGTAAACAGCGGTGGCAGATGCCTGGGCGGCACTCATTAATGCTGTGCTGACGGGTTTTACTTTGACCCGCACAGTTCCAGGCAGGTCAATCCAGTAGGGTTCGGTTTTCAGGTTAAGTTTAAGCATAAACACTCACATCATTTTTAAGGGTTACGGTGGCAGATTTGGAAAGGGCATCGCTGTATGCGGCTTGCCAGTTGAAGCTGGCCTGCACACCACCTGGTCCGCTGATTTGCATTTTCGGGCGCGGTAGGTAGACAGAATGGAATGTCCAGTTGAGTAGGAAGTTATTTCCGTCGAGTCCTGGGAACTGGTATTGCAACTGCACCTCAATCGGACTTCCATTGATGGCGTCACTCAGCAGTAAGGTATCGGCAAAGCGCAGATCGATACTGCCGTTGATGGTGATCAGCGTAGGATCAATCGCATCTATCAGCGCATCGGGACGCAGATTCGGCACGGTCTGCAATCCGTTCGAATAGGTGAATTTTGCGCCAGTGACGTTAGCGAGTGCCACACCATTACGCAGAATCGATCCGTTGAACTGGCTGAATGGTTTGTAAATGCGCGTGGTCGGTGTGCCGCCGCCTGACGTGGTGTTCAAGGTTTCACCCTGCGCCATGACTTTGAGCGTGGCTTTCGCACCGCCCGTGCGCTGGAAATCCATATCCATTGAACCCAGCACGCAGCCAGTATTCACGAAATAGGCAGGCACGTTCAAATGCCCGACTTCCGCCGTGAAGGACGGCAAGGTTGCCGCGCCACTGATATAGGTGTGGGTGAAACCGCCACCAGAAAGGGTTGCGCCACTCACCACACCGTTGGCATTACCAGAGACAAGCGTAAATGCGTTGCCTGCTGCACCCGTGGTTTTGTAAGTGACGTTCAGTTTTGTGCCGCCGCCATTGGCATAGCTTGCAGGCGTTAAGCCAGCATTGACCGAGGCGTTAAGGTCGGTTGCCAGCTGCGTAAGCGTGGCATTAAGGTTTGCACCGATATTGGTCTGGTTACCCGTCGCGCCACTTGCCACAAACGTCCACACCACGCCATTTAAGGTGATGGTATGACCAGCAGAAGGGTTTGCCGTGAAGGTGATAAAGCCAGTTGCGGCAACGCCAGCATCGGTGGACGCGCCCATCAGGAATTGTAGCCAACGGCCAAAATCACGTGGTTCTACCGCTACCACCAGATCGCCATCGGCTTTCATGATGTCGCGGAACGGCGCACGCGGTTCGCGTCCAAGCCCCAGCAGCGGGTCACTGATCAGCGGTTGTTCTGCGCCGATAGAGCTTGAGAAAAAGGACATTTTTTCATAGTTGCCTGACGGCGGTGTGCCGTAAGTGCTTTCTTTTAAGACAAGCAGCTGCGCTGCCGTCCCGTAGGAACGTGCCATAGTAGTCTCCTTATTGGTTTGAGTTTAATTAAGCGGATCGGTTGTGAAGAAGCGAATCATCACCTGCACGGTGGCTAAACGTACCGTGGCTGCACCTTCGATTGCATCTTCAGTAAATTCAGGAACATGGGATTCCACCCATTCGGCCAGACCATCCATGGTGCGGTTGGCATTTATGATGTTCCCGATTGATACCAGAAGCGCATCCAGCGATGCATCTCTGGTGGCCGAATCTGGGTTTTGCACCATGACTTCCAGCGTCACCAGATGCTCGAAGATATAAGTAACGGGGGACAGGAATACTTCGGGATCTTCTGCCGATCCATCGCGCAAAATAATAATGCCACCCGTGGTCACTTTCTGTGGCTTATCAAGGTTGCGATATACTTTGACCTGTGTCGTTTCCAGCGTTTTTAACTTGGTGTAAAAACGTGAAATTACCTGTTCTCTCATGCTAGTCATGAATCTTTACCTCCGGCCAGTTATTCAGAACCAGCTGCGCGGTCTGTGAGCCCCATTTATTAACAACAGCCTCAATATCGAGACGTTTTCGCAAGCTGACTTGTGGCACCAGAATAAACATCACGGCTGTTGCCGTGCGTCCTTTGGCCACTGCCGAACTGCTGGCTTTAGCAAAGCCACCGCGCTTGCCAATGCGTGCGCGTACATCATCCACCACCAGCAGGGAAAATCCTGTAGGGCGATAGACAAAGCGCAGTTTTCCAAGTGCAAATTCAGGAAAATTCGACGGGTTAATCCGCTTTCCATCCGTGCCTCTTTTGGGCGCAGCTGCGGTTGGTATCGCCAGATAAAAACCTTTTTCACTTTTTATCGTCACGCCATAAGCAAAAGCGTAAATGATATTTGGTGCTTTGGTTTTCACATAAGCAGCAGCATTGAGGGAGTTCTTTCCCTTCGGAAATAACTGTAATCTCCACGCATTCGCTACGCCTTTGCCAAGACCAGCAGACTCTACCTGGGCTCTGAGTTCCTGCTTGATATTATTGCCAACTTCTTTCACCGCATTGGTAACAGCGGCTTTTGCTGCTTCCGCTTCCGCCGCCATAAATTCATGGAGCTTCCCATGTATGGCTGCATCAAGACGCATAGCAATCCACCTCCCATGTCAGGCCAACAGAGTCTTTGCGCGGCTCGCCCTGAACGGTGTAAATATTCGCACCGATCTGGAAACGATCACCCTGCACAAGCGCGGGACAATCCACAACCTGCACCTCAAGCACAAAACTTGGGGTTTCGATGATGGATTGCCCGACTTGTTGGTACACATCAGGTGCTTTCGTGATGACACGAACCGACTTATTCGTTCCCTGCAAGGGAAGATAAGTGGCTGCAACCCCAAGATTGCCATCGGCGAAAAGTGCCTGCATCGCTGTGTCAAACGCGCTCATTAGCTGATGAATGCATTGTTGAGGCGCACGTTGCCGACTGTGTCACCCGTGAGGGCTGCAGCAGTTGCCACGCCGATCAGCTTGTTGGTGGCAACGGTGGTGGTGCAGTTTCTGGCGGCATTATCCCAGTAGATAAGCTGCCCTTGCGTCCATGCCGCGCCTGTCGCTTTGGTAAGGGTAAACACCCCCTCCAGCAAAGTTTCCACATCGGCACTGATTGCCGCATCTGCGGATGCAACGCCGAAAATAGAACCCACCAGCAAACCCTGACCAGACGTAAGGGCATAAGGTGCTGGCAGGGTAATGGTTCTGCCTTCTTGTAAAAAGTTCTTCATAGTTTTCTCCGTGAGTTAGATAATAAAAAAGCGGCCAAAAGCCGCTGGTGTAGAGTGATTGGTGGCAAGGATTATGCGCCTGGGTTTTTCCAGAAGCCGCGCCAGTCGATTGCTTTGGCAGCAAAATCAAGGCGTGCTTTCAGTTCCAAACCGTCTACGTCAAAGCCAAGGCGGCTTTCCAAGTAAACGCCTTCCTGACCTTCCAAGAAGCAATACTCAACGGTGTCGATCTGTGAAGGATCGGCCGCGAGATACCAGGAGATCAACGAAGAAGCATCCAAACGCGGTTCAGCAATAACCTGCAGCTTATTGGCAAACGGGTTATAATCGCTGTTCTTGGTGTAGATGATGTTGGTTTGAGTGACATACTGCTCGGCAACGGTTTCAATCGCAGCAGGCACGATCAGATACTTCGCCATGATGTTGATGAAGCGTCCGTTCAAACCTTTCTGCTTACGCATACCAGCACGCGCTTCACCCAGTGAGGCAACGTTAATCGCTGCAGCCGTGCCAGAAAGATTGGCATGGTTGGCGTGGAAAAGCGTTGTGCCGTCACCCATGGCAGGGTTGCTGGTGATAATGCTCCACACCGTATCGCTCTGTAAATCAGCAGCGGCACGACCGAACATTTCTGGCAATCGGGTAAAAGCACCGAGGTCATCATTGATGATGGTCTGGCGGTTGATACCAACCACTTTGCCGTAGGTAGCCAGAGCATATTGCTCTTTACCATCACTCACCGTACCACGCTTGAACTCGCCCGATTCATTGATTTTATCGAGCGTTGGTGCGTCACCCAGCTGGATGCGGGCAATGGTTTTGAAGTCGGGCGCAGTCACCTGACGGGCAAATGGTTTGAAGGTTTGTGGCGCGGCTTCATAGGCTTGGCGCAGCGTTTTATTTGCTACGTTCAGCACAATGTTGGCAAAGTCACTGGTCGAGTGAAGACCACCGCGAGTTTCCAAGCCAAGCATAGAACCAGCGACTTCCGATTTAGAAAGACCGCGAGTATCAACGCCACGGCGTTTGAGAATATCGCGTCCGATTTCCATCAGGGTCATGCCACGATATTCACGCGCACCGTCATCGAGCTTATAAAGCTGAGGGGAATGGCGGTGAAGCAGCGCATTTTCTGCCATGGCACGAACGCTGTCCATTTCATCGCGCACAATCGTGATGTGCGGACGGATTTCACCAGCCTCATTGCCTTTGCGTGCCAATTCATCCAGCACCACTTTGCGTGCTTTCTTAATCGGCGTGCCGTCATTAATCATGCGTAACGCAAGATTTTCTGACAGCTTTGCAGCGCGGGTGATTTTCTGGATTTCCAGCACTCGAGAGCGTTCCGCCTGCACACCATCTTCTGGTGCGGCTGGCGTTTCAGTGTTCTGCTCATCAGGCTGCGGTGCCACAGGGGGAACGGCAGCAGGATTTGCAGGGGTTTCCACAGGAGTCGGCTCCTGCGGGGTAGTTTCAATGTCAGTCATAGTTTTATTCTCCATAGGTTGGGGTTGCATCACCTCGCAGGGGAAGCTGCGAGAAGATTTTCGGATACTGGCACCAGCGTCAGCAGGTATTGGCACCAGTGAAATTTCGTAAGGTTCCCAGTCGACGGCTCGGTAAATCGGCACCTTGCCATCTTCGCGGATGACCTCGTATTTGTGGACGCGATAGCCCACGCTGACGTTTCTGATAATTCCGTCACGGATTTTTCGGAGAATGGACTCCGACTCCGCGCCGTCATCGATTTTGATCTGGGCTTTACCAACGCCGCCGTCGATGCGAGCACTTCCTGTCATCACCACGCCGATTACGCTATCGAGTGACAGGTCATCATGGGTATCAAGCACTGGCGCACCGCCATTAAGACGTTCAAGGCGCACATTGCTTTTACCCACCACCAGTTCTTCATCGTAGATTTCATCATTGAGAAAACTGTAGCGGCGGACGGTCGCACCCGTTGTGAAGATCACGTCAAAGACGCGACTGTCGGCTGCATCGGGCGCAGCAAGGCTTGCCTGCCGCATTTGCAACGGCAGGTTTACTGTGGTGATTTCGTTCATTGTTTTGTGTCCGTATTGTTGTCAGAGTTAGGCACAACCTGTACCTGACCGCTTTTGGCGGTTTGGCGCGGATCGCTATCCAGAATGATTTTCAGATCATCAAGACGTTGATTTGAGTCAGCAATTTTCTGCAGTTGCTTTTTAGGGTCATACCCATGGCTGGCAATTGCATCCTCGAGCAACAATGTGCCGTTACGAATCATCAGCGTATCGGCCTGCGCGTCTTTGAGCGGATCGATCATCTCAAATTTTGGCGCAGTCCATGTTACCCGATAATCCTGCTTGGAAATTAGGCCAGCAACATAGGCGCGGTCGATGAATCGTTGCCATGCTGGGTTGCACAGCTTGGGAATCAGCACATGCTCGCGGATAGTTTCAACGAGGCGGCGGAATTCAAGCAATCCCGCGCGAAGGCTGCTGTAGTTCACCTGACTGAGATCACCCGTCAGCTGCTCGTAAGTGACTCCAAGCCCAGCAGCAATTGCATGCAGCTGCACGCGCTCGTAGGATTCATAATTACCGTCACTGGCAGGATTGCCGAAGCGAATATCTTCACCAGGCTGCAGATATTCAATCATGCCTGGGCGGAATTCCTCCACTTTTTGAGGAGAGGAAGCAATTCCTGTAGTGCCGCTTGAGTTCTTCGTCAGTATGTTGCCAACAATCGGGCCGTCCTGACCGCCGTTCTGCACGACGAAAGCGGCAAAGCATGCCTCAATTTTCTTGCGCCACAATTCTGCATCATCGTATCCGTCAAGGTCGCGCATACGCACCATCGCTGGCGCAAAAGCGGTAGCCCCTCTGATTTGTCCTGGGCGCAGCTTACGAAAAATATGCAGCACCTGTTCAGCAGGCACGCGCACGCTTTGCATGGAAAAGCGCATGTAGTTATTTTCACCAGGGTGCTGCGGCCACAGCCAGTAAGCAACACGGCGGTTTTCAGAATCAAACTCAATACCCTGGCGGATATAATTGCCGTTACTCACGGGAGTATTGCGGCTCACATCAAGGAAATCTGCTTCCAACACCTGTAACTGCAGCGGAACTGCCAGTCCACTTTCGGAAGTGCGGTCACGGAAGCGTATAAAACATTCGCCGCTTTCAAACATGCTACGGGCAACCATTGCCTGCATGCCGCTGAAATCAAGGTCACCATCGGAATCACAGTTTGGATGCCATTTTTCCCACGCCGCCATGATTTGTGCGTCAAGTGCATCAGAGCCAGTGTTTGCTTGAGGATTGATGCCAGTTCCGATGACGTTGCCGACAAAAATCTCAATCGCCTTGCTGCCATAGCAATTATTCCGCACCAGATCGCGGGCGCGGTTGCGGAGCATCGAGCCTGCGCCATAAATCTCGGTGTTGGACGACGAGTTGGTGGTGATCCAATCATCAATCCGCCTTCCAGTTTTTGCGCCGTCATAGCTGCGTTCCATCATCTCCAGCGCAAGACGTGAGTGCTTACGCTTCAATGCGGATTGCGGCGAAAACACGCCTATGAAATCATCCAACCACATATTAATCCTTCGTGAATGATGCAAAGCTGGCGCGGCTTCCCTGCGTCTGTGCTTGCAGATTTAATTGATTGCGGATCAGATCGCGTGCGCTGATCATCTCGCGGGTCGACTGGTAACGAATCAGCTTATCGCCCACCCGAACCTCAATTGTTCCTGCCGCGATTGCCGCTTCCAGCGCGTCGAGTTGTGTTTGTGTAAATGCCATTTTACCTCGATAACCAGTTGTCCATCCGTGGTATCCACGTCTGGGATTTTGAATTTGTCGTTTCTGTTGTTTCTGCTTCAGGCACGTTACGCGGTGCGCCTTCCATCTCCTGGCTAAGTCGCACCAGATCTGGGTTAAGCAGCTTAAACGCCGCCAGCGCATACACCGTGCAGTCGAGAGCTTCGTTGCGGCTGCGGATTTTAATCCACTCGCGCCGAGCCACGCCTTTGGTAAAGCGGGTGACTTGCTTTTCGCCCGTCAGCTGCAGGAAATATTCACGGTCGCGCTCGAGTGGGAAATGGAAGTATCCAATCCCTGGCTCGGTAATACGCAAGCGGCTGTAAATCACTTCCTTGGCGGTATCCGTTCCAATCGGGTAAAGCCGCAGCTTGTAGCGATTGTTTTTACTCGGTCTGCCCACCAGTGGTTTTGCCATCTGGTTAATACCTTTGACGGCAAACACGCCGCGCATGGCACGCGCACTGCAAAACTCATAAACAGCTTGCGTATGGTGACCGCCAGAATCCACGCACACACAGGCGATGTTGAGATACACGCCCGTTTGGCTGCGGATAGGTTTCAGCAGGTAAGCATCAAGCTCACGCCACACCGAATCCTGCGCGGGATCGCCGTACAAAATACGGTAATCCAGTGACCAGCATTCCTCACCAACGCCCCAGCCTTTGACTTCAATCTCCAGTCGGTCGCCTTGCACGTCGACACCAGCAGTGGCAAGCACCACCTGTTCGGGCGCATCCGATCCCCAGCTTTCCTTACGGTTCAGCAGGACATCGGCTTCAATCGTTTCGCCTGCTTCTTCCCATGGATCGCCAAGGGAAGTGTTCACCCAGGTTTTGAGGGTTTCTGGCAGGGTTTTTGCCCGCAGAAAATCTGTCACGGTCTGGGCAAACGTCACCCACGGGCTGTAAAGCTCGTTGATGTGGAAGCCAGCAATATCGGTGAGCGGCTGCTCTGCCACCCAGCGACCCGCTTTCAGCATGGTGTGCCGATCACTATCAACAATGATGCAACCGTTATGCTCGCAGACATAATGGGCGGTTTCTGGCTTGTGGCCATTGTCACCGCTGTCCCATTTTACCTGCGACCATTTCAGCGTCTGGTATTCGCCGCATTGTGGGCATGGCACATGAAAATGCCGCTGATCACTCTGCTCGAATGCCGCCTCAATACGGCTTGCCCCCTTGATTGTCGGGGTGGAGGTAAGCAGCAACTTACGATTCCAGAAAGTCGTCGTGCGTTTTTTTGCAAGGCTGACAGGGTCACCTTCCGTACCCGCCGAAGCAGGATAACGATCCACTTCATCGCACAGCACCAGCCTAATAGGACGGCTCGCCAGCGATGCGGGCGAATTTGCACCCGCCATGGTGATGTGACCACCAGGGAAGCGTTTGTGCAGAAGCGTGTTTCCGCTATCGCGCGTGCGCGGGTCTTTTACCAATCCGCGCAACACATCCGTGTCACGCAGCATCGGTGCAAAACGGTCTTTGCTCCATGCTTCCGCCATTTCAAGCGTAGGCTGGAGGAGCAGTATCGGCGACGGGTCGAGATGGACGTGGTAGCCGATGATATTATTAATAATTTCAGTCTTGCCGATCTGGGCAGAAGACATAATCACCACGGTTTCCACCCGTGGATCACATAATGCGTCCATGATCTCCCGTTGATAGGGAGCGCGGTTCGTATTCCATCTACCAGGTTCTGCGCTGGCTTCGCTACTCAGTTGCCGATGGCTGTCCGCCCACTGGCTCACCGTCATGCTCGGCGGCGGTGCTGCCAATTTCGCTATCTTGGAAATCAGGATTGCTGATTGAGTGTGGGTCATAGAGGGAAACTTCTGTTAATGCTTCATGCACCAGCTCCCTCAGGCCACTTTCGATTTCATGAAACTCCTTGAGTCCTATGGCTAGATGCGCTCCGCGCGTTGGTAGAACGAGCATGCGGGAACGAAACGCCACCACCAGCCCAGCCCATTGTGCCTCCACTTCATTGGAGGGGATCAGTTCGCTTTTAAGCGTTTTCACCTCCAATTCTGTTTTGTCGGCTTGTGCTTTCAGCAGCCTTGCACGCTCCTGGTGAGCATCGACATGGATGACTTCCTTGCCGAAGGCGCGATCCTGTAAAAAGGCGATATATCCGCGCACGCATGCGACAAGATCGTATTTGCCGCGATCTGCCTTGGGAATGACACCATCGCTTGCCAGCTGCTGCACCCGCCGTTCGGTCAGGTTAAACAGTTTCGCAATCGTGCTGACGGGATAAGTGGGTGTGGACATAGGTTTTTTCGTATTCGTTAATGCTGAAGGCAATCATCTCTGGGATGATCGGCACAACTGCGTTGCCAAGGCTGCAAAGCCGTTCTTTGCGGCTTCCGCCTTCTGTCCAGCCGATAGGAAACCCCATCAGCCATTCCACCCAGTCAGGGTTTAAGCCATTATCCTTTAATCGTGAGATGTCTGGTTCATTTCCCCACCATGGATTTCCTCCAAGGCTACGCAGCAGGCTAACTTGTGACGGCTGAAGGATTTGCCCTCGCGTGCAAGCATCTCCAGTGAGATTGCTGTGTCCTTCCAATCCCGCGCGCACGGTGTCGGCCAGAATTTCACATACCGAGCCAGACCCAGGCTGCCCCCGATGCCATTCTTCGTATATTTTCGAATCGAACCGCTCTTGGTCACCTTGAATATATCGTTTTTCCCGATGATTTCGCCCACCGTTGCATCGCTCGCGGTTGGGGTAGGCAATAATCCATATTCGGTCGCGTCTGTGAGGTGCGCCAAGGGCGGAAGCTGGTACGCAATGCCATTCCGCGTCATACCCGATCTGCCATAAATCCGTGAGGACGGTAACAAGTCCACTAGATCGCAGGTTTGCCACGTTTTCGATAATTGCATAGCGCGGTTTCAGTTCGTTGATTAATCGTGCGTATTCTTTCCAGAGTCCTGAGCGACTGCCTGTGATTCCAGCCTTTTTACCCGCCACGGAGATGTCCTGGCAGGGAAAACCACCACAGATAATGTCGACGGAATCTGGCGCAGAAGTCGCGTTTAAGTTCCTAATGTCCGAGATAATCGGCGTATTCGGCCAGTGTTTCGCCAATACACGCTGACATGACGGCTCGATCTCGCAAAAGCCGATGGTATGCCAGCCCGTCCGCTCAAATCCGAGGGAAAACCCCCCAATTCCAGAGAACAGGTCTAGGACATTTAACATATTCAAAAATCATCACTATTTCTGCTTATTCAAGTTGATAAGCGTGTTTTTCCAAGCATTCATGACGGTGTCCCGCGGGGCATTAACCACCAACAAAAAGGGGCCTACCCATGACCGAATTAAGCAAAACCCAGCAGACCATCCTCGAACAAGCGGCGGCTGCGCCTGAGAATTGCATCCGCAATTTCATGAGCCACATACCAACCGCCGCGCAGACGAAAGTCATCGATGCGCTGCTCAAGAAGGGATGCGTCAAACGTAAAGCCAAATTCCATCCCAGTGAGCCGAATGGCAAAGAGGTGCTTTACCTCATCACCGATGAGGGGTTCGCTGCCATCGGCAAAACACCGAGCGCGGCACAGCCAGAGGAACAATCGCCCCCTGAAAAACCGAAGCGTGTTTCCAAACAATCCACCATGCTCGACATGCTGCGCCAAGGCACAACCATCCAAGCCATTATGGATGTCACCAGCTGGCAGAAGCACACGGTGCATGGCTCGATGGCGAACCTTAAGAAAAAACTGGGACTCACCATCGCCAGCGATAAAGCTGAGAGCGGTGAGCGCACCTACCGAATTGCCTAAGCCTCTGCGCCAAGGCGTTCCGCTTGAAGGTCAGCAAATAGCTGGCCTTCTTCGTTGGTCGCTTTTTTGCCAGTGAAATCTTCCCAGCGTTTGATAATCACATCGCAATATTTCGGGTCGAGTTCGATAAGCCGTGCGGCGCGGTTAATTTTCTCACAGGCAATCAGGGTCGAGCCTGAGCCGCCGAAACAATCCAGTACCGTGTCACGGCTCTTGCTGGAGTTTTCAACAGCACGCTGCACCAGTTCCACGGGCTTCATGGTGGGGTGCAGGTCATTGGTGCGTGGCTTATTGAAAAACCACACATCGCCTTGGTCACGCGCTCCGCACCAGAAATGCTTGTTGCCTTCTGGCCAGCCGTAAAGAATCGGCTCGTACTGCCGTTGATAATCAGCGCGACCGAGCGTGAATGTATTTTTTGCCCAGATGATGAAGGTCGACCAATGTCCACCGCCTTCACGGAACGCCTTTTGCAGCGTATCCAATTCGGATGACGACATGCAGATGTAGAGCGCACCCTTGCAATGGGTAACGGCATTGGTGCATGCGGCAAGCAGGAAGCCGTAGAAATCATCGCCAAGATTATCATTCATAATCTTGCGGCCAGCTTTTGCGCCGCCCTTGGCACGCATCTTATCTTTGGCGGTATCGCCATAATTCACATTGTAAGGCGGGTCGGTAAAGACTATGTCTACAGGGTTGCCGCCAAGCAGCCGAGCATAAGCATCAGGGCTTGTAGCATCTCCGCAGAGCAAACGGTGTTCACCCAGTAGCCATACATCGCCCAGGCGTGATGTGGCAATTTCAGGTGCTTCAGGTATCGCGTCATCATCGGTTAATCCTTCCAGAGCCTCGTCATTAAACAAGGCTTCCAGTTCGTCAGCGTCGAAGCCTGTTAATCCGAGATCAAAATTTGAATCTTTCAATTCGCCAAGTTCGATGGCGAGCAGTTCATTGTCCCATTCCGCTTCTTCATGGGTGCGGTTGTCGGCGAGACGGTACGCCTTCACCTGCGCTTCGGTTAATCCTTCCGCCACATGGACGGGGACTTGTTCCAACCCCAGCTGCTGGGCGGCAAGCAGGCGTGTGTGACCGACGATTACCACCATATTGCTGTCCACCACAATCGGTTGCCGCCATCCGAATTCACGGATGCTGGCTGCGACTTTGGCGACTGCTGCCTGGTTGTTTCTTGGATTACGCGCATAGGGAATTACGCGCTCGATTGCTGTAAGCGAAACGTGCATATTTCGGTTCTACTTTTAAGTTAATGGCGTTTTTTCAGGGCTTTGCTTTGCCCATTAGCGAAACGAAATCGCTATTTTTATTCTGTCGCTGGCGAAATCCTGCGCCTTGCGCCCCCGCATAGGACTTCGCGCGGAAGTACCTAAGCCGTGGGGGGGTGGTAAGGCTTTGATTACTGGGGATTTGTGAGGCGGGCTGTCAGCCACGCACCTCTCGCGATTATGTTTGTAATAATGCCATAAAATGTTGCAAATGTAGAGAACAAAAGTGTTGCAACACTTTTCATCAACGATCCTGCGCGTTTAAGTGCGTTGCAATCTTGGTGCAGGCAATCACCCACTTGCGCCACGCTGTTGAACGGTCGCACCCAAACTCCCAGCAGATGGTTTTCCACCGCACACGCGCTGCACGCTTCCATATCAGTTTGCGCTCCTCCACATCAATCCACGTCATCCACTCAAACGTCTGTTCAAGACGTGAAATAGCATCAGGCATGGCACGCAGTCGAATGGGGAATGCTTCTTGGAACATCAACTCGTTCGGAGTGTGAACGACCTCAGGCCATACGTTGAAGTAGCCTTTCACCTTCACAGGTGGCAGACGTTTGAGTGTTTGAATGGCTTCCTCAAAATGATCCGCCACCTTTTCATGTGTCCATTTATCTCCCATAGACACCTCCTTGCGTAATCTCAGCAAGCACGGCAGCGTAACCAGCAATGTCGGTAATGCTGTCGAGGTGAGCGGCATCAACGTGAAGGCGTGCCAGCTTCAGATCAATCAGGCACAGCACAACAGCGGCAGGGCTGACTTCAACGCCCAGCGTAATCGACCAGCGTTTTGCCACATTGTTAAACATTTCGGTGGAGTCGCCGTATTGTGCGCGGCGATCTTCCACGATCTGCAAGGCGTGTTTGAGTAAGTTTTCTCCTTTCATTATTTCCTCCCTTGGTCATGTTGTTCGATTGCAAAATGCAGCAGCGCGAGTGCGTCAGCCTCGTTGTCGTCCTCGGGTTTGTGACCGAGGGCTTGCACGGCAGCGATCACCTGATCCTTGCTGGCGTTGCCTTTGCTAGTAATGAAGCGTTTGATTGTGCCGACTGGCACGCCCTCGTAGGGAATACTGTGATGTTCGCACCAGGCAGTAAGCTGCGCGAGGAAGCCGCCATAAGCGTGGGCAGCATCAACACCGATGTGACGGCGCACTTCTTCAAAATAGACAGCATCAATGCGCCCAGAAACATTGCGTGTTTCATTGAGCCAGCGTTCAAAACGCAGGTAACGCATGCCACCGCCTTCAAAGCGGCGTGGCTTGAAACTCGCCGTGCCACTGACGATGCGACCGTATTCGTTGCGGATTGCCCAGCCTGTGGATGTGCCAAGATCAAGGCAGAGCAGGATTGGGTGCGGGTTGGTCATAAAGCCTCCTGTTGGGTTAATGCTGTGCATCCTCCAAACCCACGGCACATGTGAGCGGTGAACTCCCAAAAGGGGTTCACCCACACACTTATGTGTGGGAGGGAGATGACAAACTGGCGTGAGAGAAAAACTGTTGTGTTTGCTGGGGTTTGTGCCAGTTGACCCAGTTTGCGCTTCAGTTTGACGTGTCCAACTGGAATCGCTCTCAAAGCCTTGGAAATGCTGGATTCCAGTTTGCGGCAGTTTGCCAGTTTGCGGGTCAACTGGTTCAGTTTAACGGTCTGTTTCATTCGCTTGCCCCCTCATGGTAAATCCACATTTCGGGGTCTTCGACGGGCATTAAACCGCCGTCCGAAGCGGAGCGGAAATGCGTTGGTAGAAGCCGTTTGAAAATGGTGGTGATCTCGCCGGTGACAGAATCAATGTCAGTTTTGTCGGTTGGCACTTCCATGCCTTCAACGCAGAGAAAACCGTTGCGCGAGCGTGCCGCGCCTTCCTTCACAAACTTGATGTAGCCTTTGGAAGTCAGCACTTCGATGCGGTCGCGGATCGAATGCCTGCCACCCAGTTCCGCCTTGTGTTCCCACACCTGACAAAACATGCTGCTGGTGTAGAGTTCGCCTTTGCGAGCCTCATCAAAGATGATTTCCAAGATTTTATCGTGCTTCCTGCGGCGTTCCGCATCGAGCTTTTGGCCGTAATCCTTGTTCACCAAACGCGCGGATTCGAGTTCCAGTTCGCGCCATCTGCCGTCAATCTTGTCGACATATTTGTTTTCCAAGCCTTCGCCATTGCGGAGCTCAAACATCAATTGCTTGATGCTGCGGCTCTCGTCGGGACGGAACATGATGATGCCCGTGGTGTAGAAACTCCGCAGGCTTCCTGCGCCGCTCAAGCCTTGGAATGGGTCTTCTTCCAGCAGCTTCTTGGTGATTTTCTTGGTGTGGTGGGCAAGGATTACGCCAGCATTCGGATTGATGCGGTGGCGCACGCCTTCAATGCGATCCTGCAAAAATGCCAGCATCGCGCTGTTGTCGTTCTCGCTGCCAGATTTACCGCCGTCATAGACGTTACGCAGCGGATCAATCACGATCACATCCACCTCTGACGGAACAAAATGCCCGAGGATGGTATCGACCATTTTTTCAACGCCGCCTTCATCAAGCAGCATTCGTACTTGCGGCGTGACTACCAGATTGTCGCGCACAAGCGGCATCAGATTGGGGTCAATGTTCAGCTTTTTCAGCCGCTCACGCAGATAAAAATAGCCAATCTCCGCTTGCAGATAGAAAATCTTGAGCGGTCGCGCGGGTGTCATGCCGAGGAACGGCAATCCTGCCGCCATGGTAGCCAGCCAGCAGATCAGCAGATCACTTTTGCCAACCTTCGGTGCGCCGCCGAGTACCAGCAATCCACCAGGCGTGAGGATGCGCGGCGCGACAATGTCGGACGGCATGGGTGTATCGTCATCCAGATAATGCCCGACCGAAAATGCAGGAATGGCGGTAGTGGGGGCGACAGTGGCACGAGTGGCGGATACCAGAAATGCGCCGATGTCCATGCCTTCAAGCACAGCGTCGGCCGCATCCCATTTCTCTGGCTTGCCATCGGGAACAGCAAGTACCGCCAGCGAGGCAACACCCAGTGTTTTGAGGCGAGCCGCCACACTTTCCGCATATTGGAACCCTGGCTCGTCGTGATCAGGCCAAATGATCACATGCTTACCTGCCAAAGGTGACCAGTCAGTTTTGTCAGTTGGTGCGTTTGCCCCATTCATGGCGGTGGTGGCGCACACACCAGCATCGATTAATGCCTGCGCGGCTTTCTCACCTTCGACCAGCACCACAGCATTTGCCGCCTTGATGCCTGGTTGGTTATAAAGCGGTCTGATTTCAGGAGCGCGGTTGCGGCGTGTTTTTACATCCCATGGGCGGAATTGCTTGCCGCTCGGCGGATCGTAACGGTAAATGCAGGCGATCAGATTGCCGTCCGCATCCTGATAATCCCATTTGCCAGTAACGGGGCCGAGGTCTTCCGTTTCAGCCGATAGCACATGCTTCGGGACAGGCTTGCACGGACTGCCCAGCCATTCATGAATTGCGCTGATGACATCGGGAAACTGGCTGCGCGTGTCTTTGCCATGCACGCCAGCCCATAGAGCGATGATGTCGCCACCTTCACCCGTCGCAAAATCATGCCACTGACCAGCTTTCGTGCCGTTCAGTTCAACAACGAGGCTGTCGCCTTTGTTGCCATGAATATCACCAACATGAAACTTTCCGTTCCTGATGACACCAGCTGGCAATAGGTAATGCAAAACCTCGCGTAGCCTACCGAGAAGTAGTGATTTAATCTCATCAACTGAGATGGTTGCTTCTTCTTTGGGTGTGGTTTGGGTGCGTGCATCGTTAAAATCTTTCCAGTCATGACTCATGCATTCCCCTCCCAACACCGCTGTCGGTAGGAGCAGAATCGGCATTCGTAATATTCAGGGTCGGCAGTGAAGCGCGGCATCACTTCGCCAGTTTCGGTGGCACGCAGAATCATCACGGCGCGATCACTGGCGGTCTGCGCGGTGGCAGCATCAAACGGTACGAGCTCGTGATAAATCTCGGCGGTGTCTTTATTGACGGCGGTAAACAGTGCGGGATTGCGTGAAATGCCAGCAACCGTGCCTTCCATATACGCTTGGTAAATCGCTATCTGCGCGGCATAGACAGGCTTGGATTTCGCCACGCCATTTTTGACAGTGTCTTTCCACGACTTTGCATTCATGGATTTGCACTCCCACAACATAGGGAAGCTCAAGCCCAATTCCTCGGGCGCACCATTGATAATGCCGTCGACATGGCCACGGATGCGGCCGCCAGCAACAGAGAAACCGAAGGCTTCACCGTTTTGCTTGCGCGTGAATAACTGTAGACCAGCGGCATGAAGCCATTTGATCGCCATATCTTCAAAGGCGTGACCAGCAGCGAAGATACGCAGCGTCTGCCCAGAGAAATCTTCATCCTTCGGCGTATGCGTAAATTCGTATTGAAGCGCACGCTGGCAGGAAACGCCAAGCCGTGACGCGCCCATATAGTCGCGCTCGGGTTTGGTTTTCTGTTCTGCCACCAACGCCGCATCAATCAGCGTGTTCAGTGTTTCGGTAAAAGTGGGTCTGTGATTAAAATCTAACATCAGAACGGCACCTCCGAGCTACCCTCGCGCATGCGATCCTGATAAGCCGTCACCACCACTTCGATGATGGTGAGCACCTCATGCTTGGTCATTTCTGCAAAGGAACGGTGCATGCCAATCTCGGCGACATATTCGCCGAGCGGCTTCAACGCTGCTGCCATGCAGTCTTTTTCAAAATCGGTCGGGTCAATCATGCTGCCCTCCCGTTATTTATGGCACTGTGAATGGCCTGACGGTTGAACTGCATGGTCATCAAAGCCGAAGCCTTGTAGCGCGTCAGGTTGTAATCATGGCGGCAGGACGGTGGCAGATATTGCAGCTGCTTTTCCGTTGCGGGTTGGTGTAGCCATGAACGGGTTTTATGAGCCGTATCTTCGCTTTCAAAGAGGTTGAGGTAATCATCCGCAGAGGCGAAACACACAATGCGTTCACCCGAAGCCAGTAGCTTCGGCTGCTCATTCTTGCGGCCGCCAACAGCGTGCCAGTCACCATCTTTAAGGAATACGCCAGCCCAGGCATTGAAACCCGTCGCCACAAAATAGCGGTCATCATTATTCAGGTCGCACCACAGGAAGCTGGAACGCTTCAGCAGGTCGATTTCCGTCATCACGAAATCGTTGCTGCCCAACGTCTTGGAAGTGTTCGCACTTTCCCATACATAGCCGCACAGCGCACATTCTCTGGTGGCAATGGGAACGGATGCGCCACATTCAGGGCAATCCTTATAAGGCGCGTCACCATCCTGATTGTGATCATCCAGATCAACTTCCTGCTCAAGCGCACCGTGAATCAGACTTGCCGTGCCAAAATCCAGCACGATGCAATCTTTTTTCACCACGCCTGGATGCTCATTGGGATCAATCGTGCGGAGGCCGCGACCGATCATCTGCACCATGGTGGATTTGTAAGAGCTTGGGCGTAGCAACACCAAGCAGGCAGTAGGCGGGAAGTCCCAGCCTTCGGTCAGCACAGCCACATTGACGATAACTTGCGCTTCGCCCGAGGTATAGGCAGCGATGGTATTGTTGCGTTCGGTTTCCGACATATCGCCATGCACGAACACGGCAGGCACGCCAGCGGCGTTGAAACTCGCAGCCACATCCTGTGCATGTTTAACGGTGGAGCAGAACACTACGGTTTTGCGGTCACCGGCTTTTTCCTGCCAGTGCTTAACGACCGCATCGTTAATCGGCACGGTGTTCATGATGTTAGCAACCGCGCTCATATCGTAATCAAGGGCGGTTTTGCGGACTTTGCTCAGTTCGTCGCGCACACCCACATCCATCACAAAAGTGCGTGGCGGTACGAGGTGACCAGAAGCGATCAATTCCTTAACGGTGATTTGATCCGCCACGTTGCTGAATATCGGACGCAAGCCCAGCTTATCGCCACGGTTCGGCGTAGCGGTCATGCCCAGCAGCTTGACGGCGGGGTTAACTTTCTGGGCGTGCTCAATCACGCCCAGATAGCTGTCAGCCCTTGCGTGGTGCGCTTCATCAATAACCAGCGCGTCCAGCACTGGCATGGTGGCAAGGTTGCTTTCCCGCGAGAGGGTCTGCACCATGGCAAACGTCACATCGCCATGCCAAGTCTTGATGGAAGCGTTATAAACGCTCGTGCTGAGGTGCGGATTAACACGCTTGAATTTGGTCTGGTTTTGAACCGTCAATTCATCGCGGTGCGCCAGCACACAGGCTTTGCTAATGTCGTCTTTGAACAAGTCACCGAGCACCGCCGAAAGCATTATGGTCTTGCCGGCACCCGTCGGGGCAACGGCCAGCGTGTTTCCATGCTCTTTCAGGGCTGCTACCGTGTTGGCGACAAGCTCTTTCTGTCTGGGTCTCAGTAACATTCTGCCACCCCCTTACTGTGCCCAGGAAGGCATATTGCCCGCTGGTTTTTGGGGTTGGCTCGGCGATGCGGCAGCAGCTGGTGCGGCGGTATAACCACCACGACCCATCAATGCGGCATATTCCTTGTTGTCGCTGGTGACGGCGTATTTGATGACGTTTTTGTCATTGCCGTTCTGGTCTTTTTCCATGTCGACACGCGCAAGGAACTCGATCCCATCCAGATCGCCGAGGCCGTTGATGCGGCGTGCGTTCTGTGCGGCAGGCGAATTATCCTTGTTGCCAATGCCACGCGCGGAATTGAGAATGCCCTTAATCAGCGAGCGGCCGATGTTCGCCCATTCTTCACCTTTTTCGCTATGCAGCCCAATCAGGCTCCAGATTTTGCGGCGGGCGTATTGACCTTCCAGCACCACAAACTCAGCGTTCAGGTAAACTGCGCCGCTGGTGGCGTTGCGGGTGGCGTATCCACCAGTCCAGCCTTTTTGCTCGTTGTTGTGACCGCCTGGTTTGATGGTCATCCGCACTTTAACGAGAGTGCCTTTTGGCAGCGGATCAAAACTGTTCTGATCTTCTGCATTGTTGAAATCGTTCCAGCTCATAAATTATGCTCCTTGTGTTTCAGTTGTTTGGGGGATTGCGTGGGTCAGGCGTTCGGACGCGGGGCGCACTTTGCCTTTGACCTTTTCCATGAGCCGTCCGAGGTGCGGCTCCTCCATGAGTTCCAGCCGCCCAGAGCGATCTTTCGCGGGGAAGCCTTGTTCATTGAGGGTGTGGCAAATGAAGGCGCGGAAGGACGTGCCGCTCTCGGTCGGCATTTCCGCCATGGTGATCACCTGATCCACGATGCCAGGGAGTTCGAGGCCAGTTTTACTGCCCTCAATCTGCGGCTGGTAAACACGGCGGTTAAAATCATCCAGTTTCTCGTCGAGAATGCCGACGAACCAGATATTCTTGCCGCGCGTGTGCTGCAGGTGGGTGAGCCAGCCGATCATTTCTTGACCGTGAAGCCCGTAAGCACCGCGCGTATCTGGCTTGCCAGTTTTTTCGCTGAATGCTTGCGGTTGCCCTTTGCACCAGTTGAAGCAGAGACGACCCGCTACCGTGATACTGTCGATAAAAATGGTATCGTATTTATCGAGCGCAGCAGGATTGCCGTAGCGTTCACACACCGCAGCGTAATGCGCGGGGCTGTAAGGCTGGTCATCGCGTAAGGATGGGTTAGCTCCACCAATGAACACCGCAAAATCACGGCATTCCTGCCAGGTGCGCGGACGGATGGTGTCGCCTTGCCAGCCTTCAATCGCCAGATCGCCAGCCTCAAGATCAAAGAACAGCGTGGTTTCAGCGGGCATCGTCCATAACAAGGACGTTTTGCCGATACCGCTTTTACCAAAAATGCAGCCTTTGATCCCCTTGGTTTCCTTAAGCCGCTCGTCTGCGCTTATAATTGGGAGTGTCATTATTCACCCCCTTTGCGAGCCAGCGCATCGAGGATGTTTTCACCACCGAGCGCACCTTTTTGACGGGCGGTGCGATACAGGCTGCGGACGGCATAAATCCTCTTCGTGAGGGCATCCGATTGCAAATCTAAGGCTTGCGCTGCAAATACCAGATCGTCGATAGTCGCTTCTGCAATCGGCTTAACGACATCCTGGTCGCCAGCAAATGGTGCTGGGATAAGGATGGTTTCTGGCAGGCGTTTGAAGGTATAATCATCCTTCAGCAGCTTCTCGAGTTTTGATTTAAACATTATTTTGCTCCTTTTTTGTTTGATTTCAGACGCAGCACGCCACGCAGCCAGCGGCAGAGCAGCTCGGCTTTCGTCAGCAGATTGCGAAGTTCGGTTTCTTCCATCTCCAGCAACTGCCCGACGGGCGTTTCGAAGATTTCGTTGAGTGTTTTTGCGTTCATTGCGGCCTCCTTGGTTTCGGTTAAAAATGCTCTTTGGGTCGTTCACTTCGGCTGCCGAGCCTCGACGCCGCCCAAAGAGCAAGGCGGTCGCGGTATTCCCTGGGGAGGTGTTGTATTTCCGCGAAGACTCGGCATGTTTTCTGTGCCTTCATTCGGTTACTTACCGAGGGGCTTTGAAAACTGTCGGAGGCTCAATGCAGATAGTGGTGAACGCCTTGCTCACGCAGCGTTCCACGTAGGGTGTTGATTGATCCGTAAAGCGTGGCGCGAGGCACACGGGTCATACGTGAGAGTTCGCTGGGATTATGTTCGCCAAGCTGAAACATCAGCACCACGAGTGGCTGGGGTAAGGACTGAACGACACGGTTCAGATCAATTGCGAGATGCATCCCACGTTCGGGATTACCTGCGGGGTCGGGAAATTCATCGTCCTCGCCCTCGGTATTTTCTAGCATCGCATCAAGCGAAAGCGGTCGAATACCACCTCCACGTTTCTGCGCTTTGGCTTCTTCAATCAGGTCAGCGATTTTATGGTTGAGGATGCGATCCACGAAGGTGCGCCAGCTTGCCTTCTCGGGGTCGTAAGCCTGGGTGCGGCTCAGGACATCCAGCATAAGCTCTTGCTCGATGTCTTCCACTTCCATGCCGTGTATGGCAGGATGCCTTATCAGGCTGCGTGCGTGGTAACGGACTTGGTTAACTACATATTTGTCAATGCCTTCATAACGATTTAAGCTCTTCATAAGTGTCGCCTTTTCAGTTGGTTAACCGCCACGGGGACGGGTCAATCTGACTGGCGAAAACTCACTGGAGGCCGTGGTTTCAGGGCTTCAAACGGAAGCCAGAAATGAAAAAAGCCGCTCTGGGAGCGGCTTTGCGGGCGAAAAATAATTTGAGATTTTTTTTGGCAGGGTCGGTGAGAACTCACCCAAAGCTAAAAAATAACTTGAAAACCGTTACGTCATACTTTATACTTCATTGTATGAATTATGATAAACTCACACAGAAGAAACAGCAGCTTGATGGCTTCAGGCCATTGCCGCCTGAACTCGCCCGTAATCTGGACGATTGGTTCAAGGTGGAGCTCACCTACACCAGCAACGCCATTGAAGGGAACACGCTCACCCGCCGCGAAACAGCGGTGGTGATTGAGAAAGGTTTGACCGTTGGGGGGAAGAGCCTGAAGGAGCATTTGGAAGCCACCAACCATGCTCATGCGCTGGATTTTGTGCGCTCCCTTATCAAAAAGAAGCCGTCACAATTGACGGCCAAGGATGTGCTGGGAATTCACGACCTTATCCTGAAGGGGCTTGATGACGAAAACGCTGGGCATTATCGCAGCGTGCCAGTTCGTATCTCAGGGGCAGCGGTGGTTTTACCTAACCCGCGCAAAGTGCCAGACCTGATGGACGAATTTCAAACATGGCTTACAACCAAGAATGATTTGCATCCTGTCGCTTTTGCGGGAGAAGCACATTATCGCTTGGTAAGCATTCACCCATTTGTAGACGGCAACGGACGCACCGCGCGGCTGCTGATGAATTTGTTACTCATGATGGTTGGCTATCCGCCCGCCATTATCCGCAAGCGTGACCGACTGGCTTATATCGCTTCACTTGAAAAGGCGCAGCTTGGTGGATCGAAAGAACCTTACGAGAAAATCATTGCCAAGGCGGCGGAACGGTCGCTTGATATTTATCTCAAAGCGGCGCGTGGAGAGTCTGCGGTTGGGGATGATGTAGATACGGATGACCTGCTGAAAATCGGCGAACTGGCAAAAGCCGCAGGGGAAACCGTGCCGACTATCCGCTACTGGACGAAGGAAGGGTTGCTGGAGGTAGCGGAAGTCACCGAGTCTGGCTACCAGCTTTACGCTTCTGACATGGCTGCGCGTTGCAAGCAGATTAAGAAGCTGAAGGGTGAGCGATTCACCCTTGAAGAAATCAAGAAGCGGCTTTCGTAAATCCAAAACACTTCGCTTGTTCTTCCCAGTTTTCTGGAAACGGTGTCAGCATGCCTTGCAGATTGAAGGTGCGCGGCTGTGTACCGTTTAGGATGGCTTCCTTGATGTCAGGAGCAAGCAGGTTCAGGCGGAGCATGCGTGAAATGTAGGACGGGTTGATATCGTTCTTATCCGCCAGTTCTTCAATCGAAGTGTATTTGCCGCTATCCAATGATTTCTGCCACATCCATGCCCGAGCCAAGGCTTTGACCATGGTTTCGTCGGGCTTACCTTGTGGGCTGGTGATGCGGACATTCTTGGGTATCAGGATGAATTTTCGTCCGCCGTGTCGCTTCATATTCAGCGGCACTTTGATGGAGATGATATTACCCTGCACACGCAGTTGCGGTTCGCTCATGATTGACCTCGCTCTTTGGTTTTAATGCGTTGACCTCGCGTATCAGCGAGTAAAGACCTTCCGCCCTGACGCGCACTTCCACTGAGTCTTCGCTGAGGATGACCTTCTCGAGTATCAGTTCCAGCAGGCGTTGCTGCTCGGCGGGGAACAGTTCGCGCCAGATTGGGAAAATATCGGAGAGTGACTCGCGTATATCTTCTTCGGTGATGGTGTTGTCTTGCTGAGTGGCATTTTTCCAGACCTGAATCAGCAGTTCGGGAGAGTTGAAAATGTTATGCAGCTGCTCCAGCACCGTGGTTTCAATTTCCGATGCGGCAATCTGCTTCACGGGGCAGGATTCGCATTTTCCCTTCATGTGCATGCTGGGGACATAATAGCGGTAGATTTTTCCGCCTTTTTTCTTGGTGTGCTTCGGGCTCATGGAGCTTTGGCATCCGCCGCATTTCAGCAGCCCGAGCAGCACCGAAGGCACTTTTCGTTTGGTAGCCGCGCCGCGCGTGCGTGGGCTGATTTGGAAAATAGTATGCACCGTGTTCCATGTGTCCTGCGTAATAATTGCCTCGTGCTGACCTTCGTAAATCTGGTCTTTGTGTTTAATTTTTCCGAGGTAAATCTGGTTATTCAGGAGTTTGTAGAGCGTGGCTGCATCGTAGGTATTGCCGCCGACATGCTTGCCCGTGGTGGTGATACGGAATTTGCTTTTAATGCCAAGCCGCTTCAGTTCTATCACCAGCAGCTTCATTGACCGTTTCATAATGAAGGTGTCGAATATCAGGCGGACATTTTCTGCTTCATCGTCGTTAATTAGTAGCTTGCGGTCTTTCACATCGTAGCCAAGTGGCGGCGGGCCACCCATCCACATGCCCTTGCGTTTGGAGGAGGCGATTTTATCGCGGATGCGCTCACCTGTAATTTCACGTTCAAACTGCGCGAAGGAGAGCAGCACATTGAGCATCAGCTTGCCCATGGAGGTGCTGGTATCGAAGTTCTGTGTCACCGAAACAAAGGCAATCTTCTGCGCGTCAAACACCTGCATCAGATTGAGGAAATCGAGCAGCGAGCGCGAGAGGCGGTCAATTTTGTACACCACCACAATGTCGATGTGACCAGCCTTGATGTCGGCAATCAGCCGTTTGAGTGCTGGACGTTCAATCGTGCCACCTGAGAAACCGCCGTCATCATAGTTATCAGGGACGATGTGCCAGCCTTCGTGTTTTTGAATCTGAACGTATTTCTCACAAGCCTCGCGCTGCGCGTCGAGCGAGTTGAACTCCATGTCCAACCCTTCTTCGGAAGATTTTCTGGTGTAAATCGCACAGCGTATTTTTGGCTTGGTATTACTCATGCACCGTCTCCAGTTTTTTGTTGAGACCGAAGAAGGCGTTTCCCGACCAGTTCATGCCTGTGATTTCACGCGCGATGGCGGAGAGGGTTCGGTATTTGCATCCTTGGTATTGGTAGCCATCATCAAGCACCGCTATCTGGTGTTCGACTCCCTGATACAGACGCACCAGCACACTGCCAGTGATGGCTTTTTTCTCGGTGCGTTTGGGTCGCTTGCCTTTGCCAAAATATTCATCGGCTTTGATTGCGAGGCGCGTTTCAATTTCCGCGCTGTTGCCACCGTAGGCAACTTCCTGAATGCGATACGCCAGCCGCTTCGTCAGGTACTGCTTATTGGCGCGTGGCGGCTCGGATTTATATAGGTCATTCCACATCTTGCGTAGGTCATCACCCGTCATGGTTCGCAGACTCGCAAGCTGCGCTAATACATTGTTTTTCATTGTTAAAACCTCTTTGTTCGTCGTCATGGGCATGAATGCTTCCAACCGTTCTGAAGTCCAGAGAATTGTTCACTTTCTGGCGTTTTCTCAGGCGCAAAATTCCTGTCGCTAGAATGCTGGCGATTTCCTCCATGCGCTGCTTGCCGTTCATTAGGTTTGGATTGAGAGTGCCCATCGTTTCCCCACATTTGTGTTCATGGGGTTACTTACCGAGATGGTGTGCTAACTGTCGGATAAGATAGGGAATTGACAGATAAAAATAAGGCTTATATTATTCACTTACCTAATCTTTATTAGGTACGACGAAATTCATAATGGAGCATTGATGCAACGGCTTACCGAGGCACAGACTAATTTGTTGAACGCGATTACCCAGCTGATGCAATCACTGGGCGTTCCGCCTACGGTAAAAGAACTCGCCGATGCACTTTCCATCCAGCCACCAAGCGTTCATGAGTTGCTGAAACGCCTGGAAACGAAGGGTTACATTCGTCGTAAACCTCGCAAGGCACGCTCCCTTGAAGTCCTGAAATCTCTTGCGCCAACGCGCAGCAACCTGATCGCTGTTCCGATCATTGGAACGGTAGCCGCAGGCACGCCAATTCTGGCAGTAGAAAATCGCATTGGTGAAGTGATGGTAGATGCTGCTGTGGTGCGGGGGAATTGTTTTGCTCTGCTCGTGCAGGGCGACAGCATGATTGATGCTGACATTAACGATGGCGACCATGTGGTGGTTCGCCAGCAACCTATCGCCGAACACGGCGATATTATCGTGGCTATGGTGGATGATTCCGCCACGGTCAAACGCCTCTTTATTTCTGATGATCGCATTGAACTGCGTCCTGAAAACAAAAGACTTCAACCGATCCATGTAGGGCCGGAGGATGATTTAAAAATAATTGGGAAGGTCTTGCATGTATGCTCGAAGGCCAGCCCTGTAATGACAAAACAGGAGGCAAGTCCCAATGAGTACCTACAATCTAAGAAGGTTCGCGCAGCCTGATGCGCTAAAAAACATCAAGCCAGATAACCTGATCGCGTTCCTGAATCCCTATGCGGATTATCTAACAGGGCGCGGCTTTTCTCTCGTCATCAATGGCAGTGGGGAATTGGAGTATGAGACGTTAGCGGGCATCTTAATGAACCCGACTGATAACATTCCGATTGATATGGTGGAATCCCTGTATTTCATTCAGGAGATGTCGGATGACGACCAATTCGATGAATTGTGCGAACAGGCAAAACAAGCCAACCTTGAACTCAGTGATGAATGCACGCCAGCTGATGCCGCCGTAGCGTTATGGCTGCACGATCCTGAATTGTTAAAGCGGCCGCACGCGGAAGTGCTGGCACTGACACCAAAATCTTTCATGTCTTACCAGGCAAAGAAAAAGAAGAAGCATAAAGTCCTAAACCCAACA